>Ga0208595_1000251_pt1 | contig 21055 bp, 17 predicted proteins | sample LakMenEpi28Jun11_FD_150742 | JGI IMG/M metagenome (GOLD analysis project Ga0208595, IMG submission 150742) | Freshwater microbial communities from Lake Mendota, WI - 28JUN2011 deep hole epilimnion (SPAdes) | ecosystem: Environmental > Aquatic > Freshwater > Lake > Epilimnion/Euphotic zone ...
GTTACGGTTACGGTTGTTGCGGCCATTGCGGTCGTCGCCCTGGTCGTTTCTCTCTGAGCGCTCTGGTCGTTCTGAGCGGTCTCGGTTATTGTCGCGGTTTCCCTGCTGGCGAGTCTCGCCTGCCTCCGACTTGCCTTCGCTAGCCGAAGCTTGAGGAGTCTCCGCCGAAGCTGATTCACCTTCGACCTTTGGCTTGGTGCTTCTGGTGCGACGCTTAGGGGTCGAACCTTCTGCTGGGGTGTCATTTGAAACTGCTGGATCTACTACTACCCGGCGACCTTTGGTCGGGGTAACGTCTGTTTGGATTTCATCCATGTTGTTTGTATTTCTCCTTGAGATTTTGGTGACTGGTTCGATTTCGGGTTAGTCACCTAAGGCACGGCAATTGCGTGCACATAACGCTTGATTAGCGGTTGATTCACCAGTGGGAGCGCTCAGTTGGATGTTGCTTTAGAGCTTCTCACCGAATTACTGGTGCCTGATAACAGTAGCACCTTTGAAGTCAACTGCCAACACCAACGCGCGCCACTGTGGAAAGTGCTCTGCGGCAAGCTTGACTGCATCCATGCGTTCAGCGGGGTCGGAAGCCAGAACCAGTATCGAAGGACCCGCGCCGGAAACCACCGCAGCATGATTGTTCTTGCGCATGAGTTCGATCACCTTGCCCGCTTCCGGCATGGCTTCTGAACGGTAATCCTGGTGCAGGCGATCTTCCGTCGCAGCCATCAGAAGCTCTGGGCTCTGGGTTAGCGCTGCCACCAGTAGTGCCGAACGGGAAACGTTGAAGACAGCGTCTGCGTGTGGCACCGATTCCGGTTGAAGCGCCCGGGCGGTGGCGGTAGACATCTTAAAGTTGGGGATCAGTTCCAGCGGTGAGACTCCGCGGTGAACGATTAGCTTCTTGTGGTGCGGACCGTTATCGTCTTCCCAAGCAATCGTTAGACCGCCAAAGAGAGCGGGCGCTACGTTGTCTGGGTGACCTTCCATATCGGTTGCCAGCTGCAGCAATCGTTCTGGTGACAACTCAACTATGCCTTCCAGTAAACCTTTGGCGGCAATCACGCCAGAGACCACGGCTGCACCGGAAGATCCCATGCCGCGGCCGTGTGGAATAACATTGTGGGCTTTGATCTTCAAACTTGGCAGTGGCTGACCGACCTGCTCGAAAACGTGAGCGATCGAACGAGCAATCAGATTCGTTTCATCGGTTGCAACTTCTCCAGCACCCTCACCGACCACCTCAACACTGACGCCGCCGCTGGCAACAACTTCAACTTCCAGCTCGTCATAGTAAGACAGGGCCATTCCGAGCGTGTCAAAACCCGGACCCAAGTTTGCCGATGTGGCGGGAACCTTGACCGAAACTCTAGACCCAAGAAGTTGACTCATTTTTTAGGCAAGTCCCAAACGTTCGGCAACTTCTTTGGCGCGGTTCGAAACTGCCTGTGGTTTCACAGCGCGTCCGCGTTCGTCTTTTAGTGCCCACGCGGCATCTTTCAAACCGTTTCCGGTAACGGTAACGACGATGGTTTTGCCAGAAAGGTTTTCTCCGGTGCGAGAGGCCTGGAGAAGACCGGCTGCACCGGTTGCCGAGGACGGCTCAACAAAAACGCCTGCTTCTTGAGAAAGGAAGCGGTGCATCCAAAGAATGTCCGGGTCTTTCACGGCACCAAAACGGCCGTTAGAGATTTCACGAGCCTTCAATGCCAGGTCGTAAGACGCAGGGTTTCCGATTCGAATCGCGGTGGCAATTGTGTCTGGCTTCTTTACCGGGGTTCCGTAGACGAACGGTGCTGAGCCATCTGCCTGATAACCCCACATCTGTGGAATGTGATTGATGCGGCCGATTTCCATGTCTTCGCTGTAGCCCTTGAAATAGGCCGAGTAGTTTCCAGCGTTGCCAACTGGAAGGACGTGAATGTCTGGGGCACGTCCAAGGAATTCAAAAACTTCGAATGCACCAGTTTTCTGACCCTCGATGCGATCCGGGTTGACCGAGTTCACCAGGTGAACCGGGTAGTTTTCAGAAAGTGAACGGGCTAGGTCTAGACAGTCGTCAAAGTTTCCCTTGACCTGAAGAATCTGAGCCTTGTGAGCTACCGCTTGAGCCAATTTTCCGAGCGCAATCTTTCCCTTGGGAACGAGCACCACCGATTGGATTCCGGCGGCTGCCGCGTAGGCCGCGGCTGAAGCCGAAGTGTTTCCGGTCGAGGCACAGATAACCGCTTTGGCCCCGTGCCCAACCGCTTTCGAAACCGCCATGGTCATGCCTCGGTCTTTGAACGAACCGGTTGGGTTCATTCCCTCAACCTTTAGGTAAACCTCATCCGCTCCGACAAGTTTTGCCAGCGCCGGCGCCGCAACCAAAGGAGTGCCGCCTTCGCCCAGAGTAATGATTGGCGTGTTTGCGTCCACGTCGAGTCGATCGAAATATTCGCGGATCACTCCGCGCCACTGATGTGCCATTAGTTGCCTTCTACTCTGATTACCGAGGTGATGGAATCGACCACTTTCGAGGACGATAGTGCCTGAACGACAGCGGTCAGTGCAGAGTCTTTGGCGTCGTGAGTTCCAATCAGCAATTGAGCAGTTGGATTCTGACGCTTGTTGGCGATCGACTGTTCGACAGTCTCAACCGAAACATTGTGTGTGGCAAAGATGTTCGCGACCTCGGCGAGCACACCCGGCTGGTCTTTCACTTCGAGTGCGATTTGGTAGCTGGTCGTGATTCTTGAAATCGGAAGGGTAGGTAGGTCGGCGTGTGCCGAGTCGGCCAGCCCCGGGCCTCCGATAACGTGACGTTTAGCTGCCGAAACGAGGTCTCCCAAAACCGCTGAAGCGGTCTGTGAACCGCCGGCGCCAGCGCCGTAAAACATGAGTTCTCCAGCTGCTTCAGCTTCAACGAACACGGCGTTGAAAGCTTTTCTAACCGAAGCCAGCGGGTGCTCTCTTGGAATCAGAGCCGGGTAAACGCGAGCAGAAACTCCTGCTTCGCCGTCTTCATCTGCTTCGATTTTTTCGCACACGGCAAGAAGTTTGATTACGTAACCGTTCTCTCGAGCGCTGGCAATCTGAGCTGGGGTAATCGAGGTGATTCCCTCGCGATGAACGCTGTTTAGGTCAACTTCGGTGTGGAAAGCCAGCGATGCCAAAATGGCTATCTTCTGAGCAGCGTCGTAGCCCTCAACGTCGAGCTTGGGATCCGCCTCAAGGTAGCCGAGATCGGTAGCCTCAACCATGGCGGCCTCGAGAGATAAACCTTCAGAATCCATGCGGTCGAGGATGTAGTTTGTCGAACCGTTGACGATACCCATGATTCGAATAACCTTGTCGCCGGCCAGAGATTCGCGAAGCGGACGAATGATTGGAATTGCTGCAGCCACGGCAGCCTCGTAATAAAGTTGCGCACCCACTTGCTCGGCCACATCGAAAAGTTCGGTGGAGTGATTTGCCAGTAGGGCCTTGTTTGCTGTGATGACATCGGCTCCGGCTAGAAGCGCTTGACGAATTAGAGTGCGAGCGGGTTCGATTCCACCCATAACCTCAATAACGATGTCGGCGGTCATGATTAGCGCCTCGGCATCGGTGGTGAGAAGTTCGCTAGGAATAGCCGAGTCGCGCTTACCATTTAGGTCGCGAACGGCGATGCCGATTAGCTCAAGTTCGGCACCCACTCTGGCCGCTAGTTCATTTTTGTTTTCCAAAAGCAGGCGGGCAACCTGGCCACCAACGGAGCCGGCACCGAGAAGCGCTATGCGTAGCGGTCGATATTCAATCACTCTTAGTCCTTCTGCAGACATGCGTCGCGAGACAGAAGATCTGCCTCAGTTTCACCACGCACAATCAATCGTGCCTTACCAGAGGCCACCGCCACAACAGGCGGGCGCTGTAAGTAGTTGTAATTACTGCCAAGCGAGAAACAGTATGCGCCTGTGGCAGCCACCGCGATGATGTCTCCATTGCTTACATCACCTGGTAAATAGTCGTGACGAACCACGATGTCACCGCTCTCACAGTGTTTTCCCACGACTCTAACCAGGGCAGGTTTTCCGGTCGAAACCCTCGAAACCAATCGAGTTGAGTATTCGGCCTGATACAGCGCAGCTCGCAGGTTATCGCTCATTCCACCGTCGACTGAAACGTACTTGCGAATCTGACCGTCGGTAAGGCGGACGTCCTTGACGGTACCAACGGTATAGAGGGTAACTCCCGAACGACCAACGATAGCTCGTCCGGGTTCAAAGGCAAGTCTTGGCACAGGAATGCCTTCACTTTTACAAGCAGCAGCAACCGCGTCGACAATGTCGAGAGCCATGGCTTCTACTCCCGGGCTTTGATCACCCTCGTTGTAGTCGATTCCAAATCCGCCGCCTAGGTTTAACTGAGGCACGGGTCCAGTTTTTAGCAGTGCGGCATGCAATTTCACCAATCGCTTGGCAGCCTCAACAAAACCTGCGGTTTCAAAAATCTGGGAACCAATGTGGGAGTGAAGCCCGAGGAATTCCAAGTGGTTCAAACTACGAATTCTTGCTACCAAGGCCGGGACGTCTTCAATGGCGATGCCGAACTTCTGATCTTCGCGAGCGGTCGCAAGAAATTCGTGAGTGTCGGCATGAACACCGGTATTGACTCGGATTCGAACCGGTTGAATTCGGTCTTGGGCACCGGCGGTGGCCGCAATACGCTCAATCTCAATTTCGCTATCGATGACGATGGCTCCGACCCCCGCTGAAACGGCACGACCAATCTCGGCCGCCGACTTGTTATTGCCGTGCAAACCGATGCGCTTTGGGTCGATTCCAGCCGCGAGCGCAATTGCCAACTCTCCGCCGCTGGAAACGTCGATGTTCAAACCAAGCTTGTCAATCCAGCGAACGACTTCAACCGAGAGGAACGCTTTGCCCGCGTAGTACACGGTTGCGTCAGAGCCGATCTTCTTGGCGGCGCGATCGAGTGCGGAGTGCACTGCTTTTGCGCTGTGCTCGAATTCGGTTTGGTCAATCACGTAGAGCGGAGTGCCAAACTGCGCGGTTAGATCGCTTACCGCAACTCCCCCAAATGCCACTGCCCCATCGGAATCGCGAGAAACGTTCGAAGGCCAAATTCTCTCGGGGAGGTCATTGTTGTCTTCTGGTTGGGAAAGCCAAGCTGGCTTGATCTGCTCTTGTTTCATTACATCCGCTCCGGAGCGCTGACTCCAAGAATCCCCAGACCGTTGCGCAAAACAGTTGAGGTCGCTTCGTTTAGCCAAAGACGAGTGCGGTGAACGGTCTCAACATCAGCCCCGGCGAGTGGAGTCACTCGGCAGTTGTCGTACCAGCGATGGTAAGAGCCGGCGACCTCTTCAAGGTAACGCGCGACTCGATGAGGTGAGCGCTCATCGGCGGCGTGAGAAAGGACGCGAGGGAACTCCGCCAGTTTGGCAAGCAGTTCCTCTTCGGTGGCGTGATCCAACAGTTCTGGAGCAAACTCGACACGTTCAACACCCAGGGATGCCGCGTTTACAGCCACCTGACGGGTGCGAGCATGCGCATACTGAACGTAGAAGACCGGGTTGTCGTTGGTCTTCTTTTCGAGTAAAGCTAGGTCAACATCGAGCGACGAGTTGATCGAAGAGCGAACTAGTGCATAACGTGCCGCATCTACGCCGACCACATCAACCAAGTCTTCAAGAGTTACCACGGTGCCGGCACGCTTCGACATTCTCACCGGTTCGCCATCGCGAACCAGATTCACCATCTGACCAATCAGAATTTCAAGATTGACACCTGGCTCATCACCAAAGGCCGCACACATTGCCATCATGCGCGGCACATAGCCGTGGTGGTCTGCACCGAGAATGTAGATGCAGCGGTCGAAGCCGCGCGAGCGCTTATCGAGATAGTAGGCCAGATCGCCGGCGATGTAGGCAGCTTCCCCGTCGCTTTTCAAAACAACTCGGTCGCGGTCATCACCAAAAGTCGTGGTTCGAAGCCAAAGAGCCCCGTCTTGCTCAAACATGTGCCCGCCAGCCTTTAGGCGTTCAACTGCCCTTTCCACGGCACCTGATTCGTAAAGAGAGTTTTCGTGGAAGTAGACATCGAAGTCAACTCCGAATTCGTGAAGCGAAGACCGAATCTCTTGAAACATTAGTTCCACCCCGGCTGCTCGGAAGGCCTCTTGAGCCTCGGCTTCAGGCAAATTCAAAATCTCCACCGCAGTGCCATCGAGAACCTGATTGGCAATCTGATCGATGTAGGCGCCGGCGTAACCGTCTTCGGGGATTTGATCACCACGAGCTCTGGCCAAAAGCGAACGAGCGAAACGATCAATCTGAGCGCCGTGGTCGTTGAAGTAATACTCACGAGTGACTTCAGCGCCCTGCGACTGCAGGATGCGGGCAAGAGAATCTCCAACAGCTGCCCATCGGGTCGAACCAAGGTGAACTGGCCCGGTGGGGTTAGCGGAAACGAATTCTAGGTTGAGCTTCTCCCCCGAAAGCGCATCGCTACGACCATAACTCTCGCCGGCGTCAACGATCTGCTGGGCAATTTCACCAGCTAGCCCGGCGTCCAGAGTGATGTTAATGAACCCAGGTCCGGCGACATCAACCTTCGACACGCCTGCGGTGGTCTGCAGAGCTTTGGCAACATGTTCGGCTAAATCCCTCGGCTTCAGACCGAACGACGCTGCGAACTGAAGCGCAAGGTTGGTGGCCCAATCACCGTGTTCGCGATTTCTCGGTCGCTCGACTACCACTTCGGTCGGAAGTTCTCCGGCAGTCAAAATCCGGTCGTCCTGAAGTTGGCGCAAAATGGCTACCAGGGCAGCAGAGAGCGCTTCTGGAGTCACGATTTAGCCTTGTCTTTTTAGCAAACGGGGAATCGTTCAATCATACCAAAGCCACTCAACTGGTAGTCTGGAAGCACCCCCAAGCCCCTATAGCTCAGGGGATAGAGCGTTGCCCTCCGAAGGCGAAAGCGCAGGTTCGAGTCCTGCTAGGGGCACATGTCTGAACTATTGCACTTCCTAAACCCAGAGTTCCTCTTGGAAACCTTCGGAACCCTGTTTTTCGCCGTTTCCTGTTTCATCATCTTCGCCGAGACCGGGCTCCTGTTCGGATTCTTCCTACCCGGCGACTCTCTGCTCTTCGCGCTCGGCCTGTTCATCGCCACGGGTCAAATCGATGTTCCACTCTGGCTCGCGGTCACCCTGCTCGCGATAAGCGCTTTTGCGGGAGATCAAACCGGTTACTGGATCGGTCGCAAACTGGGCCCGGCCGTTTTCAATAGGCCAAAGTCGAGGCTATTCAATCCAAAAAACGTTGAATTGGCTCATACCTTCTTTGAGAAGTATGGCTCGCGCGCAGTAGTCCTGGCACACTTCGTGCCGATCATGAGAACCTTCATTCCAGTTTCAGCGGGAGTCGCGAAACTCTCATGGCGAAAGTACACCATTTACAATCTGATCGGTATTTCGCTTTGGGCGGTGGGAGTGACTCTTCTGGGTGCCACCTTCGGTCAAGTTCCTTGGGTTCAGGAAAACCTAGAAATCGTCCTCATTTTGTTTGTGGTTATTTCTTTTATCCCAATCGCCCTTGAAATCCTCAAAGCCTATCGAGAAAACAAAAAAGGCAAACGGGAAAACTAGGCCCTAAGAAACGCGATTAGCGAAGCCACAGCTTCGGCTCGGTGGCTCAGCGCGTTCTTTACCTCTGGCTCCAATTGCGCAGCGGTAACCTCAAACCCATTAGGAATGAAAACCGAGTCGTAACCGTGGCCGAACTTGCCGGCTTCAGACCTGGCGATGGATCCATTCCAAAAACCCGTGAACGAGATTTCGTCTTCGCCATCGACGAGGGCGATGGTGCAAATAAAAGCAGCTGCACGATTCTCATCTTTGACATCTTGAAGTTGAGACAAGAGCAAACGACGATTGGCCGCGTTATCGCGACCACCGGCCCAGTGAGCCGAGAAAATGCCGGGTGATCCTCCCAGAATTTCAACCGCCACCCCGGAGTCGTCGGCGATTGCCGGCAGGCCGGTGTATTTTGCTGCCGCTCTGGCCTTGATCAGTGCGTTTTCAAGATAGCTGGTTCCGTCTTCAACCGGCTCGGGCCCGTCGTAGCCAATCAACTCAAGATTTGGAACCGAGGGTTCCAAAATTGCTCGCAACTCGGCAAGTTTCCCCTGATTGTGAGTGGCTAGAACTAGCTTCACTTGGCTAGAGCCTCGACCTGAATCTTGGTTAGGTCGGCGCAGCCCTTTAGAGCCAAATCGAGCAGAAGGTTTAGTTCATCACGGTCGAAAGGCACTCCTTCGGCGGTTCCCTGAACTTCAACGAACTTGCCGCTGCCGGTAACCACTAGGTTCATGTCGGTTTCGGCTCGAACGTCTTCCACATAAGCCAGGTCAAGCTGTGGCGTTCCGTCGATGATTCCAACCGAAATTGCCGCGACGCTGTCTGTTAGCGGATTCGATTTGGCAGGAATGTGACCGTGTTTTTTACCCCAGTTAATGGCGTCGACCAGGGCAATGTAGGCGCCTGTGATGCTTGCCGTTCGAGTTCCTCCATCTGCCTGCAAAACGTCGCAGTCGATGACAATCGTGTTCTCCCCCAACGCTTTCACATCTACGATGGCTCTGAGGCTACGGCCGATGAGACGCGAGATCTCGTGAGTTCGTCCCCCGATTTTCCCCTTAACGGCTTCACGATCGGAGCGGCTGTGGGTGGCACGCGGAAGCATTGAATACTCAGCGGTAACCCAACCCTCACCCTTGCCAACCTTCCATCTCGGAACTCCGGCGGTGAAGGAGGCGGTGCAGAGCACTTTAGTGCCACCAAAGGTAATCAGTGCGCTACCTTCGGCGTGATCGCTCCAACCGCGATGAACGGTTACTTCTCTTAGGTCGTCATTGTTTCGACCGTCGGCTCGGTTGCCCATTTTTCTCCTATAAGGTCTCGACAGAGACAACCTCGGGACCGAGGAATCGTCGAGCTAATTTTTCAAAAGACTTAGTTTCACCGGTTGCCTGGAAACGATAACTTGGTGGTTCAACAGAATTGCGAAGAAGGTGACTCGAGTTCAAAACTCGGTAGACATCCTTCGCGGTTTCCTCGGCACTTGAAACCAGTGTCACGCCATCGCCCATGACGTAGCTAATGGCTCCGGTGAGTAACGGGTAGTGGGTGCAGCCGAGCACTAGTGTGTCTACCCCGGCGTCTCTAACCTGCGCTAGGTACTCCTCGGCGACTTTCATCAGCTCAGGGCCGGAGGTGATTCCGCGCTCTACAAAATCTACAAATTTTGGGCACGCTGAAGAGGTGATTTTGATTTCGACGGCCGCCGCAAAGGCGTCCTCGTAAGCTTTGGAAGAAACGGTTGCCTGTGTTCCAATAACCCCAACCAAGTTATTCCTAGTAGAGGCGACGGCCCTGCGAACAGCGGGCTGAATTACCTCAACTACCGGAATTCCTCTACCCTCGGTGTATCTCTGGCGAGCGTCTCTGAGCACTGCAGCAGACGCCGAGTTACAGGCAATAACTAGAAGTTTTACACCCTCGTCAACCAGCCGATCCATTACCTCCAGAGCCAAACGGCGAACCTCTTCAATTGCCTTTGGTCCGTAAGGGGAATTTGCGGTGTCCCCCACGTAGATGATCGATTCGTTCGGCAATTGATCAATGATCGCTCGGGCAACGGTCAAACCGCCAACACCAGAGTCGAAAATACCAATCGGAGCATCGTTCACAGCAACAAGTCTAGTTATCGCGACAGCGCTAGTGAGTAGGCTGGTTAGGTGCAGAAATCTACAGCGCTACTTACCGACCGATATGAACTGACCATGGTTCAGGCCGCCCGCGCGTCTGGGTTAGGTTCTAGGCCGTGCGTTTTTGAAACTTTCAGCCGCCAACTACCATCGGGTCGCCGTTATGGCGTTGTTGCAGGAACCGGCCGATTACTGGAAGAGTTACAAAAATTTCGATTCACCGAAAACGAGTTGACTTGGCTGAAAGACACCAAAGTTGTGGATTCCGATACTCTCGATTTTCTTTCTAACTTCAAGTTCACGGGCAATGTGTGGGGATACCGAGAGGGTGAAGCCTACTTCGCCTACTCTCCGGTAATCATGGTCGAAGCCCCCTTCGAGCAGGGAGTTTTGCTGGAAACCCTAATTCTTTCCATCATGAATTACGACAGTGCCGTGGCCTCGGCTGCATCAAGAATGCGTTCGGCAGCCGGAAATCGCTACCTCGCCGAAATGGGAGGGCGACGAACCAACGAGCAGGCTGCGGTTGCGGCAGCTCGAGCTGCATACATCGCCGGCTTCGACGCAACATCGAACCTGGAGGCGGGCAGGAGTTGGGGGATTCCAACCATGGGAACCGCGGCTCACGCCTTCACGTTGTTGCACAACAATGAGGAGGACGCCTTTCGCGCTCAGGTTAAAACCTTTGGCACCGGAACCACCCTGCTCGTCGACACCTACAACACCGACGAAGGCGTGCGCAAAGCCATTGAAATTGCAGGGCCAAAGCTTGGAGCGGTTCGCATCGACTCGGGTGATTTAGGAGTTGAGGTGGCAAGAGTGCGAGAGCTTTTAGACAGCCTCGGCGCCACCGAGACGAAGATCACTGTTACCAACGACCTAGACGAGCACGCCATCGCCGCTCTGGCCGCGGCTCCGGTTGACAACTACGGCGTGGGCACATCTGTGGTTACCGGTTCCGGCGTGCCAACCGCAGGGTTTGTTTACAAGCTGGTGGCACACAAAGATGAATCCGATAACTGGGTCAGTGTATCCAAGCGTTCCACCAACAAAACCAACATGGGTGGTCGCAAGCAAGCTCTTCGCCTGCTCGAAAACGGGGTTGCCTCGAAGGAGCTCTTGGCCGCGGGGCACGAGGTTTCCGTGAACCCAAACACTCGAGAACTACAGGTTCCCCTAATCACGGATGGCTTGGTTGACGAGAATTTCATCGGAGCAAACGCTGTGCAAATGGCACGCCAAACACACTCAAATGCAATCAGTGAACTTCCGGTTCAGGCGCATCGCCTACAGCGCGGAGATGCCGCAATACCCACCGAATTTATTTAGGCCTTATCGTCGCCTGAGCTCTTCGGATCCTCCGGGCGGAATCCTTCGTAAATTTCTTTGCAAATAGGGCAAATCGGAAACTTCTCTGGGTCTCGTCCAGGCACCCAAACTTTGCCGCAGAGCGCGTGCACGGGCGTTCCAAGAACAGCTGACTCGACGATCTTTTCCTTGCGCACGTAGTGCGAGTAACGCTCGTGGTCGCCAGGCTCTAAGTGCTTAGTCTCTTCCTCAACTACAATTTCGCTGGCTGGATTCGGAAGAGTTTCCTGACTGGTCATTCCCCAATTATTCCAGAGAGCCAAGCGTGAGCGTCATGGTTTGCGTTTTGCCGTCACGAACGTACTCGATTGTTGCCGTAGCCTCGGCCGGCTCCCACCGAACAGCAGACGTCAATTCCCCGGCATCAAGAATTGCTTGACCGTTGAACTTGACCACGAGGTCTCCGGCTTTCAAACCGGCTTTCTCAGCTGGGCCACCAACGGTAACCTCACGAATTAGGGCACCGATGGAGAAAGATGAAGAGGACTTGGCGTTAAACGGCTGATCAGAAACCATCGCACCTAAAAGCGCGTGACTGGCTTTCCCGGTTTTGATGATCTCGTCTGCCACCCGCTGAGCCACGTTAGACGGAATCGAGAAACCCACACCAATGTTGCCACTCTGACCTGAACCTGAGGAACCGGTCGATGCGATGGCAACGTTGATGCCAATCAACTCGCCCTTGGAGTTTACGAGTGCGCCACCTGAGTTACCAGGGTTGATGGCGGCGTCGGTTTGGATCACTCGAAGACTGACTGGAGCCGTGCCGGAACCATTCCAAAGCTGCAAGCCACTGCCGTTTTCGTCCGGTACCGAAGAATTGGCAACTCGAATGGTTCGGTTGAGAGCCGAAACCACACCCGCGGTGACTGATGCGGAAAGGCCAAGCGGTGCTCCGATGGCTACTACCGGGTCACCGACATTGATTGCGTCGGAGTCTGCAAACTTAATTGGAGTGAAGCTCATCGGGGCGTCAATTTTGATTACGGCCAAATCGTTCAATGGGTCACGGCCGACAATCTTGGCGCTATAGGTGCGCTTGTCGAAGGTTTGAACTTCCACGGTAGGCTCACCCGCCTTGCCATCGAGAGTAACCACGTGAGCATTGGTAAGGATGTAACCGTCGGCTGAAAGAAAGACTCCGGATCCAGAGCCGCCAGAAGCGGTCGACTCGACGTTAATGGTGACCACGCTTGGTAGTGCGGTAAGGGACGCAGCGCTCACCCAGTTAACCTGATCGGTATTGTTCACGATTACGGGAGTTGGTGACGTTCCAAGATAGTAGCCGCCGACGCCAATAGAACCGCCGAGAAGCGAACCTACCAAAGCTCCGATTAAGATTCCCCCACGGACCGACAGAGGTTTTCTGGCTTTTACGGGCTTGGCAACGACAACGAGTTGTTCGACTGGGCGATCAAAGAAAAACTGGCGATTCTGTTCATCAGACATGCTTCAAGTTTAGGAACAGAACCTGAAAGGTGCCTGAGATTTAGCAACTCGGTGAATCTGGCTTTTGAAAACAGTTCCAGTGCACCAAAACCACCTTTCCTCCTGTTTGCGTTGAGCTGTGGGAAACCACCACGTTGATTGGGGCGCTTCTTGAAGTGACGTTTCCCGGAAGAAGGATCCACCCGGTTCGACCTAGGATTCGATACCTAACCGAATAGTCAACAGCTAATTGCGCCTGATAACTTCCAGTTGCGCTCCAACTCCGACTTATCGAATCGCCCTCGGCATCTTCTCCATCCGAAAAAGTCCAGCGAGACTTTACCGGCCTGAAACTTACTTGAGCGGGATACCAAAGCAACATCCGATTCCTAACGTGACGCACGGCCAAGGCGGTCAGGTTTATTGCTTCGTTCGGGCTGATATTTTCGGTTTTTGAAGAACCGATTTTAGGACGATCTGGAATTACCGAAAACTCGTTCTTCCACCGAATGGGCTTCTGAGGTTTGCTTTTTACTATTGGTTTAGCGGGCTTTTTTGGCTTCCCAATCAATCGCCAAATCTCTTTACCGCAGACTTTTGCTTGCAAATGGGTGACCTGGCCAGAATGCTTCAAACGACCCGATTGGCCCCCGGCAACTGAGCACCCGGCCGCATAAGCACCGGGTGGTTCTTGGAAACCTGGGAAGATCAGTGCCATCGAGACTACGAAGGCGATTATTGCTTTGGGCATGCAAAGACAGTAGTTGAAAACCCCAAGTGACCTGAGAAGTTATTCACAGTTAAAAGAAACAAACCCAGTCTTTTCAGAACTGGGTTTGTTATCTAGTTGCGGAGGCAGGATTTGAACCTACGACCTCCGGGTTATGAGCCCGGCGAGCTACCGAACTGCTCCACCCCGCGGTGTGAGTTCAGTTTAGCACTAATCCTTAGCTACTTGGAAACTGCTTTTTGAGCAGCAGCGATTGCAGCCTTTAGAGCTTGAGCCGCTTTTCCATAAGCTGCCCAGTCGCCGGATCGCATCGCTTCGTCTTGTGCAGTCAGTGCCGCTTGCGCAGCAGCCAGAGCCTTCGCCAAGCTGGACACGTCTGGATCGGTACCACCGTCAATTGGCGGAGTTACCGCACCTTCACCAAAGAGACTGTTGAGAGCCCCTTCTAGAGTGTCTTCGAATGCAATCTTGTCGCCAAACATAACCAGCACCTTCTTCAGAAGCGGGAAGCTTGTTTCACCGGTCGATTGGATGTAAACCGGCTGAACGTAGAGCAACCCACCGCCAACTGGAAGTGTCAGCAAGTTACCTCGGAGAACCTTGGTAGAACCCTGCTGAAGCAGGTTCAATAGCCTAGAAACCTCTGGGTCAGTTGTAAACGAGTTCTGAACCTGTCCTGGTCCTGGTACAACCGAGTTCTTCGGCAGGGTTAGTAGTCGAAGTTTTCCGTAACCACTGTCGACCTTTCCAGCCGCGCCTCCGGCATCGGAGTTGGCAACGAGATAACCGGTGAGCACGCTACGGTTTGCCTCTCCCGTTGACCTAGGAATGAACCCGGTGTAGAGAGAGAAAGCAGACTTGTCTGAGCCAGGAGCCTGCATGGTTAGGTAATAAGGCGGCTGCAGAGCGCTGGTATTGGTGTCGCTAGATGGGTCGTTTGGAACCATCCAAGCATCCTGTTGAGAATAGAACGCTCCAGCCTCGTTTACGTGGTACTGGCCGAGGATGCCGCGCTGAATCTTGAACAAGTCGGCTGGATACCTTACGTGCGAGAGCAGGGATCCAGACATTTCACTAATTGGAGAAACGTTGCCAGGAAAAGCCTTCATCCAGGTCTTCAGAATTGCGTCTTCGGTGTCCCAAGCGTAAAGCTGAACTGAACCGTCGTAGGCATCAACAGTTGCTTTAACCGAGTTACGGATGTAGTTGATGTCTGGCCCTCCGATGGTGATCGAGGAGTCAGAGGCAGCTTCTCCGTAGTTCTCTGCGCGTGAATACGGATACTGAGACGAAGTCGTGTAACCGTCGACAATCCACTTGATTCGCCCGTCGACAACGGCTGGGTAAATGTCACTGTCGAGGGTTAGGTATGGAGCCGCCGCGGCAACTCTCTCTAGAGGGTTGCGGTCGTAGAGAATCTGAGATGAATTACTGATTGCGTCGGATAGCAACAGCTGTTCGCTCGAGAACTTGATGGCATAGGCCAAACGAACGTAGAAGTTATCTAGCTTCGGGCCACCGTTTCCCTTAAAGGTTGTGTAGGTTTGCTCGGCATTGTCCGCGCCGCCCGGGTAATCCAGCTCGCGGTCTTTACCGGTGCCGCCGACGATCGAGTACGGAGGCGAGTTTTCACCGAAATAAATTCTCGGTTCGTATTCGCCAAGCTGACCCTCAGTGGGGATTCCCTTTTGCAGGAAGACCGGCTGGCCATCGCTGTCGCGCTGGTTACCGTAGGCAGCCACCAAACCGTAACCGTGTGTGTAAACGAGGACGTTGTTGAACCAGGACTGCGATGAACCGAGACCGCTTTGATTCAGTTCACGCGCAGCAATTACTGTGTCTTGAATCTTGCCGTCGAGGATGTATCGATCTACGTCCAGGTCGTTGGTGAAGTTGTAGTACTGACGGTATTGCTCAAGCTGACGGAACGAACTTGAAACCAGTAGCGGATCGAGGATTCGAATGTTCGCGGTGGTGTCGGCATCATTTCGAAGGTCGGCTTCGGTCGCGGTGGTTTTCGCGTTGTATTCGATTTTTTCAACGCCCTCCAAACCGTATGCAAAGCGCGTGGCCTCAAGGTTCCTGTCGATGTATTCACTTTCCAAAGTTCGCTCGTTTGGAACCACTTGGAAGGTTTGAACCATCCAGGGGTAGACGCCGCCAAGAATTAGCGATGAAACAACCATTAGGCCGGTAGCAATAACCGGCAGTCTCCACTTGCCAATGAACCCGGCAATCAGGAACAAAATCGCTACAAATACTCCAATTCCAGCCACAATCTGTAGGCCCGGAATTTGAGCGAAAACATCCGCATAAGTTGCACCGGTGTAAAGACCTGAGGCGCTAGTTAGCGTCTTGTACTGGTCGAGCCAAATCGACCCAGACTCGAACAAGAGGTACAGAGCTGCCAAAATCGATATCTGAATTCTGGCACCCTTGCCAATTTGAGTGTCTTTGCCCGCAAAACGAATGTTTCTATTCACTAGGTGAATGAACAAAATGGCGAGAGTGGTGACAACCAGTAGGGTCGACATGAAGTCGACGGCGGTTCCGAGGAAAGGCAGCTGAAAAAGGTAGAAACTCGCGTCGAGATTGAACTGGGGATCAAGTTTTCCAGTATCGGTTGAGTTGAGGAAAAGCAGAGCCTCTTTCCATCGAGGAGCTGCAGCAAGACCAGCCAAAACAGCCACGGCAATCGGGGCGGCGAGCATTACCAACTTGCGGAAAACTTCAAACTGTTCGCGAATTGGTGCTAACAGATCGTTCGCACCAGTCATTTTTGCGTATAGCGGCTTCATCCGGTTGGCTATCCAGAGATTTAGACCAAAGACTAAAAGCCCGACTAAACCGGCCGTAATAACAAGTGTTGACTGAGTCCAGATTTGTGTAAACAAGACGTTCTCGAAGCCCAACTGGCGATACCAGAGAACCGAGGTGTAGAAAGATGTCGACGCTAAAAACATAGCCCCGAGAACTACCAGGATGATAAGTGAAAGCTGGGCGGGGCGAATGGGCATAAGTTTCATGTCTCTAATCTACTTGGCAGAACAGGTCGATAACTTATCGATATCGCCATCGGCGGAAATTACTTTTAAGGCAGCCAAGGCATCGTTTAGATCACGAACGGGCACCACTCGGATTAACTCAAGGTGCCAAGGGAAAAAGTCTCTGCAGTTGCCGGCGGGTACCAAAAAGAAATCATCGCCGTTTCGTTTTGCACCGAAAATCTTTTGTCGGATGCCCCCAATTTCTCCAACCACTCCGGCCTTGTCTATGGTGCCCGTCACAGCGACGGATTTTCCACCGGTTAGCGAACCGGGCGTGAGTTTGTCGACGACTCCTAGCGCTAGCGCGAGACCAGCGGAAGGCCCGCCGGTATCTTTGAGCTCGATTTTCACCTCGCTCGATTCCACAATGTCGGCAGGCAAAACGGTTTGTGCGGCAACCAGTGCAGACTCGATTGAGGTCTCTAAATCCTTACGAGATTCGGCGAGAAAATCGTAGATGTTTTTACCATCAGGGAAATCTGACTCAATTGGAAAAATCGCCTGGTCGTTCGAAAAAAGCGCTGCTAATACTTCAAAATATGTGGGGGTATCGCCCGGAATTCCGTCTCCAGAAACCGTAAGCATGTCGATGGAACCAACAGTTTCTTCGGCCAAAAAGTTCAGCTGAATAATCTCGGTACCATCGCTGCTACCGAGGACGTTGGTGACCGGACCAGGACTATCAATAACGTAGGGAGCTTCGTGTTCCAAGCCCCAAAGCAGCCCCAGTACGCTAACTGCGATTAGCGACCAACCCACCTTTTTTCGCATAACGTTATTCACTTTTACCAGCCTAGGCTAGCGAAGCGATAGCCTAGTGCTAAGGAGATAAGTTGACTGAAGAGAACCAACCCGAAGGGATAAACCCCGAGGACTTCGCAAAGTTCCTGTCTGAGTTCTTGAGCGAAAACGGATCATTTGATCCAGCCGAACTGGCAAACATCGCCGGCATTCCGAATGACCCGATTGCCTTGAAGGCGCTAATGGAACAGCTCAAGAAAGCCCTGGTTGAAGGGGAAACCCAAACAGTTGCGGGAGTCAACTGGAAGTTGGCAGAGCAGCAGGCGCTAACAGCAGCGAGATCCGGTGGTTTCGCTGTATCCGAAACCCAGAGAAATGCTCTAAAAAAGGCTGGCAACATAGCGGATCTATGGCTAGATCAAGCCACTTCACTCAGCGCCGTTGTTCAAGAGCCAAAACTGCTCACCCGTGAACTCTGGGTTCTAGACGCCCTTCCCCTGTTCCAATCGTTGGCTGGTCCAATTGCCGAACGCGTGGCTGAAGCTCTCTCGGAAAATCTCGAACAGAATTTACCGACTGAGCTTGACGGCCTAGCCAAAGGCGCCAGAGGAATAATGCGATCGGCCGGGGGCACTCTCTTCGCCATGCAGCTTGGTCAAATACTTGGAAAGTTAAGCCAAGAGGTGCTCACCGGAGGCGACATCGGGCTTCCTTTTTACTCCGAGTCTCGAGCGGCACTCGTGGCACAGAATATTGATGCTTTTGTCTCAGACAATTCGCTCGCAGAAGATCAGGCCCTCATCTACATCTCGATTCGTGAACTGAGCCACGCCAGATTGTTCAGGCACAGCCGATGGTTGAGAGATTCAATAATTGCCCAAATCACGAATTACGCTCAAGGAATTCGAATTGATGGCGAAGCGATGAGCGACCTAGCCCACGACATCACTCCGGAAAATGCCGAGGCGCTGAGAAGCGCTCTCGAATCAGGTTCTCTTCTAGCCGAACGAACCGAAGAACAACTACAAGCACTTACCTCCATCGAGCACCTGCTGGCCCTGATTGAGGGCTGGGTTGTGGCAGTGACCGAGTCGGCCACGCAATTGCTTCCCACCCAAAGCGCGCTCAGCGAAGTTATTCGTCGCCGCTCAACCGCTTCCCCGGCGCGTTCAACCTTCTCAACGCTCGTTGGTCTCGACATACAGCCGAAGCGAAGCCGCGACGCTGCGGATTTCTGGCGCTCGGTAACGACCGCTTTGGGTAATGAAAAACGCGATCAACTGTGGGACCACCCCGATCTCCTTCCTAACCCTGAAGATGTGGATGACGTCGAGGGATTCATTAGGCGGATTGCAACTGGAACCGACCAAATGGATAGAGACCTTCGAGATCTTCTAGGCGACTAGGGTCTGTGGATAATCTTCAGAGCTGAAGTTACTCTTGGACGACAATTCTGGGATGGTTGTTCAAATAAATCCCTCCAAGGTGCCGCTCTGGATTAATGAAAGGACTCTCCAACTGGGAGTGGGTCGGAACGACCAGAGGCTCGAGGATTTGAACAATTCTCAAGAGCGCCTGATTCAGTTGCTATTTGAAGGAGTGGCAAACGATCAGGTTGAGTTGGTGGGGAGGTCGGTGGGCCTAGAACTCGCCGAAAGCCTAAAGTTGATCGAGCTTCTTCGACCCAGCCTGGTTTCTAGCGAAAAACGCGCGGGGCTAAATTCATCGGTAGATTCTAGATTCGCAGAACTCATCAGGATTGGTTTTCAAACCGATCACTCACCCGCAGAAGTTTTGGCAAATCGAGCCAGACACCGAATCTCTATTCCAAAACTTGATCGCACCGGCCTCACGCTAGTTCGCGCGCTGAGTGAAATGGGCTTCCAAAAATTTGAGACTAACGACTACGGGTTAGTAACACCCAGTGATCACGGCGAACTTGGGTACCCGAAAAGCCTGGCCGGCGTTGCAAGAATGTCGGCTGCGAATGCCCTTCTCGAAACTGGCAAGTCTCAAGTGTCCATAGTTCCGCTCGGCAGAGCCAAACCCGCGCAAAAAACTGTTTCCGTCATCTCGGCTTCTCATCATTTTCTGCCATTTGAATTTGAGAGACTCAAAACTCCGCATGTGGCAATCGAGTACCGACTTGAAACCATCTCGGTAACCAACGTCATCACAATAAGTGAAACCCCCTGCCTCGGCTGTCGTTACAAGTGGCTTGCCGAAGAAAGATCTGGTTGGGCTGAGGAGGCAATTCAGCTGGCCGGGCGCCGTGACCAGTTGGATGATGGCGCCAATCTACTTTTGGCTACTGCCATAGCTTGCAGAAACATCGCCATGTACACGGATTTTGGATCGGGCGGGTCAAACTGGAGCCTCAATCTTCAAACCAGACACGTTTCGGAGCCAGAACCCCAGTTTCATCCAGCCTGCGGTTGCCAAAGGTTAGGCGGAGATTAGGTTCAGAAACCGCGAAGGGCTTCTTTCTCGACCGCTAATCGCATCACGTAGCGAGTAAGTCAGAGAAATCTCTTTTCTAGCTCTCGTGAGGCCTACGTAAAACAATCGACGTTCTTCGTGAATAGCAGCCTCAGTTTTGGCGTAGCCAATTGGGAGTAAACCCTCGTTTACCCCGGACATAAAAACGCAGTCCCACTCCAAACCTTTGGCCGCGTGAATAGTGGAGATAGTCACGGCTGCCTTGATTGGTTCATGCTGGGAGCGCACTCGCTCGTCCACTTCCTTGACGAAATCTTCGAGAGAAGACTCTTCGGGCATCTCGTCTACGATGGCGAGGTACGAATTCAATGCTTCCCATTTCTCGCGCGCGGCGCCAGACTCCGCAGGCTCTTTAGATTTCCAACCCAGCTCCCGGCAAGCATCCGAAACAACTTCGTAAAGGGATTTGGTAGTCGGGGTAATGAGCTCGGCTCTCACCAATCGCATCACCTGCAAAATCTCTGGGCGATTGAAGAATCTCTCGCCTCCGCGAACCTGGTAATCGATGCCACGATCGGCCAGAGCCTTCTCAAAAGCTTCAGATTGAGAATTCACTCGATAGAGAACTGCAATCTCATTCGCCTTAACACCTCGTGCAAGTTGCTTGGAAATTTCCGAGGCGATTGCGTTGGCTTCTTCCACCGAATCTGCGCACTGCATGATGACCGGCTCGGACCCCAACTCATTTTGCGAAACCAATTCCTCTAAGTTGGTTTCATTGCTGACCACTCGGTTGGCAGTACTAATGATGTGACCGGTAGATCGGTAGTTGCGAGTGAGATTTACCACCGTAGCGTCGGGATAAGTATCTGCAAACTCGAGCAGGTAACCGCTGGAGGCACCGGTAAACGAGTAAATGGTTTGATTCGGGTCGCCAACAACGCAAATGTCACTTCGGTCACCCAGCCATGCCTCGAGCAGAGCGTTTTGGAGAGGAGAAATGTCCTGGTACTCGTCGACGGTAAAGAAGCGATACTGCTGCTGCACGTGGGCTAAAACTCGCGGTTCCGCCTGCAGCATGCCGAGGGTCAGAATCAACACGTCTTCCCAGTCGAGCCTTTGAGCCTTAATCTTCAGATCTTCATAGGTTTTCAAGAGCTCAACTAGCTGGGCTGGTTTTATCCCTGCAACCTGTGGGCGATTGGCAAGCCCCAACTCGTATTGTTCGATTGATCGCATGGTGTATTTTCGCCACTCAATTTCGGCCGCTACATCTCTCAGGATTGCCGCATCGAAGTGGATTTTGAGCGACTCTGCCGCCTGGGCGATGAGTTTCGATTTCGAAGTAAGCACGTTGGGCGATGGAACTCCAGCAAGTTGTGGCCAGAAGTATTCGAGTTGGCTGAGAGCCGCCGCGTGAAAAGTTTTAACCGCTACCCCTGGGATTCCCAGTTGACGCAGACGTGCGCGCAATTCGCCTGCGGCGCGGCTGGTATAGGTGAGCGCAAGAACTCGATTTGCAGCAAACTGCCCTTTGGCTATTCCGTAGGCAA
>Ga0208595_1000252_pt1 | contig 20939 bp, 19 predicted proteins | sample LakMenEpi28Jun11_FD_150742 | JGI IMG/M metagenome (GOLD analysis project Ga0208595, IMG submission 150742) | Freshwater microbial communities from Lake Mendota, WI - 28JUN2011 deep hole epilimnion (SPAdes) | ecosystem: Environmental > Aquatic > Freshwater > Lake > Epilimnion/Euphotic zone ...
AAAGCTAAAGCAAATTTATCATCCGTAGTTCTTTCGTCAACCATTAAAGGAATTTTACCTGGAAATAATTCATTTCTTTTAATGTAAACAAAAAACATACCTACCGCAGCCATTAAAATGGTTAATTCAAAAATAATAGGCACAAAAGCCGGAAGTCCCCAAAATGGTTTACCTCCAAAAATTGTTGGATAATTTATAAAAGATATCCAAGAAATAACTCCTAAAGCTGTAAATGTTCCAGTTAATCCCAAAACAAATCCTGCTGTATGCAATTGAGTTTCTTCAAAACCTAACTTTTCATCAATACCATGAACAGGAAATGGAGAGTAAGCATCATCTATCTCTACTCCATTTGACCGTATTGAATCTATGGCATTTAAAAAATTATCTTCATGAGAATAAATCCCATAAATATAGTTTTTGTGCTCTTTTTTACCCTTATTCATTATTAATATTTTTATTTCTTATATTATAATTAATGTTTATTGTTATTTCTTTCTTTTTCTTGTGCGGCCTCAGATATTGAAGAAAAGATGGATTTAACCTCTGCTATAGCTATTACTGGGAATGTTCTAGCAAAAAGTAAAAATAATGTGAAAAACAAACCTAAACTTCCAATAAAAATAGCAATATCTACCCATGTTGGTGAAAAATAATTCCAACTTGAAACTAAGAAATCTCTATGTAATGATGTAACAATAATTACAAAACGCTCAAACCACATACCAATATTTACAAATATTGACATAAAGAAACTCACGAAAATACTTCTTCTGAACTTCTTAAACCAAAATAATTGAGGAGATAAAACATTGCATGTCATCATACTCCAATAAGCCCAATAATAGTCTCCAAAAGCTCTATTATAAAAAGCATATTGTTCATAAAGATACCCAGAGTACCATGCGATAAAAAGCTCCGTAATATAAGCGATACCAACTATTGAACCTGTAAGTACAATAACTTTATTCATTGACTCGATATGAGCGATGGTTATATAGTCTTCTAACTTCTGAACTTTTCTTGCTATTAACATTAATGTTTGTACCATAGCAAAGCCAGAGAAAATAGCACCAGCGACAAAATACGGAGGGAAAATCGTAGTATGCCAACCAGGAATTACAGATGTAGCAAAGTCAAAAGATACAATTGTGTGAACTGAAAGTACAAGAGGAGTAGATAAACCCGCTAAAATTAATGATAAACTCTCGAAACGAGACCATTGTTTAGCTGTACCTCTCCATCCAAAACTTAATACATTATAAATAAACTTACGTTTCTTTGTCTTAGCTCGATCTCTAATAGTAGCAAAATCAGGCATTAAACCACTGTACCAAAATAATAATGAAACGGTAAAATACGTTGAAATAGCAAAAACATCCCATAATAAAGGAGAATTAAAATTTACCCATAATGGACCTCTTGTATTTGCATAAGGGAAAATAAAGAAACCTTGCCAAATTCTTCCCATGTGAATCAATGGAAATTGACCCGCACAAATTACAGCAAATATAGTCATTGCTTCCGCAGCTCTGTTAATTCCTGTTCTCCATTTTTGTCTAAATAATAATAAAACAGCCGAAATTAACGTACCCGCGTGACCTATACCAACCCACCAAACAAAATTAGTTATATCCCAAGCCCAGTTAACTGTTTTTTGAAGACCCCAAACACCAATACCTTTAAATATGGTCCAACCTACAGCAACAAAATATAATAAAAGACCTAATACAGCTATAGCAAAAGCAATCCACCATTCTCTAGGCGGGTTACCTTCCGTATTTCTAACGATATCATCCGTAATTTTACGATACGTTTTATCTTTTCCTAATATTAATGGTTCTCTTATTAAAGAATCTACGTGTGACATAATTTATTAATTTCTTTGTTATTGTAATATTAAGCTTGAGTTTCTGTTTCTCTATTTCTAATTTTAGTTAAATAGCTCACAGATGGTTTTGTATAAATCTCTTCGATTACTCCAAATGCTCTTTCATCATTTGTTAAATTATAAACTTGAGTATCCTTATTATTTACATCACCAAATGTAATTGCTCCTGTAGAACAAGCTAATTGACAAGCAGTTTTAATTTCACCGTCATTAAGCATTCTATTTTCTTTTTTAGCTTCTAATTTACCCGCTTGAATTTTTTGAACACAGAAACTACATTTTTCTATAACACCTCTAGAACGCGTAACAACATCAGGATTTAAAACCATTCTTGCCAAAGGATCAAGACGATTTAAAGAATCCTCATCATTAACTGAACCCCATGCATCAGAACCCATGTAATCAAACCAGTTAAATCTTCTTACTTTATAAGGACAGTTATTTGCACAATATCTTGTACCAATACATCTATTATATGCCATTTGATTTAATCCGTCTGTACTATGATTTGTTGCACTTACCGGACAAACATTCTCACATGGAGCATTGTCACAATGCTGACATAACATAGGTTGGAACGTAACATCTGGATTGTTTACATCACCAGTATGGTATCTATCAATACGCAACCAATGCATATCATGCGAACGAATAACCTCATTTTTACCTACTACAGGAACGTTATTTTCAATACTACAAGCTACTACACAAGCACTACAACCTGTACATGAATTTAAATCTATAACCATACCCCACTGATGACCTGGCATATCATGACCTGGATACAAAGTAACAAGATGATGTTCCATCCATTCTTTTCTACCCATTCCATTAATCGTATTTCCAGATTCCGGATTTGATTTATAGTCTTTAAGTGTTGTTTCTTTAATTAATTGTCTTGTTTTTTCACCACCAAGACCTTTATGAGTTAACGTAAAATAAGATTGAACCGAAGCCAATTCTTTAAAATCAGCAACCTTTAAAAACTCTGCAGATTTTGAAACATTAGAAAAATAGTTATTTACTTTTGTTAAAGCCGAATAAACATTAAATCCGTTATTATAAGCATTATTACTAGTAACTGTTCGTCCAAAACCATATTTAATTCCTATAGTTCCTTCAGCTACACCTGCAACAGGTACAACAGGTAAAGAAACTTCTACTCCGTTAATTTTTACATTTAAAACTTTGTATCGTTTTTCGTTTAGAATTGGAGTTAAATTATTTTTATCTGCCCAGTTTGGATTTGCAATAATATAATTATCCCAAGTCATTCTTGTTGTTGGATCAGGTAATTCTTGTATGAATGGATTATCAGACATAGAACCATCTCCTTGAACCGACTCATAGAATTTCACTTCTAAGTTAGCTTTTGGATATGATGCTTGAACTTGACCAACTAAAGCAACTAAACCAGAATTAGAATAGCTTGCACCACCACTATTTAAATCTGCACCATTGGAAACAAATTCTCCATTTTGAATTGTATATTCCCAAAATGCATCAAAATTATGATAACTACCATTTCCAAAACTTTGAGCTTGTTTTTTAATATAATCATAATAAGTTCCTTCAATACCGCACCATTTCATTAAAGAACTTTGTGCTTGACGGGTATTAAATAAAGGAGAAATTACTGGTTGAGCTATACTATAAACACCTTCTTTTGGTTCATAATCATTCCAAGATTCAAGAAAATTATGGTTTGGACATATAAATTTGCAAACCGCAGAAGTTTCATCAATTTTATCTGAAAAAGTTAAACTTAATGGTAACGCTTTTATTTTTTCAGCTAATTTATCTCCATTTGGTAACGAATAAACTGGGTTTGAATCTAAACAAATGATACCTTTAATTGAACCATTATGAATTCCATCTATCAATGTATCTACCTCAACTTGACTTCCTTTCTTATAGTTTACCTTACGATTAACTACGACTGTTGTTCCAATAGCTCCTAAAAATTGGTTTGTTGCGAAAGTTAAATGCTGAACATTTTTATCATTAGATCCATTAACAACTATAAAAGATTTACCTTCCGCTTTAGCTTTTAATAATTCGTTTTTAACTTCATTAACGGCTTTAATTGGAGAAGATGTGCCTGTAGTAAGCGCTGCATACAAATCCGCTGCAAAACGCGCTTCTTCAGAAGCAGAAACGACAAAACGCATATCAGCAGTAGCACTCGTAGGACTTGGTAAAGATTCTACTTGAATATGTTTACTCATATTCGTATTTTCTTTATTTACTTTTCTTCTTGTAATGTATTTTTTTGAATATTCAGTTGGATTGATCCAAGTTGCTAAAAAATCAGCTCCGATAGATAATACAACATCCGCTTTATCAAATTGATAATCTGGAAGTGTTCTTTTTCCAAAACCCTCAGCAGTAGCATCTAATAAACCCGAATAGTTGATTGGATCTAAAGTTACATGAGTAATATTTGAATATTTTGTAATTAATTCAAAAATAAGACTATTTGTACTTGGGCTAATTACCGTTGAAGTAACTAAAGCTACTTTTTCATTTTTTGACTTTAAGTCATTTAATGTTTTAATAATCTGAGCATCGATCTCTGACCACTTCACTTTATTTCCGCTAACAGATGGATTTTGGTGTCTTTTGCTATCATATAGATTAACTACAGAAGCTTGAGCTAATGCTGTTGTACCGCCTTGAGTTACAACAGATTTAGGATTTCCTTCTATTTTAATAGGTCTTCCATCTCTATTTTTAACTAATATACTAATATACTCTCCATTATTTACAAAAGCTGAAGCATAATAAGTAGCCATACCTGGCATAATATCTTCAGGTCTTTTAATATAAGGAATAGATTTCTTTTCAGGGATAGAACAACTTGCAGCTAATGTTGCCGCTCCAACTGTAAATCCAAGTGTTTTTAGAAAATCTCTTCTATTTTGATTATTATCTGAAATAGGTTCAACAATTCCTTGTAATACTGGTAAATCTTCAGCAAACTCTTTAAAATCGCTATTTGTATTTTCAGTATTCAATTCTCCTAAATGTTGCCAATATTTTTTCTCTTGCATAGGTAATTTATGATTAATTATTGCAATTTATTTTATTTATAAAATCTAGTAGTGACATTTTTGACACTCTGTACCACCTATATCACTTACAGTTACTCGTTTACGTTTTCCATCTTTCATTTCTTGATGGAATTTATCAAACGTTTTGTAGTATGAATTATCAACAAATTGAACATCGTGATTTCTGTGACAATTTACACACCATCCCATAGATAAAGGAGCATACTGATATACTTCTTCCATGGTTTCAATAGGTCCATGACAAGTCTGGCATTCCACTTTACCTGCCGTTACGTGTTGAGCGTGATTAAAATATACATGATCCGGAAGATTATGTATACGAATCCATTCGATTGGTTTTTCTTTTGACTTATCATACGTATCCGTTGCTGGATCGTACCCTAAGTAATTGTATATTTTTGCAATTTCCGTTTTACCATATTTAGGGCCACTTTGAACAGCTTTATGGCAATTCATACAAGTACTTAACGAAGGGATATTTGAATGTTTTCCTTCTGCTGCAGTGGTATGACAATACTGACAATCAATTTTATTTTTTCCTGCATGTAATTCATGAGAGAATTTGATAGGCTGCTCTGGTTGATAACCTTGTTGTCTTCCTAAACCAATTGCATTTTTAGCCACAGCATATACTAATAAAACAACAACTAAAAGCATTAATGCCGATTTAAAAGAATTTCTTAAGTAGAAAGGTTTTTTAGATGTTTTTTCAACTTTAAGTTTGTAAGTACCATCCTCTTCCTTAGAAACTTTCATTTTCTGAATTTGACTAGAGGTTCTTCCCAAGATATATACTAAAAGTAATAGAACTATAAGTGCTATAAAGATACCTATAGTATATGTTGAAGTTCCTTCGCTATCTGCTGTAATTTCAGAAGCAGCAGCTGCTACTGGTGCAGGTCCAGACGAAGCTGCGGAAGGATTTTTTAAATACTCCATTAAATTGGCCATTGCTGCGTCATCAATTTGACCTGCAAAAATGCTCATTTCACTAGCATCAAAATCTTTCATTTTTATTGCATATGGCAAACCTGCAGCAACTGGGTCTTTCCAATTAAGGATCCATGATTTTAGCCATTCATTGCCTGACTTTCCATTAAATTCTCCAATGGCTTCCCAACGCTCAACAACTCCTTGCAAGGCAGGACCTGTCATTTTTTTATCCATAGCGTGGCAACTTGCACACTTGCTTCTAAATAATGCCTTACCAGCTTTGGCATCTTGAGCAAAAGTTGTGTTTGCTGTAGAAAATAATATTAATGCTAGTAAACAAATCGATTTTAGTACTTTTCGTATCATTACTGTGTAAGATTGTGCTTTATGTTTAAAATACGGCGCAAATATATAAAGTTCTAGATAAATAATTAGAATTGAGATTAAAAAAAATAAAACATTTTACTTATTTATAATAATTCTAATTAAATATTTTTGTAAATCAATTATTTAATACAGAAATTAGTGTAAAATAAAATTAAAATTGTTTCTTAATTCGGTCTAAATTTCGCTTTTGATCTTTTTCTTTTATAGCATTTCTTTTATCAAACAATTTTTTTCCTTGAGCTAAACCTATTTCTAATTTTACATATTCTGTTTCTGAAGTCTTTATAGATAAAGGTATTATTGTAAGGCCTTTTTCTTTTATTTTAATCAACAATGCATTTAGTTCTTTTTTATTCAAAAGTAATTTACGTTCTCGATTAGGAATATGATTCATATACGTACCATGTTTATACTCACCGATATTCATATTTTTAATATAAAGCTCATTTGCTTTAAAATAACAATATGCCTCATTAATACTGACAGCAGATAATCGAATTGCTTTAACTTCCGTACCTTTTAAAATAATTCCGGCCGTATATTTTTTTAGAATATTAAATAAAAAAGTTGCTTTCTTATTTACAATATGTATATTTTTATTTACTTTCTTTTGCATCTTCTAATTTGTATAAACGTTACCAATCCAATCTCTTAAAATAGCTATTGAAAATATCAAAATTAAGGACAGTATATTTCTAAATATAATTTTCATATCTTCTATATTTTTTGAATTATGGAGTTCAAAACTTGCAAAAATATAAGCTATAAATGAAAAAATGATAACCATTTTATTAATATGACCCAAAAAAGGTATAATTCCAATTAATAACAAAAATAATAAAATAACTGAAAATAAACTACTTAATTTCATTTTTCAAATATTGAATTTATATAACAATTAAAACCAAAAAAGCGTTTCAAAAAAAATATAAACTTCGATTTAATAGATGTCCGTTAAATTTGCACTAGATTCTTAAATAAGAAATCGCTTTGAATTTTGAATAAATTATTTTTATGAAAGCTATAATACCTGTAGCTGGAGCGGGCACACATCTTAGACCTTTTACCTATACCCAACCAAAAGCGTTAATTCCTGTAGCGGGAAAACCAATAATTAAATATATTATTGATGATTTATGTAATAATGGAATTACGGAATTTATTTTTATTGTTGGCTATCTTGGTGATAAAATTATTGACTATATTCAAAATAATTATTCAAATCTTACTTGCCATTTTGTGTTTCAACCACAAAGAGAAGGATTGGGACAAGCAATTTTTTTGGCAAAAGAATTTATCAATATTGAAGATGAAATTGTTATTTACCTTGGTGATAGTATAGTAGATATCCCTTCCGACTTTTTTGGCAATCACAATACTTCATTAATCGCTACAAAAAAAGTTCAAGATCCACAAAATTTTGGTTTGATTGAAATGGATGAAACGGGTAAAATTACGAATTTTATAGAAAAACCTAAATTCCCTACTACCAATTTAGCTATGGTAGGATTATATAAAATAAAAGAAACCGAAAAGTTATTCGAAATACTTGAAAAACTAAACAAAGATAATATCCGAACGAATGGAGAAATCCAATTAACGGATGCTTTGCAAATTATGGCAAAAAATGGTATTGTATTTAATAATTACGAAGCCACAAACTGGATGGATGTCGGGAAATGGGAAGTTTTGCTCCAAACAAATGCCATTCTACTAAAAAAATATGGTAATTCAATTTGTCCTACAGCAATTATTTCAAATAGTGTTATTATTGAGCCTGTAAGTATTGCAGATAATGCTCAAATTATTAATTCAATAGTTGGTCCCAATGTAACGATTGGTAGTCATACAAAAATAGAAGACTCCATAATTAGCGAAGGAATTATCGGCGATTTTTCAAAGTTAAATACGATTCAACTTACTCAATTTGTTATTGGTTCTGATTCCTCGCTTAAAGGAAGTTTGAAGTCACTAACCGTTGGAGATAACACCGAAATTGACTTTAGTTTTAAATAAATAATTATGAGCTCAAAAACGTTATTAATAATTTTGGATGGTTGGGGCATTGCAAAAGACAAAAAAGTAAGTGCTATTGATCAAGCAAGTCCACTTTATTACGACCAATTGATTAAAAACCATCCTAATGCAAAATTAATTACATTCGGAAATGACGTTGGATTACCTGAAGGACAAATGGGAAATAGTGAAGTTGGACATTTAAATATTGGTGCAGGCCGAATAGTTTATCAAGATTTTCAAAAAATAAATGTTTCTATTCAAAAAAAAGAAATAGATACCCTTCCAAATATTTTAAAAATTATTAATTATTGCAAAACAAATAACAAGCCTTTACATTTAATAGGATTGTATTCGGAAGGTGGTGTTCATAGCCATTCGGAGCATTTTAAAGCGATTATAAACATTGCCGAATCGCACCAAATAAAAGAAATATATTTACACTTATTTACAGATGGCAGAGATTGTGACCCAAAAAGCGGCGCGAATTTGATTAAAGAATTAGAATTATTCTTATCAAATAAAAACACAAAAATTGCTTCAATTGTTGGAAGGTTTTATGCGATGGATCGAGATAATCGATGGGAACGTATTGCAAAAGCATATAATTTGTTGCGCTACGGACAAGGTGAAATCACTCAAAATCCATCAGAATTCATAAAACAAAAATACGAAAACAACCAAACGGATGAATTTTTAGAACCTATAATCACCAATTCATTTAGAGCCATTGAACCCGATGATGCCGTTTTTTGTGTAAATTTTAGAACAGATCGATGTCGAGAAATTACTGAAGTTTTAACACAAAATGACCTACCGGATTTTCATATGAGTAAAATCCCACTTTTCTACTCAACAATGACCAATTACAATAAAAATTTCAAAAATATCAACGTGATATTTGAGAAAGATATGATTCAAAATTCGTTAGGCGAAGTATTATTTAAAAATAATAAAAAACAACTTCGGATGGCGGAAACAGAGAAATATCCTCATGTTACATTCTTTTTCTCGGGAGGACGAGAAGCCGCATTTGAAGGCGAAGATCGATTTTTAGCGCCGTCTCCAAAAGTTAAAACATATGATTTAAAACCCGAAATGAGTGCGTTTGAAATCAAAGAAGCCCTCCTAAATTATATTGATGCATCAAAACATGATTGCATTATTGTTAATTTTGCAAATGCAGACATGGTAGGACATACAGGCGATTTTAAAGCGGCTATTAAAGCCATCAAATCCGTTGATCAATGTTTAGAAGAAATCATACCTTTAGCCATTAAAAAAGAGTATAAAACATTAATCATAGCAGATCATGGAAATAGTGATTGTATGATTAACAAAGATGGTACTCCTAATACTGCGCATACAACAAATTTAGTGCCAATAATAGGAATTGCGCCTGAAATAGATGAAATCAAAGATGGCAAACTTGCGGATATCGCTCCAACAATTTTAAAATTAATGAACATCGATATTCCTAAAGAAATGTCAGGAAACGTTCTATTTTAGGCAATTTTAAAATTAGAACATTTATTGTTTGGCCTTAGGCTGTTTTGATTTGTACAAAATGATTAACAAGCCTATAAAATAGGTACTCAAACAAGGTATTTTATATCGATCGAGTGCCCCAAAATTATAACTAGAAATTCCCGCTACATAAGCAAAAAATAAACTAAAGCCTATAAGTGTAAAGACATCTAAGGAAGTAAAGAATATTTTAAAAAACTTAAAAACATTTACCTTTATTAAAACATAAAGTGTAAAAAGTATAAAATAAAAACTCTGTAAAAAAGTCAAAAATATTATAGGTTTATTGACTTCCCAAATATAGGGTCTAAAGAAAGTAACATTAATGGACGCAGGAATTTTTTGAATATATCCAGCCAATGTAAAATCAAAATCTCCAAGAGAGTATGCAGATCCGCCAAGACTCGCATGCCAAGATTGAAAACCTTGAAGTGAACTTTCAATTTTATCAACACTCACTTCAAGCATATATTGATTTAAAACTTGAAATGCCAAAACTCCAAAACCAATGATTACTATTGTGAATAAAGGAAAAAAAATGACTTTAAAATTATTATTTTTTATTTTCTGAAAATAAGAGAAAAATACCCAAGCAAATAAAAATGGGAAAATCGTGATAATAAAAAAGCTTCGAATATTAATTAATAAATAAAAAGAAAATATAAAATAAAAAACAAAACTCCATCGAAACTTTCTCAAAATCAATAGCTGAACAACCGAATAAATAAATAGATACAAGCCTCCTAGCGTAAATGTATCTTTAAATAAACCAGACCCCCAAAAGACAACGGAAGGCATAAAAAATATAGCCAAACCTATTGATTTTTTAATATTTGGATAAAATTCAGTAAATAGTTTATAAAATTTCCAAGAACAAAAAAAAGCAAAATAAGCCGTTAGAATATAAGTACCGATTATAGAACCTAAAGCTAAGGTATAAAAAACTATTCCTAATTTAACAACGGTAAATGTGGCTTTAGAAATGATATATCGGTGTGCACTTTTGGTTGTCCAAAAATCAGTATCCATAATTTTGGATAAATCCGATTGGCTTAAAAATTCATAAATTTGATCAGGTCGCTTCAATAGATAGTTAAAAACAGCCTCAACACTTGTAAAGTATTCAACAGTATCGCCACCCTTATAATAAAACAAGTAAATAGCAAGCGCCGATAACGAACCAAAAATTTTTATAAGAATACCATTTCTAAAAAAAAATCGATCATTTGAATCCGTTAAAAAGCGGTAGCGATATCGAAGCGCAAAAAAAAATGGAACAAATAAATATATTGGCAATAAAAATAAATCTAAAATATCTAAATATTTCATGTTTAGTGTTTTTAGATTTTAAAAATACATAACGAATTATTGAACTCTTGAAATAGGAAATGTCATACAATGAGGACCGCCACGCGCTCTAGAAAGTTCGGTAGAAGGTATGGTAATAATTGTTTTTTCGTATTTATCTGGATTGAATTTTCCATAATTCCACTCTTTTGAAATGTCTCGACCACTTACAATTTCATAACCAAGATTATATAAAGCCTCCGCAGTTTTGTTGTTTCGATCGTAAGCAATCGCAACACCATCACGAAGTGCTACCAAGTTACAACCATCAGTCCATTGTTCACGCTCATCAAATGGATATTCACCATTTCCACATAAAATAAATTTCATATTTGGATTGGCAGATAAAAAGAAATCTTGAAGCGTCGTGAATTCTTGAGTCGTGCCATCATGATTAAACTGAGTAACTTTTATTAAATTGGATTTTAAGGTATTTTCAAAAATCACAAACTCATCTTTACTAATTTGAGTAAATAATGTATCGATATGCATACAAGAACGATCTTTTGGGATAACGATTCGTACTAAGCTTTTGATAACATTTTTTTCAAATAATTTATTTTTAAGATGTTCTACCGCTTCAGGTGTCGTTCTTTCGCTGCAACCAACCAAAATATAATCATCTTGAAAAACCATCACGTCGCCTCCTTCAATAGTACAATCTTCTCCAATCTTTGTCATATCGATAATTTTGGCATCATTATCTTTTTGGCAATTGGCAAAAATTGGATGAAAATAACAAATCGAACGGGTAATTACACTTTCTCTGGTTCTTGCTCTTTTAGAAGGTTGGCAAATTAAAAGATGATCTTTAATAACTACTGCTATATCACGGGTAAATACATAATTTGGTAAAGGATTAAAAATTGTACGATTCTCAGATTGTAAAACCCCCGTAAATAGCGTGTATGTTAAATCTTCATTGGATAAAGACTTCAAAATTTCTTTATCTTTTGCAGATAAACGCTCTAATTCAAAAATATAATTAAAAAGCTTTTCTCTATTTTTAGTATTTAATATTTCTAGAGTTTCTAAAAACATTTGTTCGGTATCCAAAACATTTTCTTCACCTAAAAAAGCAGAAAGAATGTCAATGAAAATTTGATGTTCTTCGCGCATTACAGGAAGATGCACAATATCATCATATAAAAACTCCAAAGCATTACTTGGCGTAACTACTTCGATACCATCATCTGGATAATGAACGATTACTTTTTGTAATTTATCTACTTCGCTACTACAATAAATATTATTCATACCTCTTTTATTTAGAATGCTTATTTTCCTATACTTGCAAAGTTAACTAAAATTAATTTTTTGGCGTTAAAAAAACTTCGGCCATCATACATCTTGCGCTTCCACCACCTACGGTTTCAATGATGTCAATGGAAACAGGTAGCATCTTCGCATACTTTTCTATTTGAGCCTTTTGATGCTCGTCGAGGCTATTGAAAGCCCTTTTGCTCATCACGAGATTTGGAATACCATTGGCATCCAAAACTTCAAGCATATTGCCAGCAAAATGTTTGTTTAATTGCACATCATTTAATTCTACAACCTCTAATTTTTCCTCTTGAAAACGACTTAAGATGGCTTTTCTCTCTTCTTGATCCAAAATACTGTTCAAACCAATAACGACATAACCCGAACCAACACACATCACCACATTCGTGTGATAAATTAATTTATTAGAACTATCATAGGATTTGAAAATATGATAATCATAACCCATAATTTCGCACAAGTTCTTCAAAACGCTTTCTTCTGTTCTTGGCGAAAGGCAAGCATATGCTGTTTTTGACTGATGATTAAAAACAATACTTCCTGTTCCTTCTAACGCCAAATCTTCATTTTCAAAATGACTTAAATCAATCACATCTTGAACTTGAAAATGATTTTTATAATAATCGACGATATCAATTCTTCGTTCCAATTGCCGGTTGTAATTCTTCATCGGAAACGTGATAATTTTTCCGGAATGATGAAACATAATCCAGTTATTAGGGAAAATTGCATCCGGTTTTATTGGACTTGGTGTATCTTTTATTACATTTACTTGGATTCCAGCCGCTTGAAGCTCTTGAACCATTTTTTGATGTTCTTCAATAGCTTGTTGGGCTATTTTTTCTTGACTAATATGATTGACATTATTTTGAAATTCATTAGAAACAGCCGTTTCTTCGTTAAACATAAACGAAGAAGGCTCAATCATTAAGATGTGATTCGTTGATTGTTTTAACATAAAAATAATTTATATACTATAAGCCCGTAATAGAAATTCCAATAGAATATTGACGTAAGTCATGGCCTCTTGTATTTTCACTGTCTTTAATTAATTGTGACATGCCGTAATATCCAAATAAATTTACAGCACCATATCCAATGCGGAACGTCGCGCCATATCTAAGGCCGTTTATTCCTCTAAAGGGATTTTGCTTGTTGGTTTGCTCTCCTAAAACAGGATCTATATAATCTATCTTTGAATTGGATGCCATACGAATACCTACACGCGCTCCAACCGCAACTTTCAAACGATTTCTTCCATTTAATGGTTTTGATCTCCATCGGATTTCAATAGGCGCTTCAATCCAAGAAGAATAAAAACTAGAACCTTCATATCTTGTAAATCTAGAATTTGCTCCAAAATAATTAGAACGGGCTGCATTTTCAAAATAAGTTCCTGCAGAATCCGCTCTTAAAATACTACCATCTAAATTTACTTTACTAAATGTAAAACCTAAACCGGGCGCAAAACTAAAACCTGTATTACCGATTGGTAAATCATACATAAAATAAAATCCAACATTTGGATTAAACCACGAAGATTTAAACCCCGTATCCGTTTTTCCATTTATAACATTGTCCATAGTGATATTAATCATAAAATGATCTTGAGTCTCCGAAAACTTGATATCTTTAGACTTCTCTCTAATCACAGTGTCTAAGGCACTTTGAGCAAAAACACTTGTAAACCCAAACCACAATAAGACTAAAAAAGAATATTTTTTCATTATTAAAAATTAAATATTAAATGATATTATAAAACAAAAGTAAACAAACTAAAATAAATTGAGATATTAATAAATCTTAAATAAAAACTATACATTAAATCTAAAATGCATCATATCACCATCTTTCACGATGTATTCTTTACCCTCTACACGCAATTTACCTGCTTCTTTTACCTTAGCTTCACCACCAAAATCAATAAAATCTTGATATGCAATCACCTCCGCACGAATAAAGCCTTTTTCAAAATCGGTATGAATCACGCCGGCCGCTTGAGGCGCCGTATCGCCTATGTGAATTGTCCAAGCTCTAACTTCTTTTTCTCCTGCAGTAAAGTAAGTAATTAAATTTAGTAGCGAATACGCCTTTAAAATTAAATTTTCAACTCCCGACTTTTCAAGATTTAAATCATCTAAAAAAGCACGACGGTCTTCATAACTGTCTAATTGAGCAATTTCAGCTTCAATAGCCGCACTAATCACTAAAATTTCGGCATTTTCATCTTTAACCGCTTCTTTAACCAATTCTACATATTTATTTCCAGTATTGGCTGAAGCTTCTTCAACATTACAAACATATAAAACCGGTTTATTGGTTAGTAAATTTAATGTTTTATTTAACCAATCGGTTGACTCATCCGTTTCAACTGTTCTTGCCGATTTTCCACTTTCCAACGCATCTTTATACTTTTTTAATAAATCCATCGCTTGAATCGCTTGCTTGTCGTTACCCACTTTTGCTTGCTTTTCATACTTAGGCATGGTTTTCAAAACGGTTTCTAAATCTTTTAGTTGAAGTTCGATATCAATAATTTCTTTATCTCGAACCGGATTAATCGAACCATCCACATGTACAATATTGTCATCGTCAAAACATCTCAAAACATGCAAAATAGCGTCTGTTTCTCTAATATTTCCTAAAAATTGATTTCCAAGTCCTTCTCCTTTGCTTGCGCCCTTTACCAAACCTGCAATATCAACAATTTCTACCGTTGTTGGAACGATATTTTGAGGATTTACGATTTCAGAAATTTTCGTAAGGCGCGTATCCGGTACGGTAATCACACCTACATTTGGCTCAATGGTACAAAATGGAAAATTAGCTGCTTGCGCTTTTGCATTAGTTAGTGCATTAAAAATTGTTGACTTTCCAACATTTGGTAAACCTACAATACCACATTTTAATCCCATAATATTAATTTTATTCGTTAATTAAATAATGTTTACTTCTCGTTCTAAATCGATACCAAACGTATCTTTTACGGTATCTATAATTTTTTGACTGTATTCAAAAATTTCACTTCCCGTGGCATTGGAATAATTTACAATGACCAAAGCTTGTTTTTCATGGCTTCCTGTATTTCCAATTTTCAATCCCTTAAAACCACAAAATTCAATCAACCACCCAGCAGGTACTTTGACTCCGTTTTTATCCGGATAATTAGGCATTTGTGGGTATTTTGTTATTAAATTTTCAAATAATTTCGTATCAATAACTGGATTTTTGAAAAAAGAACCCGCATTTCCTAATTCCTTTGGATTTGGCAATTTACTGGAACGAATTTGAATCACGGCATTTGAAATCTCTTTTGGATTCGGATTTTCAATTCCTTGCGCTAAAAGCACATTTTGAATATCGCCATAATTGGTATTTGGAATCCATTTTTTATATTTATCTAACTTAAAAATTACTTTCGTTATGATATATTTATTTTTAAGTTCATGCTTAAAAACACTCTCTCGATAACCAAATTTGCAATCTAAATGATCAAAAATGACACGTTCTTTTGTCATACAATCAATAGCTTCAACTTGAATACACCAATCTTTGATTTCAGTACCATAAGCGCCAATATTTTGCATTGGAGCCGCACCAACACTTCCGGGAATCAATGATAAATTTTCTAAACCAAAAGCGCCATTTTGAATCGTCCATAACACAAAATCATGCCAATTTTCACCGGAATGCGCCCACACAATGATTTCATCTTCCGTTTCGGAAAGAATACCTTTTCCTAAAATTTGATTTATAAAAACAAATCCTTCATAATCTTTTGTAAATAATACATTACTTCCTCCGCCAAGGACAAGAAACGGATTTCCTTTCGAGGCCTCTAAAACCTCATGAATATTTTCTATACGCTCCAACTCCGCAAAAGAAGACGCATTTACATCAATACCAAATGTATTATACTTTTTTAAAGAAACATTATTTTTGATGATTAACGCCATTTTTTTGAGCTAAGCTATTAAAAAAAAGCATCTTTCATAAAGAAAGATGCTCGATATTTTTTAAGAAATTCAATTCCTATTCTTCAATTAACACATTTACTTTGTTCTTATTACATTCTACCATTCCTGACTTGATTTCAAAAACGATTGGATTTCCATTTTCCCGCACTTCAATTTTTCCATTTTTCAAAGCTGAAATTAATGGAGCATGATGATCGAGTAATTGAAATGCACCATCGATACCAGGGCAGATAATAGACTCCGCAAGGGTTGATGAATACAATGTTTTTTCGGGAGAAATGATATCAATATGCATAATTTGTAGATTTGTATTTACTTTAACAATTATTGAGCTAACATTTTTTTACCTTTTTCAATCGCTTCCTCAATCGTACCCACTAAGTTGAACGCTGCTTCAGGATATTCATCAACTTCACCGTCAATAATCATATTAAATCCTTTAATCGTCTCTTCGATTGGAACTAATACGCCTTTAAGACCTGTAAATTGCTCTGCTACGTGGAACGGCTGAGATAAGAAACGTTGAACTCTTCGAGCTCTATGAACGACCAATTTATCTTCTTCACTCAACTCATCCATACCTAAGATAGCAATGATATCTTGAAGTTCTTTATATCTTTGTAAAATTTCTTTTACTCTTTGTGTACAATTATAATGCGCTGCACCAACGATTTCTGGAGATAAAATTCTTGAAGTAGAATCTAATGGATCTACCGCTGGATAAATACCTAACTCCGCAATTTTACGACTTAATACCGTTGTTGCATCTAAGTGCGCAAACGTTGTAGCTGGAGCCGGATCCGTTAAGTCATCCGCAGGTACATAAACCGCCTGAACCGATGTAATTGAACCTTTTTTAGTAGATGTAATACGCTCTTGCATCAAACCCATTTCTGTAGCTAATGTTGGCTGATAACCTACCGCCGAAGGCATACGACCTAATAAAGCAGACACCTCAGAACCTGCTTGTGTAAAACGGAAGATATTATCTACGAAGAATAAAATATCTTTTCCTTGTCCTTTATCTTTATCTGGTCCACCATCACGGAAATACTCCGCAATTGTCAATCCTGAAAGGGCAACTCTTGCTCTTGCACCAGGAGGCTCGTTCATCTGACCGAATACCAACGTAGCTTGAGATGTTTCCAATGCTTTTGGATCTACTTTATCTAAATCCCATCCACCTTCTTCCATAGAATGTTTGAATTCTTCTCCGTATTTGATTACGTTTGACTCAATCATCTCTCTCAATAAGTCATTTCCTTCACGTGTACGCTCTCCTACCCCTGCAAAAACTGACATACCATCGTATGCTTTTGCAATATTATTAATCAACTCCATGATCAATACGGTTTTACCTACACCGGCACCACCGAATAAACCAATTTTACCACCTTTTGCATAAGGTTCAATCAAATCGATTACTTTAATTCCGGTAAATAGTACATCCGTAGATGTTGACAAATCTTCATATCTTGGAGGTTTATTATGAATGGAATAACCGCCCTCTTTAGACAATTGTTCTTTAATTCCATCAATTGGTTCACCAACAACATTAAACAATCTGCCTCGAATATTATTACCAACAGGCATTGTAATCTGGCTTCCAGTATCCGTTACTTGCATACCTCTAACCAATCCATCGGTAGAATCCATTGCGATGGCTCTTACTTTATCATCTCCTAAATGTTGTTGAACTTCAAGAATTACTTTTTGTCCATTTGATTTAGTGATTTCTAATGCATTTAAAATCTTTGGTAAGCCTTCGCTATCACCAAAATACACATCCACTACGGGACCAATTACTTGTTGAACTTTACCGGTATTTGCCATATTACGTTGGTAGTTAATTAAATTTTATTTTTAAATTTCGGGTGCAAATGTAATGATTTTTTGTTCATTTGTTTCAAAAAAATATAATCCGTGAAAAACAAGGAAAAATGAAGCGGATATAATAATAATTTTGAAATATTTTAAATAGAAATTAGAACGACTTTATTTCAACAATACTCCTTCTTAAAAACCGTTTCTTCTTCCGAACAGATTTATAAGATGGCACGTTAGACAATATTTCAACTTCCTTTTTTTTATCCAACAATACGCCATCGAGATAAATTGGTAGTTTTAAAAATAAACGTATCTTAATTCGTTTTATACATCCCGAATCATGAGTTATTTTTTCAATATCAGATTTATTATTTTCAAACTCACGACTATATAAACTATTTAATTTAAGACTCAAAAAATCATTTAAAAAAATATTCAATCCAGATAAAGAAATTTGCAATTTTAAACTGTCGCAGTAATTATAAAGATCAATTTTATTTAATACAACATCATGTTTTGGCCTGATAATTTCATAATATCCTATTCGTGTATATTCATACTCATCATTAATAGGTGATGCTCCAACATTTAATCGCATACCGCTATCTACTTGAGCAATGAGTATATTACTTAAGCAAAGAAATAAAACGAAGAATAACTTTACCATATTAATTCTGTTTTTTTCATTAATTTATATTCCAATATTTTTCAAATTCTTCTTTGGTTAAATCTAACACATCAAATTTTTGTTTAAAAATTTCATAACTGTAAATATTATAATTTGACAATTTTTCATTATGTTTGGGCAAAAGCAATATTGGTTTATTGAACTTGTCTAGACCTATTTCTCTACATGGTATTTTCAAATCGTGGTTAAATTCTATACACCAGCTTTCTAAATTAAAATACTTGTTGTAAATATTTAATTCATCTTCTATGCTATTCAGTGAGAAAAAATATTTTAATTTAGTCCACAATATTTCAAAAATGTTATTTGTCGTCCTTTTAAACTTAAAATAACTAACTTTTTTTGGAACTTGCAAAGGAATATTGTATTTATTCATAATAAGATATAAATCTTTAGCAAATACTTTTGCATGATTTTCAGGAGTCCAAAAATCCTCTCTAATATATGATTCAATTAGTTTTTTGTTTTTATATAAATCTATCTGAAATTGTTTATACATTAGTGTTAAATCAAAATAATAATCGAAGTAATTAAATGATAAATAAATCATTACTTCATTTTCCTCAAATGGAATTAATGATTCTATTATTTCATGGTTTTCTATATTTAAATTTATAACTGAATCTACAATAAATATTCTATCACAATATTTTAAAATTGAAACCATAAGGCTATTATAACAATTCAAAAGATTCTCTGAAAACATTTTATATATGATTTATCTTAGATTTTCATTAGGATGAGACATTATTGCAAATTCCAATATTTTTCAAATTCTTCTTTGGTAATTTCTATACAATCAAAAGAGCTTAGAAAGTCATTATATCCTAAATTATTGTCTACAAAATATCCATAGTTGTCATTTGTAGGTGCAGAAAATATGACTTTACCATTACAATCAAAGCCAAGTTCTCTAGTAACATAACTTTCGATTCCTATATCATCTGACAACTCAACATACCAATACCTAGAAGGTACAAAAAATCTCTCATAATTAAAATTTATTTTTAATAATTCTAATAAATTAATAATTAACCTCATTAAAAAGTTTTTATAACACCTAAAAAATTCATAATTAAATTTTAAATATTTCATTTTCCTTAATCTATTGTATAATAATTTTTCTTAATTTTTGTAAAATTTAATTTGTGTTCCATAAACTTTCAAACTCCTCTTCGTCAATATCTAATACAATAAATGTTTTTTTATAAAAATCAAGACTATAAATGTTGTAATTTGACAATTTTTCATTATGTTTGGGCAAAAGCAATATTGGTTTATTGAACTTGTCTAGACCTATTTCTCTACATGGTATTTTCAAATCATGGTTAAATTCTATACACCAGCTTTCTAAATTAAAATACTTGTTGTAAATATTTAAATCATCTTCTATGCTATTCAGTGAGAAAAAATATTTTACTTTAATCCACAATATTTCAAAAATGTTATTTGTCGTCCTTTTAAACTTGAAATAACTAACTTTTTTGGGAACTTGCAAAGGAATATTGTATTTATTCATAATAAGATATAAATCTTTAGCAAATACTTTTGAGTGATTTTCAGGTGTCCAAAAATCCTCTCTAATATAAGACTCAATTAGCTTTTGATTTTTGTATAAATCTATCTGAATTTGGTCATAATTCAAATAGATTTGAAATTCTACATCAAAATAAATAAATATAATTGAAATGCAACTATTTATTTTATCTGCATAATCACCTCTCAATCCTATAAAATGTTCGTATCTAAATTCTAAATGATTAATCTGCTCCCCAATAAATAAACAGTCAATATGCTCAATTGCTAATAATTGTAGGCCTTTTAATTTATTTAAGTCAATTTTCTCTTTAATCATTTTTTTAATACTTTACTTCACCATGTTTCCCAAGAATTACATCAAACAAAAGTACTTTAATAATGAATGAGAAAAATAATGATATAAAAATTAATATGTATTTCATTGTTGGTTGATATATGGGTTAAATATT
>Ga0208595_1000257_pt1 | contig 20749 bp, 20 predicted proteins | sample LakMenEpi28Jun11_FD_150742 | JGI IMG/M metagenome (GOLD analysis project Ga0208595, IMG submission 150742) | Freshwater microbial communities from Lake Mendota, WI - 28JUN2011 deep hole epilimnion (SPAdes) | ecosystem: Environmental > Aquatic > Freshwater > Lake > Epilimnion/Euphotic zone ...
GCATGGCCGCCCGCGCCCGCCGCAACGGGAATGAGGCCGTCAGCGCCCTTTTCAATCGCCTTGTGCGCGAAACGGTCGTTGATGACGTCATGGAAGGCAATCCCGCCCCAGCTATGCACGGCTTTGTTCAATTCTTCCTGCGCGCCCAGAGAGGTAATGGTAATCGGTACCTGCCATTTGGCGCACATGGCAATATCTTCCTGCAGCCGGTTGTTCGATTTATGGACAATCTGGTTCACCGCATAGGGGGCGGCGGGGCGATCAGGATTGTCGCGGTTATGTGCCGCCAGCTCTTCGGTAATCTGATGCAGCCATTCGTCCAACTGGCTTGCAGGGCGCGCATTGAGCGCCGGAAACGAACCAACAATACCCGCCTTACACTGCGCGATGACCAGTTCCGGCCCGGACACGATGAACAGCGGTGAGCCGATCACTGGAAGCCGAAGATTATCGAAAATTGCCGGAAGTGCCATGCGTCGAATCCCTTGTTAATACATCAGTTACACGCGGGTTAGCCACAGCGCATCGCGGCTGTCAAACCCACCTTTTTGAACGCGCTATTCCGTAAGGTAAGGTGCTGCACCCAGCGCCTTTACGCTACTTTTCCTCACATTTCGTCATCCACATCACGCCGCACAGCGTTCAACGCCCTATAAGCCTCACCAGAGGACAGTATGCGAGGCTATTCCCCTGGACCCTGGACGCCCTAAGCGCCGTTGGCAGCGCTCAGAATTGCTCTGACGGACGCTGTGGCCACGTCCTGACTGATACCGACGCCAAATATAATAGGACCGTCGCCAACGCGGCATTCGACATAAGCGGCGGCGCGGGCATCGGTGCCATGGCCAATGGCGTGCTCGCTATAGTCGATGATGTCCAGCCGCCCGCCCAGCGCGTGCTCCAATGCGTTGGCAAGGCTAGAAATCAAGCCGTTGCCCCGTCCGCTGACGCTTTGTTCAACGCCATCTATACGGATATTACCCGCAAATATGCGCTCGTCCTTTTGCCGCTGGCTTTGGGTTTCGTGGAAATCGATTAACCGGAACCGGCCATCACCCTTTAGATAATAACGTTTTTCAAACGCCTCCCAAATGTCACTGCTGGTCAGTTCGCGCCCGGTCGTGTCGGACAATGTTTGCACGGTGGTCGAAAAATTCACCTGCATCCGTTTGGGCAGCTTCAAACCTTGGTCCTGCTCGATCACCCAAGCCACGCCGCCCTTGCCGCTTTGCGAATTGACGCGGATCACGGCTTCATAACTGCGGCCCAAATCGGCGGGATCAATAGGTAAATAGGGCACGCGCCAGATTTCGTCATTCTGCCGTTCTTGCGCCGCGAACCCTTTTTTAATCGCGTCTTGATGCGACCCTGAAAAGGCGGTGAATACCAATTCGCCGGCATAGGGATGCCGCGGGTGTACAGGCAATTGGTTGCAGTATTCGACGGTTTGGATAACTTCATCAATATCGCTGAAATCGAGGCCGGGGTGCAGCCCTTGTGTATACATGTTCAGCGCCAGCGTCACCAAATCGACATTGCCGGTGCGCTCGCCATTGCCAAACAAACACCCTTCGATGCGGTCCGCGCCGGCCAACAAGCCCAATTCGGCGGCTGCGATGCCGCTGCCCCGGTCGTTGTGCGGATGCAGGCTGATGACCACATGATCGCGCGCGCTGATATGGCGGCACATCCATTCAATTTGATCGGCATAGACATTGGGCATGGCGGCCTCAATCGTCGCTGGCAAATTGAGGATCAGTGGCTTTGCCGCCGTGGGTTGCAACACGTCCATCACCGCCTCGCACACCTCAAGGCTGAATTCGAGTTCCGCCGTCGAGAATGTTTCGGGGCTATATTCAAAATGCCAGTCGGTTTGCGGATATTTCGCCGCTTGCTCTTTCAATATGCTTGCGCCTTCGATGGCGATCGCCTTCACGCCCGCTTTGTCGAGGTTGAAGACAATATCGCGCCACGCCGGGCTGACCGCATTGTAGAGATGGACGATTGCGCGCGGCGCACCGGCCATGCTCTCGAACGTTTTTTCAATCAGGTCGCGCCGTGACTGCGTCAGGCTTTGTATCGTAACGTCATCGGGAATGCGTCCGCTATCGACGAGATCGCGAATAAAGTCAAAATCGGTGGCGCCCGAACTTGGGAAGCCAACCTCAATCTCTTTTACGCCGACCTTCAGCAGCAGGTCGAAAAAGCGTTTCTTCTTCTCTGCCCCCATGGGGTCAATGAGCGCTTGGTTTCCATCGCGCAGGTCAGTCGAAAGCCAGCGCGGCGCGCGGTCAATGGTCCGCGTCGGCCATATGCGGTCGGGCAGATCAATTTGGGGGAAGGGTCGGTATTTACGCGATGGGTCGGAAAGCATCATGATGTAAGGCAACTTCGCTGAGACGCCCAGCTAGGGGCTAAATTTGGCGGTGGTAAAGCCCTTAGGCGGGTTGCCGAACATGGTCGGCAAAACAGGCACGCCTAAGGGCGTGTAAGTCGTAGTAGGAGAAGCGAAAGAGCGTTGCGCGATTTCATAACATGTCCGCGTTAGCCATATCGAGCAACATTCGTCCAGTCTTAAAATGCGTTGCGGTTATTTTGTTACGAAAATGGAAGGCACGTCAGATTTCAACCTGGCTTCCCAGTTCAACCACGCGATTGCTTGGCAATTTGAAAAACTCCATTGCATTGGCCGCATTGCGCAGCATCCAGGAGAAAATCTTTTCCCGCCAGATCGCCATGCCGGGTATTTTGGATGCGATCAATGTCTGACGCGACAGGAAAAAGCTGGTGTGCATCATGTCAAATTTGGGACCGCACAAATCAACTAAGTCGAGGGTCGCTGGCACATTGGTCTCTTCCAAAAAGCCAAAGCGCATTTTTACGCGGTAAAAACCTTCACCCAAATCCTTACAGATTATACGGTCGGAGCTAACGACATAAGGCACATCCTCAATCTGCACGGTCAGGATGATGACACGTTCATGCAAGATGCGGTTGTGCTTGATGTTATGGAGCAAAGCCGAAGGAACGCCGCTCGCTGCCGACGCCATAAATATCGCCGTCCCCGGAACGCGGGTCGCACTATTGGCGGCGGATTTGATAAAAATGTCCATCGGCATAGTGCTTTCCGCCATGCGATCGCGCATCAATGCCCGCCCGCGTGACCATGTGGTCAGCAATGTGAAAATCACCAAACCAATTACCAAAGGCACCCATCCGCCCGATGGCACCTTTAACAAATTGGCGCCCAAATAGGCAAAGTCGACGATGAAGAACAAAGCGAGGATCGGCAGCGCTTTCCACTTTGGCCATTTCCACAGCGATAGCAGGACGACCGCGATCAAACATGTATCGATGAACATCGCGCCCGTCACCGCAATACCATAAGCTGCGGCAAGGTTGGATGATGACTGGAAGAACAAAACCAGCAACAAAACCATCACCGCAAGGCCCCAGTTAATCGCCGGAATGTAAATCTGCCCAGCGGCTTTCTCGCTGGTGTGTAATATGCTGAGGCGTGGCATGAAACCTAGCTGGATTGCCTGCTGCGTTAACGAAAACGCGCCGGAAATAACGGCTTGGCTGGCGATTACGGCCGCCATGATGGTGAGGAAAATGACAGGGGTGCTTATAAGTTCCGGCACCATCAGGAAGAATGGATCACGAATGGCGGCCTGTGCCTCTTCGGGGCTCATCGACAATATCATTGCCCCCTGCCCCATATAATTGAGCATCAGCGCGGGCAGCACGAAGAACAGCCAGCTAAACTTGATAGGCCGCCGCCCGAAATGCCCCATATCGGCGTACAGCGCCTCAGCACCCGTCACCGCCAGCACAACAGTGCCCATCGCCACAAAGGCCCGAAAACCGTCAATATAGAAAAAATAGAACGCATTCATCGGGTTCAAAACGTCTAATATGATCGACGGCATCTTAGTCAAATGCATCAGACCCAAGCCCGCCAATGTCGCGAAATAGACCAGCATGATTGGCCCAAACCAAGCCCCCACCTTCGCCGTCCCGCGTGATTGGAATGCAAATAGTGCGCCGATGATGACAACAGCGATTGGCAATATCCATGCGCTAAAGCCTTCGTTCACATATTTCAGACCTTCGGCCGCCGACAAGATCGACATGGCAGGCGTGATCATGGAATCGCCATAAAATAGCGCAGTTGCAAATACGCCGAGCATGACAAAAGGCGCAGTCCATTTCGCGCCAGCCGTCTGTCGGTTGATGAGCGCCAACAAGGCGAGGCTTCCGCCCTCGCCCTTGTTGTCGGCTTTCATGATGGTGAATACATATTTGAACGTCACGACGATCATCATTGACCAGAACACGAGGCTCAACACGCCTTTGATGTGCAACGGGTCGGGCGTTATCGGATGGTGCCCGGCAAAGGTTTCACGGAACGCATAAATCGGGCTGGTGCCGATGTCGCCGAAGACAACGCCAACAGCGCCCACGCATAAAGCCAGCAGCGAGCCTTTTGGGGCATGGCTGTGACTGTGATCCTGGTCACTATGACCAAAATCGTCTGCTTGCGGTCCAACCATATTGTTTCCCCGGCTTTTGCCCCAAACGCCACGTTTCCCGTGACTGGGGCGCGGGCAATAGCATGGAGCACTGCCCTTCACAACACAGCAATGTTGCGTTCAAAAACTATAAAAATATTTTATAATCAATTACTTGGAATTGATATTTGATTCTACTTGTGTCGCTTGCGCTTGTAGGGCCTTTGCCGCCTGCAGTTGCGACTCAATCCGCGTTTTCCATTTGGCTTTCGGTGTCGCCAGTGAAACGGTTTTTTCCCAGAGTAAAACCGCTCCATCAAGGTCGCCTGCAAACAAACGCGCAAGTCCCGCATAATAATAAGGCGCAGGATGCTTAGGCCGAATTGCCCGCGCTTTATCGAACGCCAATTGAGCGGGCGGCGACATTTGTCCCTCACTAGCCAGCATCAATTGCAGGCCAAGTGCGGACCATAAATCGGCATTCTGCGGCTCAATACGTAAGCCTGACTGGATATAAGAGGCGGACAAAGGATAATCACCCTGCTTGGCAAAGGAATCCGCCGTCACGAGCCAACGTTTCGCACTGCCAAAACTTTCGTCCATATCCGCACGGATCTCGACCAACTGCGTTGCGCCCTCTGCACTGGCCGCTAGAGGCTGTGCTGGCGCTGGCGGTAACGACGGACGTCCCTGCAGCGCATAGCCGGTCATTGCCAACAGAACCGCTGCCGCAGCAACCTGCCACAACCCCTTTGACGACCGCACGCAATAACCCAACACAGATAGGCTGAGGAGCGATAACAACGCCAGTGCAAGCCAACCGTTCATGTGCGCCTCCGAAACAGGCCGCGGGCAAGCCAAATTGCGGCAAAGAATATCAAGAAGGGCGCGATCCAGAGCAAAAGTCCAGCGCCCTTCATATCGGGTTCAAAACTGACCCATTCACCGTAGCGGTCAATCATCCAGCTTCGAATGGCGTGTGGTTTCTGACCAGCGGCGATTTGTTGACGCACCTCTGCACGCATGGTGCCGGCCATATCGGCGTCGCTGTCGGCAATAGATTGGCCCTGGCATTGAATGCAGCGCAGGCCGTGCATCAGGCGCATGGCTTCGGCTTCCTGAGCGGGATCGGCGAGCTGCCGGTTGGCCAGCGCGGGCGTTGGGCCGCTACCTTGCGCCCAAACAGGCGCGGCGAGCATCAGCAAAAGCGGCACGAACGTCCTCATTTCGCTGCATTCACTTTTTCAATCAGCATCGGCACATGTTCCGCCCTGATATCGCCAATATGCTGAAACAATATCGTACCGTCGCCGCCGATCACATAGGTTTCGGGAACGCCGGACGACCCAAGCTTTAGCTGCACCGCCATTTCGCTGTCCGAACCAATGCGCCGGAACGGATTGCCAAACTCTGCAAGAAAGGCAGCCACATCTTCCGGCTTGTCACGAATGGCGATGGCGTCAATCTCGACACCCGCCGCCTTCAATGCCTCCAGATGCGGTGCCTCTGCCTTGCAAGGCAGGCACCAGCTTGCAAAAATATTAAGTAAACGCGGCTTGCCATCGGCCATGTCTGTATTGGACAAGGCTGGAACGCCCGCCGTTGCAGCGGGCAAGGCAAATTCGGGCAGTTTTTTGCCCATCATTGCCGAATGGACTTGGTCGTCCTTGGGCACGGCAAGGCCATAGATCGCAAGCCCACCAATGAAGGCGACGACCGCAAGCGGTATCCATAACAGCCATGGCCGGTTCATGCGCGTTCCCACTTATTGACAGCAGGCTTCTTGGCGCGCCGGAACATACGGCCAAACAGCGATATCGTGCCACCAAGAGCAATCAGGACGCCGCCATACCAGATGAACGTCACAAATGGCTTCCACCACAAACGAACCTGCCAACGGCCATCACCTTCTTGGTCAGGCTGCGCGATTACGGCGTATAATTGGCCATTCCAGCGGGTAAGCAATGCCGCCTCGCTCGTCTGCATTTCGGGCTTGAAGAACTGCCGCGACTGCGCACGCAGCACAAACGCATCGCCATTTTTACCTGCGATCATTTCGCCTTCAACCGCGACCCAATTGTCACCAACAACCGGTTTAATGTCGTCCAAAGTGACTTTCCAGCCAGACACTTCAGCGCTTTCACCCGGAGCAAGCGCGGTGAGGGTTTCTCTCGAAAACCCGGATTCCGCCGCCATGCCAAAGACGCTGACCGCTATACCGAAATGGGCGATGACCATCCCGAAAACAGGCAAAGGCGTGCGCAACAATTTGCGCCCCCGCAGCGGCAACCACGCCGCTACCGCAAGAGCCAAGGACAAGGCGATGCCAAGCAGCGGGAATATGCCAATATCAGGTGCCAGCTTCCAAACGGCGATCCCGCTGCACAACAGGATCGCTGCCGCGCCGATCAGCCAATATTTAACCCGCATGATGTCGTCCCGCCGCCAGCGCATCATGGGACCAATCAGCAAAGCGAGCATCAACAGCACCATGATGGGCACCGTGGCCTTGTTGAAATATGGCGGCCCAACAGAAATCTTGTCGCCCATCGCCTCCGCCGCCAGCGGATACAGCGTGCCAATCAAAACGACCGCGAGAATGACGCTGAGGAAGATGTTATTCGCAACAATTCCGCCTTCGCGGCTGATAAGCTGAAACGGCTCGCCGTGCTTCACCGTGCCGATGCGCAGGGCAAAAATGACGAAGGCAAGGCCGGTGTACATCAGCATGAGCGCCAGAATGAACGCGCCGCGTTCAGGATCAACGGCAAAAGCATGAACGCTGGTCAATATCCCCGACCGCACGAGGAACGTGCCTGCCATCGACATGGCAAAAGCAACCAGTGCAAGCATGATGGTCCATGCGCGAAGCGCGTTACGGGTGGCCAATACGCTGACCGAATGCAGCAAGGCCGTGGCCGCGAGCCATGGCATCAGCGAAGCATTCTCAACGGGGTCCCAAAACCACCAACCACCCCAGCCCAATTCATAATAAGCCCAATAGCTGCCCGCCGCGATGCCGATGGTTAGGAAAATCCAAGCGGCCAAAACCCATGGTCGCATGGCGCGTGCAAATGCTGGTCCAACCTGATTGGTCAACAATGCGCCAAGGGCAAAGGAGAAGGCAACCGAAAGGCCTACATAGCCAATATACAAAGTTGGCGGATGAAAGGCGAGGCCAACATCCTGAAGCAATGGGTTAAGCCCAGCGCCTTCCAAAGGCGCGGGCACAAGCCGTTCAAATGGGTTTGATGCAAACAACAGAAACGCGAAGAAACCCAGCGCAATGAAAGCTTGGACCGCAAGTGTTGCATACAAAGTCTTCGCTTCAACCCGTTTTTCCAATAGCGCGATAGCGGCGCCCGATGCGGACAGCACTGCTACCCACAAAAGCATCGAGCCTTCGTGATTGCCCCATGTGCCCGCCAGCTTGAAGATCATCGGCTTGTCGATATGGCTGTTGCTTGCGACCAAAAGCACCGACAGATCCGTCACATAAAACAGCCACATCAACGCGAAAAAGGCAAAAGCGCATAATGCCCCCTGCATATAAGCCGCTGGCTTAATAAGCGGGACCAATTGCCCTGCCCCGCTACGTAACAAGGTCAGTCCGCCAATAAACTGCAGCAACGCCATTGCCGCCGCCAGCCAAAGAGCCGCCAATCCTGCCTCTGCTATCATGTCAAAGCCTTCATTGTGCCAGCACCGTCATTGCGAGAGGGTATCCTTGGTATGTTCAGCCGCATTCATGTCGATGTCGGCCAATTCCTTCGGCACGTAATTTTCGTCATGCTTGGCCAGCAAGCTTTCGGCGACGAATATGCGGTCGGGGCGAAGACGACCATCGGCGACAACGCCCGATCCTTCCACGAACAGGTCGGGCGTGATGCCACGATAGCTGACCATTTGCGTGCCGCTTTGGTCCTGCACGATGAACGTGATGGAAACGCCATCGGCGGCGCGCACAATGGAACCCTTCTGCACCATGCCGCCCAGCCTTATGGCTTTTCCAGGCGCGACATTAGCGGCGGCCAAGGTTGTGGGCGTGTAGAAATAGGACGCCTCTTCGCGCAAGGCGGAAGCCGCGATCAGGCCAGCGCCCACCAATGCGACCACAGCAATCAGGGCCAAGAACAAACGCTGATGCTTGGGTTTCATGACTGTTCCCGAAATGCATCTGCCAAAGCCTCGGCGCGACGCATGGAAAGATAGCTGGACACGATAAGCCAAATCATACCGACGCCCGTGACCGCGAATGACGCGATGATGAAAGGCGCGTGGGGCATTAGCCTTGCGCCATCCGGCGCATCCGCGCTTCAATCCGCATCTCCGCCAATGCTGCGCGCATCCGCATCAGGACGAGCGCGCCGAACAACAGGCTGAAACCCGCGACGGCAACAAACAAAGGCACCAGATAAGCCGTATCAATCGACGAACCGCTTAAGGTAATACTCGCCTTTTGATGCTGGCTTTCCCACCAGACTACCGAACGGTTGATAATCGGAATGTTAACCGCGCCAATCACGCCAAAGACCGCCGCCACACGGCTCGTGTCGCCCTTCTCGCTTGAAGCGTTGGAAAGCGCGATATATCCTAGATATAGAAAGAATAGGACCAGCATAGACGTCAATCGACCATCCCAGACCCACCAGGTGCCCCATGTTGGCCGCCCCCAGATGGAGCCCGTGATAAGGCAGATCGCCGCAAAGGTCGCTCCGGGAACAGCGATGGCACGGGCAGCAACACCCGCCAACGGGTGTCGCCATACCAATTGCACGATGCTGGCAATCGCAATGCCCGTCCACCCCCCCATGCCAAGCCAAGCGGCGGGAACATGGACGAAAAGGATTTTGACGGTATCGCCCATCAACCGTTCGGTCGGCGTAAAAAACAAGCCCCATATGCACGCAATGAGTGTCAGCAACAGCCCCGGCCAGAACAATGCCGGGGTAAGCGGCTTTGCAATACGCAAGAATCGGGCAGGATTGGCAAAGCGATGCATGATTAGGCAGCGCCTTTAGCACCGCCAAAGCGTTACGCCAATGGATTTGCGATCATCTGCCAATAAGCTTTTGTGCCATATTGTCGGCAACTTCGGCAGGGGTCATCCCGGTCGAATCACTTTCGGACCAGATGGCCGAAAGACGCCCCGGAATGGCGTCGATGCGCCTGTTGATTTCCGCGTCATCGGCATTTTCTATCTGGCGTAAAACATTGATAATGCCGCCTGCGTTGATGACATAGTCCGGCGCGTAGAGGATGCCCCTATCCGCCAACATCCGGTCCTCTCGACCACTGGCCAATTGGTTGTTCGCGCCGCCAGCAATCGCGCGAACTTTTAAGGCGTTCACGCTGGCTTGCGTAACTATGGCCCCCAAAGCACATGGGCTGAAGATATCTGCATCGACGGTCATGATGGCGTCGGCAGCAACGCTATTGCCGCCAAGTTCCGCAGCCAGGTCGGCGGCACGTTGTGCATCGACATCGGCCAATGTCAGCTTTGCCCCTTGCTGCGCCAAATAACGCGCCAGACCGCCGCCGACACTGCCAACGCCCTGAATAGCGACGTGCACGCCCGACATGCTGTCGGTGCCAAAAGCATGCTTTGCCGCAGCCTGAACGCCCAGATATACACCGCGCGCCGTGTAGGGGCCGGGATCTCCGCCTTGCTCCGGCAGTCCGGCAACATGCGACGTGACCTTCGACAAGGACACCATGTCCGCTTCAGACATGCCGACATCCTGCGCCGTGATATATTTCCCGCCGAGCGAATCCACCGCGCGGGCAAATGCGTCGAGCATATCCTGCTTTTTGGTGCGTGCTGCGTTGGCAAGAATGACTGCTTTGCCGCCGCCGGCAGAAAGCCCCGCCATCGCGTTTTTGTAGCTCATGCCGCGCGACAGGCGCAGCGCATCTGTAATCGCGGCCTGGGAATCGCCATAATGCCAAAAACGGGTTCCGCCCGCAGCGGGCCCCAAATGGGTAGAATGCACCGCGATAACGGCCCTTAGCCCCGTCACACGGTCGTCAAAGACGTGCACCGCCTCGTGCGAGTCAAAATCAGGCAGGTCCCAAATGGCGGGCATGATATATTTCCTTGTGCGAAAATGGCCCTTGGGCGTTCGGAATCATATTACGTTCACGCGTAATAATATTACGCACGGCAAATGTCACACAGATTTTGGCGTGGAAGAAATGGGGCGACCGAGGGGTCTTGAACCCCCGACCTCTGGTACCACAAACCAGCGCTCTAACCAACTGAGCTACGGTCGCCATAGCGCCACTGAGGCAGGCGCGATCCCGTTTTTCGGTCTAAGCTTAGACCGTAAATGTGTCATGTGCCGAGCCTTCGCCCGGCACAACGAATATCTTATTTTTTGAGGCTGAGGCCACCAAAACGCTTGTTAAACTGGGCCACGCGACCACCAGTGTCAAGCATACGGCCCGAACCACCGGTCCATGCCGGGTGCGACGTCGGATCGATATCCAGAGCGAGGGTGTCACCTTCTTTGCCCCAAGTGGAGCGCGTTTCGAAGATGGTGCCATCGGTCATCTGCACCTTGATCATGTGATAATCGGGGTGAATGTCGGCTTTCATATATAAATCCTTTGTTCAGCCACCGGTTTCCGACCGGCAACCCTAAATTCGGAAGCGCCGCGCATAGCGGGGAGCGGACGCGATAGCAACATGGAAATATTGCAGAACGCGGGTCTGGCGGATTGTAACTTTTTCGCCTTCCGCCCTTATGCTTGGTTATCCTCGAGCCAAAGGCGTGCAGAGGACACATAAGTTCGGGATGACGAAACTATTGATCAAGCAGGCGGCTCGGCAATCATCGCCATAAATTCGGCCTCAGCAGCGATTTGGTCGCCCACCATGGCGCGTCCGGCAAATTTGCAAACGCGGGCACGTTTCTGCACAAATTCAACATGCAAATGCAAAAGGCATCCCGGCTCAACCGGCGCACGAAACTTGGCATTGTCGATGGACATGAAATACACAAGCTTGCCCGATCCAATCAACCCAAGGCTTTCCATCGCCAACACACCCGCCGCTTGGGCCAGCGCCTCGACAATCATAACACCCGGCATGATGGGTCTTCCCGGGAAGTGCCCCTGAAAAAACCCTTCATTCATGGTCACGGCCTTGACCGCGCATATACGCTCGTCAACGACGAGCTCTTCTACGCGGTCAACCAAAAGCATGGGGTAACGGTGCGGAAGCACCGCCATGACCCGGCGTACGTCATAATTGCTGAAATCGCCCCCCGACATACAGTTTACCGGCTTTCAGGCTGCGCTGCTGGGCTTGCGGGCGCAGCGGGCCGGGCCTGCGCGGCAGCGGCTTGTGCTTGCTGCGATGCTGCGTTGATCAGTTGCTGGATCTGCTGATACAATGCGCCAATCTGACGCGACGGACGCCAGCCGGCGGGCGGCGTGATCGGCACGGATGGTACGACCTTGTCGAGCTCGGCCGTGATCGCAGCAGTTACGTCAACCGCTTCTGGCGCCCACACAAACGCATCGGGCGCAAGAATGACATTGATTTTCTTGGCGGTAATGACCGCTTGCTGTGCAGCGTCATATTTCAACGCAATCTGTTCGACGGCATAAAGCTGCGCAAGGAAGACCGGCTCTTGAAGCGTGTTTATTTCCTTCTGCTTTGCGTCGAGTTGCGTCAGCAACGGGTTCTTTGCCTTAATGGCGACGTCCAGCTCGGCCTGCGTCAGTTCCTTGTCCTTATTGGTATCAAGCTGCGCATTCAGATTGTTGATCTCTACGCGCTTGGCTTGCAATTGCTGTGCCACGGCGGCGTATTGCGTGCCGATTTGCTGATAGGCAGTACCAAGCGCCTTTGAACGGGTGATTGCAACTGCCGTGTCAGCAGTGGCGATGCCTGCAACTTGGGCAGATGCTGGTACCGAAATGGCTGCAGCCGACAAAAAAGCAGCGGCGAGAATGTTTTTACGAATTTTCATTAGAATTGCGTTCCTACGTTGAAGGTAAATAATTTGGTATCGTCACCCTCCTGCTTGAGCAGGGCGCGGGCAATATCGATCCTGAACGGACCAAAGGGTGAATTCCAATTGACGCCAAAGCCAACCGACAAGCGCGGCTTCCATGAGTCGCCCAAAAAGCGTTCTTCGAAACGCAGCGCGGCAACCCGGGTCGAGCCATCCGTATTGATAGCCGTGGTTGATGTTTGAAGCGCACCAGCGCTATCCACGAAATAATATAATGGAGCGCCTTGCGTGCCGTCCGTCAACACCTCGCGCTGCGGCACCGTCTGCAAAATAGGTCGTGTCACATCAAACACAGAACCCACGTCAACGAACACGGATGGACGTAAGCCCAACTCTCTTGCGCCACTGCCGAGCGGAATTTGCAATTCGGCACGGCCAAGATAATAGAAACGCCCGCCAACAGCATCATCCTGTATCTGGTTACGATCCGTCAGCGGCGCATTAACAGCCACCCCGTTTACAACCTGACCTTCGAAGAACACCCGCTGCACGCGCGGGCCAACACCGCGAATGTCGAAGCCGCGCATTTGCGGCTCACCCAGATAAAAACGATCAGTCAGACGGACATCGTCAATACCTTCCGAGGTCAAACCACGGTCTTCCAACGGGTGGATATACCCACCTTCCAACGACAATCCGAAAACGAAATTACCGAATGGTTTCCAAAATTTGTCGGCGTTAATCCGCGTTTTAACATATTTGACGTCACCACCAAGCCCGGCAAAGTCTTGGCTTATACCGAAGCTCTGGCCGCGTGTCGGGCGGATGCGGTTGTCGCGATCATCATAAAGCAACGTGTAGCCAATGGAGGACGTCAAACGCTTACCGATTGCATCGCACAGAAACCGCCCGGCAACGATTGGGTCGCACGACCGAGGAAGCGGTCCTGCGCCATCCGGGTCAGAAAAGAAGGTGTTTTCATCAAGTGAAATATCATCCTGACTCAACCCGTAGCGCGCCTGAAAATAAATAAACTCATTGACCGGCACACCAACGCGCACCTGCAGACCTGTTGTCGCTTGCTGATAGGTTGTGTTGCGTTGGTTGTTGAAGAAGTTGAAACTGTTCAAATCCCGACGGAAAATGTCGCCCGATATTGCGATGGAACGATCAAACAAATAAGGCTCGGTAAAGCCGATTTCCGCTGATTTAGCATATGACGAATAAGAAATATTCGTCCGCAATTCTTGCCCCAAGCCGCGGAAGTTCCGTTGCTTGATCGAACCTTGGAAAATGAAGTTTTCAATCGAGGAAAATCCTGCGGACAAGGACAATTCGCCCGTCGCTTTTTCTTCGACATTTGTGGTGAGGATGATGCGGTCGGGCGCACTGCCCTGCGCCTGTTCGACTTCAAGGTCTTCCTGGAAATAGCCAAGCGATTTGATGCGCTCTGCGGTCCGCTTGACTTGAATACTATTAAACGCATCGCCTTCATTCAGGCGGAATTCGCGGCGAACAACCTTATCCTGCGTCAGTGTGTTGCCGTTAATGTCGATCCGTTCGACAAACACGCGCGGGGATTCCGCCACGTTGAACGTAATGCCCATGGTCAGCGTTTCTTTGTCTCGCTGAAAATCAGGGTTTACGTCGGCAAAAGCATAGCCAAACAAACCTGCGGTTTCCGACAGGCTTTCGACAGTGTCTTCGACCATTTTGGCGTCATACCAGTCGCCTTTTTTCATGCGCAGAGTTGTGGTCAGACGCTCTGAATCAAAATCACGAATTTGGCTTTCAACCTTGACGTCACCAAATTTGTACCTGTCACCTTCTTCCACCACATAGGTGATGATGAAGTCCTGCTTATCAGGCGTCAGTTCGGCGACTGCGGAAACAACGCGGAAATCGGCATAGCCTTGCGTTAAATAGAATTGACGCAGCTTTTGTTGGTCAAATGCCAGACGATCGGGATCATAGCTGGTGCCAGAGCTGAAAAAGCGATAGAAACGGGCTTGCTTCGTGACCATTTCGCCGCGCAACTGGCCATCGGAAAACTTGTCGTTGCCGATGATGTTGATCTGCCGAACCTTGGACTTGGGCCCTTCGCTAATCTCGAAAACAATATCTACGCGGTTTTGGTCGAGTTGAACCAATTTAGGCTCAACGACCGCCGCAAAGCGCCCCTGACGCTTGTAAAGTTCAATGATGCGCGCAACATCGGCGCGCACTTTGGATCGCGAATAAATCTGACGCGGTGCAAGTTTAATTTCGGGTTCAATTTTGTCATTCTTGATACGCCTATTGCCTTCAAGAATGATGCGGTTCACCACCGGGTTTTCGCGCACCTCAATTACCACCGCGCCAGCGTTATTGCGGACCGCGACATCTGCGAACAATTCGGTCGCATATAGGTCCTTCAACGCTTGGTCAGCCGCGACCTGCGTCCACGGCTGTCCTGTGCGTAAGCGGATATATGATCGCACGGTATCGGATTCGAGTCGTTGCGTGCCCACGACGGTGATCGATTGAATGGTTTCGACAGGGGCAGCTACGTCAGGCTGCGCAGCGGGCGTCGCCGACACAGTCTGCGCCAAGGCGGGAGTCATCGTACCCGTCACGGCAAGCGCCGTCGAACCCATCAAATATATGCCAAAGCTTTTGAAGTTGCCGCGAGATATATTTTTCATTGTCATCCGATCTGATGTCCGCCGCCACCGGGCGTTGGCATATTGCCGCTAAAATAGTTTTGCGTCCCTGCCCGATGCAGCGCGCGCAATCAAGTATGCAATGCCCTCAACCGCTTCCGAAAAGCCCGAAAGACGCAAGGTCGTTGAATGTTACCATGATCATAAATGCCGCCAGCATCGCAAACCCTGCACGAAAAGCCCACTCCTGCACTATTGGCGTGGCTGGGCGCCGACGCACTGCTTCCACGGCGTAGAGCAACAAATGCCCTCCATCGAGCATGGGGATTGGCAGGAGATTGATGAACCCCAAGTTAATCGAAATGAGCGCAGCAAGGCTGATGAAGGTTAAAATGCCAAGACTCATGGCTTCGCCTGAAACTTTTGCGATTTTCAACGGCCCGCCCAGTTCGGAGATGGGACGCCGGCCAGAGATAATCTGGCCAAGGCCAATCACCTGCTGCCGCAAGATATTTCCGGTTTGAACAACCGCAGCCCAAGGTGCCTCAAGCAGGCCCACTTCGCGGACTTCCATCTTGCTGGCACCCACGCCGAGCCGACCAATGCGGTATTCATTGCCGAAACGATCAACTTCAATCGCCGCAGCGACCTTGGCTTGCTTGACAATGCTCGCCCCGTCGCGTTCGATTTCGATCACCACCTGTTCGTTGGGGATCATCACAATTTCCTTGGCCATCTCGTCGAACGTCTCGATGGTCCGGCCATTCAACGTGAGGATGCGGTCACCTTCCATCAGGCCCGCCACCGCAGCCGCGCTATTGGGCTGCACAACGTCAATTACAGGTGGCGTCACCGATTTGCCAAACGCCAACAGGAAACCCATCGCGATCAATATGGCCAAGATGAAATTCACCGCTGGCCCGGCAAAAACAATCAACGCACGTTGCCACAAGGTTTTGGACTGGAACGTCTGGTTGCGCTCGTCTGCTGGTAGCTGTTTCCAGCTTTCGTCAGCTTGGCTGGCGGGATTCATGTCGCCTGCAAATTGGACAAAGCCACCCAAAGGCAGCAGGCCAATGCGCCACAAGGTGCCCCGTTTGTCGACCCTGCCCCAGATCTGCGGACCAAAGCCGATCGAGAATTTCTCGGCCTTCACGCCGAACCAACGACCCACGGCATAATGCCCCAGTTCGTGCACGACAACCAAACTGCCGATTAGCGTTAGAAACGCAAGAGCCGTCACGATGATATTTGGCGATTCCATTGGCATTAGGTGACCTTTTGTATGAGCGCCTGCGCATAAACACGCGCGGCTGCATCTATGCTGAACAAGTCGTCGATGCAGGTTGGCAGGTTATTCGGTGCGTAACCGCAAAGCGCATCTTCCACCAAAGCGACGATATCGAGAAAACCGATTTGGCCATTCAAGAACGCCGCCACGGCGACTTCGTTGGCCGCGTTCATGATTGCCGGCTTTGCCCCGCCTTCGGAAATGGCCGCGCGGGCAAGCCGCAACGCCGGGAAACGTGCGATGTCCGGCTGCTCAAAGGTCAACTGCTTAATATTCGCTAAATCCAGCGGCCTGCAGCTTGTGGCAATCCGCTCCGGCCACGCCAGCGCGCTCGCTATGGGAATGCGCATATCTGGCGATCCAAGCTGCGCCAACGTCGAACAATCGACATATTCGACCATCGAATGGATGACCGATTGTGGATGCACCAGTATATCGATTTTATCCAAGCCCACCGGAAACAAATGATAGGCCTCAATCAGTTCAAGGCCTTTGTTCATCATGGTCGCGGAATCGATGCTGATCTTCGCGCCCATGTCCCAATTGGGATGCGCCACGGCCTGCGCTGGCGTTACGCCCCGCATCTCCTCAAGCGAGAAAGACCGAAACGGTCCGCCGCTCGCAGTCAGGGTTATCTTGCGCACTTGGTCAATTTTGCCACCCGATAGGCACTGGAATATCGCATTATGCTCACTGTCGACTGGCAACAATGCTGCGCCCGACCGGCGCACCGCAGCCATCATCAATGCGCCTGCGGAGACCAATGCCTCCTTATTGGCCAAAGCGACGGTCTTGCCAGCCTCGATTGCGGCCATACAGGAGGGCAATCCGGCACAACCGACGATTGCGGCCATGGTCCAATCGACATTGCGTCTGGCGGCCTCCACAAGCGCTTCTGCGCCTGCTGCGGCTTCTATACCGGTCCCGGCCAATGCGTCCTTCAGGTCGGCATAGGCCGTTTCATCGGCAACGACCGCCAATTCGGCATCAAATTCCCGCGCCAGTTGCGCGATGGCACCGGCATTGCCGTTCGCCGTTAGCGCGACAACGCGATAGTCGCTACGATGCTGGCGAATGAGATCCAGTGTCGACAGCCCGACCGAACCTGTTGCGCCAAAGATGGAAACGCTGCGTGTCATGGGATCAGCTTCCCGCCACACTTTGGAATAAAGTCACGACACCGGCGGCAAAAGCAACCGCAATCAGGCCATCCGTCCGGTCAAATAAGCCGCCATGGCCCGGAATCAATCGTCCGGAATCCTTTACCCCTGCCCGCCGCTTCATCCAGCTTTCGAAGAAATCCCCCATTTGTGCGACCACCGCAAGCGCGGCCCCCGTCAGCATGAGGCGAAACCAGCCATATGCAAGATAGACATCGCCATCGCCAGCATTTCCGTCCCTGAAGGCGAAGATGCCTGCTTGAATGACAACCATCATAAGGCCCGCACCCATCATGCCGCCAAAAAGGCCAGACCATGTTTTGGACGGACTAATCCGTGGCGCGATTTTGGCTCCGCCGATGCTTCGTCCCGCAAAATAGGCCCCTACATCCGTGCCAATCACACCTGCGATCAATAGGATTGCGGGCGTCATGCCGAAGAAAGGCGCGCTGAACAGCATCAAAGTGAAACATGCAAGGCCGACATAGCCCAAGCCACCCAAAAGCCATAGTATCCGTGCCAGCGGGCTTCGTGTGAAGCCAAACACCAATTTGGTAAATTCAAAAAACACCCCGAGGCCAACGGCAATAACAAGGCCCATAAAGGTATAGCCGCCCAGCCAGATCGCAACTATCGCAACCGACATCATGGCGACGCTCGACAAGGTCCGTATGCCCAGGTCCGATCGGGGTTTCAGCAGCGGCGCGACCTTATCGTTCATCGACCACCATAGCGCCGTTCACGCCGCGCAAATTCGTTTAGGGCGGCAGCGAGCTCGTCCTTGTTGAAATCCGGCCATAAGGTTTCGGTAAACCAGAATTCGGCATAAGCCGCCTGCCACAGCATGAAATTGGACAGCCTTTGTTCGCCTGATGTGCGGATGAGCAGATCCAGCGGTGGCAAGTCTGCGGTATCCAGATTGGCCTCAATGCTCGCCGCATTAACTTCGCCCATCGCAGCGGCAGCGCGGGCCGCGCGGACAATCTCATCTTGTGCGCCATAATTCAGTGCGACCGCCAACGTCGTGCGGCTGTTGTGCGACGTCCGCGCGATAGATTCTTCAAGCATTTCCACAATATCTGGCGCTAATGCTTTATAATTTCCAATAATTTTAAGGCGCACATTGTTAGCGGCGAATTCATCAAGGTCAGATTTGATAAAATCACGCATGAGGCCCATGAGATCGCTGATCTCATCCTCGGGCCGTTTCCAATTCTCGCTGGAGAAGGCGTATAGGCTTAACGTTTCCAGCCCGAGCTCACCCGCCGCACGGACAATATTCCGGACAGTCTCTACACCCCGCTTATGCCCCATCGCCTTTGGTAACATGCGCTTTTTTGCCCAGCGACCATTGCCATCCATGATGATCGCGACATGGCGCGGCATTTTGCCCGTTCCGGCGGCAATGCGCTCTTGAGCTTCAGCGACAGCCATCACTTACCTAAACCCGATGAAGTTACAGGGCTGGCCAAAATCACTGGCTCAGGATTTCCTTTTCCTTGTGCGCTGCGGCCTCATCGACCGCCTTAATCATTTCATCGGTCATTTTCTGGACTTCAGTCTCCAACCTTTTTCGGTCGTCTTCACTGATTTCCTTTTTGTTCTCATCGGTTTTCAGCCCGTCATTGGCATCGCGGCGCACGTTGCGAATCGCAATTTTTGCTTTTTCCGCATATTGACCCGCCAGCTTCGCAAGTTCCTTGCGCCGTTCTTCGGTAAGGTCGGGAATAGGCAGACGCAGTGTCTGGCCATCGGTAATCGGGTTCAGGCCCAAGCCTGCCGAACGAATGGCCTTTTCCACTGGCGTCACATTGGACCGGTCCCATACCTGCACCGACAGCAGACGTGGCTCTGGCGCGCTGACGGTCGCAACTTGGCTCAACGGCATGTGTGATCCGTACACTTCAACCACCACCGGATCGAGCAAGGTCACATTGGCGCGGCCCGTACGCAAGCCCGAAAGATCGCTTTTGAATGAATCGACCGCGCCCTTCATCCGGCGCTCTACATCGGTTTTGTCATATTGCGGCATGGATCAGTTTCCTTCGCTTGTTACCACAGTTGAAGTGCCGCTTCCGTCGAGCACTTTCAATATATTGCCCTGTTCGCGGATGGAAAAGACCACGATTGGAATATTGTTGTCCCGGCACAAAGATACCGCGCTGGCATCCATAACCTTCAGATTATCTGCCAAGACACGATCATAACTTAATGTTTCGTAACGTTTTGCTGTTGCCACTTTCTTCGGATCGGCATCATATACGCCATCGACCGAGGTGCCTTTGAACAGCGCGTCGCATTTCATTTCTGCGGCACGTAGCGCAGCGCCGCTATCCGTTGTAAAAAATGGTGCGCCAACGCCGGCCGCGAAAATGACGATGCGCCCCTTTTCCAGATGCCGTTCCGCACGGCGGCGAATGACCGGCTCGCAGACCTTGTCCATTTCAATGGCCGACTGCACGCGCGTGGGAACGCCAAGCTGTTCCAGCGCGTTTTGCATGGCCAAAGCGTTCATGACCGTTGCCAGCATGCCCATATAGTCGGCTTGCGCGCGGTCCATGCCTTTGGCGGCACCAGCCATACCCCGGAAGATATTGCCGCCGCCGATAACGAGGCACAGTTGCAAGCCAGTATCCTGCGCCGCCTTCACTTCTTCAGCCACGCGTGCAACGGTATCTGGGTCAATGCCATAGGCTTGGTCGCCCATCAGCACTTCGCCTGAAAGTTTCAGCAATATGCGGCGATAGCCGTGCGCGCTCATAAAGTCCCTCGTCCCGATACGATAATGGCGCACAGCTATAGGAGCCGCGCGCCACATCGCCAAGTGCTTATGCCCGCCAGACGACGGGGAAGCCAAGAATATTTATGCGCCGACCGCAGCGGCCACTTCAGCCGCAAAGTCGGACACTTCCTTTTCGATGCCTTCACCAAGCTGGAAGCGGACATAGTCCTTCAACAATATGGGTTTGCCGGCTTCTTTAGCAGCGGCGGCGACAACGTCGGAAATCGAGGTCTTGCCGTCCATCACAAATGGCTGGCTCAACAAAGCATTTTCCTTGGCAAACTTCTTTACAGCGCCTTCAACCATCTTTTCGACGATATCGGCAGGCTTGCCGCTTTCGGATGCCTTTTCACGGGCAATGCCGCGCTCACGCTCAAGCGTTTCGGCGTCAAGGCC
>Ga0208595_1000258_pt1 | contig 20709 bp, 24 predicted proteins | sample LakMenEpi28Jun11_FD_150742 | JGI IMG/M metagenome (GOLD analysis project Ga0208595, IMG submission 150742) | Freshwater microbial communities from Lake Mendota, WI - 28JUN2011 deep hole epilimnion (SPAdes) | ecosystem: Environmental > Aquatic > Freshwater > Lake > Epilimnion/Euphotic zone ...
ATATAATTTAACACTTGGATATTTTTGATTTGTCATTTGAATAGAAAATTCACTATCAGCTAAAAATACCAATTGTCCGTGTTTATCATGTCCTAAAAACTTTTGTTTTACACGTTTAAATTCTTTGAATTCTTCGTTTTTTGGATCATCTGGAAGCACCCAACACGCTTTGTATGCTGGAAAGTTTTCGTAAGTACATTTTGCGCCATATTCGTGTTCTAAACGGTATTGAATTACCTCATATTGTAACGCACCTACAGTTCCAATTACTTTTCTGCCGTTCATCTCAATTGTGAATAATTGCGCAACCCCTTCATCCATTAATTGGTCGACCCCTTTTTCTAATTGCTTCGCTTTTAATGGATCGGCATTGTTTATGTATCTAAAATGTTCTGGAGAAAAACTTGGAATTCCTTTAAAATTCATTGTTTCACCTTCCGTAAGAGTGTCACCAATTTTAAAATTTCCAGTATCGTGTAAACCTACAATATCGCCTGGATAAGAAATATCTACAATTTCTTTTTTCTCAGCAAAAAACGCATTTGGACTACTAAATTTCATATTTTTCCCTTGTCTAACATGAAGATAAGGTTTGTTTCTTTCAAAAGTTCCAGATACAATTTTGATAAACGCCAATCTGTCGCGATGTTTAGGATCCATATTGGCATGAATTTTAAACACAAAACCGCTTAGTTTTTTCTCATCAGGTTGCACCAATCTGGTATCCGATTCTTTAGCACGAGGCGTAGGAGCAATGTTGATAAAACAATCTAATAATTCGCGAACTCCAAAATTATTTAATGCTGAGCCAAAAAAAACAGGCTGTAATTTTCCAGCTAAGTAAGCTTCTCTATCAAATGAAGGATATACTTCGGTAATTAATTCTAATTCTTCTCGAAGTTTATTGGCGGGTTTTTCACCAATAATTTTTTCTAATTCAGGACTTTGGATGTCTGAAAAAGCAATAGTTTCTTCAATGTTTTTTCTGCTATCACCTTCAAACAAATTAATATTTTTCTCCCAAATATTATAAATTCCTTGAAAATCATAACCCATACCAATTGGAAAACTTAAGGGTGTAACGTGTAAACCTAATTTTTTTTCTACTTCATCCATTAAGTCAAACGCATCTTTTCCTTCACGATCTAGTTTGTTGATGAAAACAATCATAGGAATGCTTCTCATTCTACAAACTTCCACCAATTTTTCGGTTTGCTCTTCCACACCTTTTGCTACGTCAACTACCACAATAACGCTATCTACAGCAGTTAATGTTCTAAATGTGTCTTCAGCAAAATCCTTGTGACCAGGCGTATCTAAAATATTTATTTTTTTTTCTTTGTAATTGAATGCTAATACAGAAGTAGAAACCGAGATTCCACGCTGACGTTCAATTTCCATGAAATCAGAGGTAGCACCTTTTTTAATTTTATTGCTTTTTACGGCACCAGCTTCTTGAATTGCACCTCCAAAAAGCAGTAGTTTTTCTGTTAACGTTGTCTTACCAGCATCTGGATGCGAGATAATTCCAAAAGTTCTTCTTCGGGCAATTTCTTTTTCGAAACTCATGTGTATTAATTTTTCGCAAAAATACTATTTTTAATACTATTTTTAATAGCGATATGGTTTTATTGTAATTTTAGGACACTATTAAATTATTTTTAAAATAATGCCATATAATATTAACACCTTTTTTTATATTCGTTGGATTAAAAAGACAACCTAAATGCAAAAACAAAACAACATAATTATAGAAAAAACAGAATTAAAAAATAATACTGGATTTGGATATAGCTTTAGCATACCCAACAATTATGTTATTTATTTTGAAAAGGAGCAAAATAAAGAGCTTAGTCTTTATATTAGAAAAAACTATGAAGTCCTAAAAACCAAATTTGCATCCATTGAGCTTAATTTTATCTATTTTTCATTAATTCCTATTACATCAAAAAAAGTTGAAGCGATTATTTCATATTACTTCCCTCAACTTAATTATTATGAAATTCCTTATAAAGTTGGAGTAGAATTCAATGAAACAATGTTAAGTAAAATATTTACAAATTTTCAGGAAGAAATAGATTTTATTTCAGATAAAAATGAATTTGTTCCAACACAAATCAAAATTGAAGAAATATTAGATTTAATGGGATATAATGGTGAAATACAATCAGGATTAATTTTTTTCAATTCTTTTTCTGGAATTATTGGTGTCTCAGATTATTTCTATTCTAATGAAACATATAATTATGATTCATTTTTTGAAGATGTACTAAATTATCTACAACCAGAAAAAGAAGATTTTGCACTTGGAGATTTTATGCTAGGAAGTTTTCTTCCAATACAAGAATTAACTGAGCAGCTAGATGATGAAACAAAGGAATTTGTAAAAGATATAGAAGACAGATTAGATGAATTAAAAGACACAGGACAACTTTTATTTTTAATCCCAATTTTAAAAAATCTACTAAACAAGCAATCTGAAAAGATTGATTTTAGGAGTATTAGTAAAATGGAGATAAACTATCAGAATAAAATTGTACTCCCTTATTTTAAAAAAGAAGTTGAGTTAAGTCATTTAACCAAATCTATTTACTTTTTATTTCTAAAGCATCCGGAAGGTATCAACTTAAAAGAGCTTGGAAACCATAAAAAAGAACTTCTTACCATCTATACTTCTGTTTCAAACCAACTTGATTATGATAAAATGGTCAAGAGTATTGAAGATGTGATTAATTTAGAAACAAAAGCCATTTACACTCATTTATCAAGAATTAAGTCTGCTTTTTATAAAATTATGGATGCTTCTTTTGCCAAATATTACATAGTGTCAGGTTCAGGAGAAGAAGACAGAAAAGTACTTTTTAATACAAGCGATATAGCTTGGAATAATGACGACAGGTTTAACCCTGAAACCTATTAATTTTTACTTGCAAATTTGCAACTTTACATAAGTTATGTTCTCCAAAACTACATTTGTCAAATAAATTAAATATGGCATAAATCAAATCATGTTATTTTTGAATTTGAGTTGTGTAGTATTTGATAACTCAAAATTTGTTCTATTTTTGCTTTAATTGGTTATCATTTATTATAATATATGCTTTGATAATAATTAATACAACAAAATAATTTAATACAAATTAATCATGATTTCAACTAATGAATTTAAACTAAACAAAGTACTTTCATACATTACTACATATTTTTCAATTTTATTTGTTATGACTATAATAACCGTAGCAACAATAGGTTTTGGTGCTCTATTAGGTATAGTGATTTTTAAATTTTTTAAAAAAATAGGGGATTATAGTATTAATATTGGGAAAAATTTTAAAAATAGTGATTTTGATAAAAATGATTTTGAATTGAATTTTAATATAAGTAAAAATTATACTCTCATTCAAGTCCTTTGTTATTCAATTACTTTTATTATTCTTATTTCTATTGAAAAAGCATTTACAGATGGTTTATTAATAATTTTACCTATTTTTATGATGATAATATTTAATTTATATCATTTAAGATTTTTATATAAATTAAAAAGAATGAAAATATGAATAAATGGCAAAAATATACACACATAGCCCCTGAAAATAAAGGATCATTTGACATGAAAAACTGGAAGCTAATTTTTTTTGGCGGGGCTCAAAGTACAAACCTTCTATACTCCCTATATATTTTAGCTTAATGTCAATTGCTGAAACTTATTTAATAAAAAATGATAATATAAAAAAAGCATAATATATGATGATAGTTGAAAATTATAATATTGGAGCTGAAGCAATAAAAAACCAACAATATAAAGAAAGCATTCAATATTTCACAAAAGCAATAAATGAAAATAATTTAATAGGTTTTTCTTTTTCATTAGCATATTTCTACCGAGCTATAGCATATTATTATACAAGTGAATTTGAAAAAGCTATTGCGGATTTTAGCGAATCTAGTTATGTCATGAAAGATGACTTTAAATTTTATTTTTTTAGGGGCTTAAATTATTTTTCTCTAAAAAATTATGATGAAGCTGAAATAGATTTTAATAAAGTAATTGAAATAAATGTTGATTTTTACGAGGTTAATATTTATTTATATGAAATTTATAAAATTAAAAATAAAGATAATTTGTCTTTGTCATTAGCTAAAAAAATAATTGAATTAAATCCAAAAGGAATTAATGAATTAAGTAAATTAGGAACAAAGCATCTTGATCAAGATGCTTTTCAAATTGCAAAAAATATTTATTTAGACATTTATAAACTTTGTCCGGAAAGTGTTAGTGCTTTACAAGGTTTAGCAATAACAAACGGACATTTAAAAAATTATGAAGAATCAATTGCTTTTTTTGATTTATTAATCAAATTAGACCCTGAAAATATGGAACACCATAAAAAAAACAGAGAATTATCATTAAATGAATTAAATAATGTTGATAATTCACCTGTTAGTACATCAAAAGATATTGTTATTAATTTAAAACAGAATCCAAATAAATGGCAAAAAGACATTCTTTCCGCATTAGAATTGGAAGGAACATTTAAAATGGATTACTGGGATAACAAACTAAATGCCGATAAAGATGGCTTTGTTTTTATGCAAAGCGTGGCTCAAAGTCAACCTGCATATTCCCACTTGAATTCGTTAGGACTTGTTAATAGAGGTTTTTGTCCAATCACTGGCGAAAAAATCGAAAAAGGATGGATGTATAACAGCTATGGTAGAAAAATATATTTATCAGAAAGTGCTAATGAGATAGGAGCAAAAAGGAAGGTAGAAGTTTTAAAGAAGCTAGAAGAGTCAAATCGTAATAATGTAGAGAATAATCCAGAATTAAAGAAAAGGGTGCAGTCAGCTCAGTTGCGAAACGTTTACTGGAGACTTATATCCCTCTTTGTTGCGTTTTGCATAACATATAATATAATTAAGCCTTTAAATATTTTAGATTATATTATAGCAATTGGATTATTTGTTTTGTTATTCTATGCTATGAAAGTAGTTGTTGTTATAGTTAGGATTATTATTGGAAAATAACATTAAAGTCAATTATAATTTGTAATTAGTTATTGCCATTTATAAAACAATAATCATAAAAATATTTCCTAAATTTTTATGTCTAACAATTAATTAAAAATATTAAATATGAATTCAGTAATTGATTTTTTTGAACCTTTTTTTAACGCGTTTCTATTTAACCATAAAAACCTTTCTATAATTGAAATTGGTTTTTTTGTACAGTTTTTTTATTTGGTTTAATCGGTAAAATGGTAGAACAAAAACCAAATACTTCTATAGCTGCATTCGGATATGGGTATTCAATAATTTTGTTTTTTACTTGTGTATATTTTACATTTGTTGATTTAACTTGGTGGAAAGCTATTGTTAACATTACAGTTAGCGTTTTTCTTTTTATGTTTATTTCTGAAATACTTCTTTTATTAATTATGTTACAATTGAAAGGATTTTATCATTATGGAGATGATGAACTTAGACCAAAAAGAAGGACTGCCTTATTAATATTAATATTATTTTCAATCAACATAATTGTATCTCTACATATTAAAAAAATAATGTTTTAAGATGAAATTTTCATTTATATTATCTTTATTATTCTTTATTTCCTGTGGAAATAAAAATTGCGAAGACTTAAATAGCAATTTTAAATCTTATAATGAAGCTATTGAAATAGTACAAAATACTTCTTTTGCAATTGAGGAAAAAGTAGATACTGATTCTTCTTGGATAGATTCTATAGAATTTTATAGCTGTGTTGAAATATCTGGTTATCTAATAGTAAATACAAAAAAATATAAAAGCTACATTCATAAAAATGTACCTATTCAAGTTTGGAATGAATTTAAAAATGCAACTTCTTTTGGGAAATTTTATAATCGAAACATTAAAGGAGTTTATCAAATGTAATTTCTTGTAACTAGAAATTAAATTAATAATCAAAAAATGAAATATCTACAAATAACTAGTATAATATTATTTTTAATAAGTATAGGCTCAATGCGTATTCATAGAATTAAAAATGCAGATGCAATGATTGAAAGTTCTATAATTGGAAAATCATTGCTTTCTATGGTTTCATTACTTTCATTCATAATGTTATTTTTCACTGTTGAGAATATTAATCATACTAAATGGTATTGGAATTTTGGCATTTCAATTCTGTTGACACTTTTTTTATCAGAAATTTTTGCAAATATTTATAGTTCAATAATAGGCATAAAATCTAAACCTGTAATGTCAATTAGAGCAAGCGGTTATATTAGGCATAATATCAATATTATTGACGCAATCATAACACTTATTGTGGCACTTATACTATTTATTATTTGTAAATATATTTAACTATTAATTTTCTGTCAATAAAGTTGAACGGATTAAAAAAATGTCCATGGTTACTAACCCATATTTTAAAATTTTTAATGAAATAACCCCATCATCTAATTACAATCCTTAAAAGGACGAATATCTGTTTTGGTAAAAAGAAATAATAAAACTATCGCTTTTAACAAAAATGACCCAACTCCAAGCCTTTACATACTTTTTAAAACAAATGGATATTGTTATGTTAGATGAAATTCTAACAGATGATATTTCTTATTGTGGTACTACAAAAGACATTTTTTTAGATAAACTTCAGGATATTTTTACCTGGAATTTGTTTTTAGACAATGAAACTTTACCTGTGCAATGGTCTGAAACTAATTCTAATCATCTTCAATTTTTTTGTTGGTTCCCAAATGAATATGAAAATAAATTTTTGGTAACATCAAAAGCTGACGGGAGTATTATTTCCTTAATAAATAAAAGACCTAATTTTGGATTTCACAACTCAGCTTTTAGAGTTTATGAAGATGAAGAAATTGGTTTTGTTAAAACTACGGAATTAATTATGCTTCAAAATCAATGTAAAATTGCTATTGAAGAAATGACAGATGTATTATTTACAACAGAACTCATTTTAAATTGGGTCAATCAACATGAGTTACTTTATCTTGAGATTAAAGATGAAGATGATGAATGCATATACAAAAACATGAAATATGTAGAAGAATTTTTTGAGTTATGGCAATCAAAATCTTATGAAAAAGACTTGATTTTAAATTACAAAGATGCAGAAACAGCAGTTTTAGAATTTAATGAAATTGAATTTAGTGATTGGTTAGAAAAATATCACACTTTGTATTTCTGTGTTCTTATGCCCTCTAATTCTCTAGCAGAAATTGTGTGTGATAAAGAGTACAGGTATAAGCTAGGTAATAGGGAGTACAAGTCAAAAGAACTGTTTTATGTAGAAAAGTTTACTGACCTTTACTACAAAACGAATAACTGACTTATACTATCTGAAAATAAAATCTAATATATTTAATTTTAACCCAACAATACAAATACTGTACAAATTTAATAACAAAAAATCCTTAAAAAACTATAAATTAGCTAATTAAGGATTTTTTAAGTACCCGGAGTGGGAATCGAACCCACACTCCAAGGAACACGAGTTTGAGTCGTGCGCGTCTACCAATTCCGCCATCCGGGCATTGAAAAGCAAAAAGCAAATTAATATTTTCTTTACGGCTTTTTAAAGTGAGTGCAAATATAACTAAAGTTTCTAATTTCATTATAAAAATACTTAAAATTTTACTTTCAGAGTTCAATTAAATTACTAACTTTGCACCCAAATTGCACAACACAACAACTAACTAACTACTAAACAACTAATTAAAATGTCATACAAAGAGCCTGAAGCAAAAATTTTTGCGTGTTCTCAAAGTGTGTACCTAGCAGAAGAAATCGCCAGTAAATATGGTGTGCCGCTAGGTAAAGTAACATTCTCAAAATACAGCGATGGTGAATTTCAACCCTCTTTTGAAGAATCTATTAGAGGTCTTCGTGTGTTTTTAGTGTGTTCCACATTTCCGAGTGCAGATAATTTAATGGAATTGTTGTTAATGATTGATGCCGCAAAAAGAGCATCTGCCAGACACATAACAGCTGTAATTCCTTATTTTGGATGGGCAAGACAAGACAGAAAAGACAAACCAAGAGTGCCGATAGGAGCAAAATTGGTGGCAAAATTATTAGAAACAGCAGGAGCTACTCGAATTATGACCATGGACTTACATGCAGATCAAATTCAGGGATTCTTTGAAAAACCAGTAGATCACCTGTTTGCATCAACTATCTTTTTACCTTATGTAAGAAGTTTAGGATTAGAAAATTTAACTATCGCATCACCAGATATGGGTGGTTCTAAAAGAGCGTATGCGTATTCTAAATTTTTAGAATCAGATGTGGTAATTTGTTACAAACAAAGAAAAGTAGCCAACGTTATCGATACGATGGAATTGATTGGTGAAGTGAGAGGCAGACATGTTATTTTAGTAGATGACATGATTGATACGGGTGGAACATTAGCAAAAGCCGCTGATGTGATGATTGAAAAAGGTGCTTTGAGTGTAAGAGCCATTTGTACACACGCCATTTTATCTGGTGAGGCGTACGAAAAAATTGAAAACTCAAAATTAGAAGAGTTAATTGTTACAGATTCTATTCCGTTAAAGAAGGAATCTAAGAAAATAAAAGTGGTGAGCTGTGCGCCGTTATTTGCAGATGTAATGCACATGGTTCAAAACAATACTTCCATAAGTGGGAAGTTTTTAATGTAAAGTTAGTCGGTTTGAAGATGTTCATTCCTTTAAACTACTAACCAATTTTTTTTATTAATTTTAATTTATTTCAAATGAAATCAATTACGATCAAAGGATCACAAAGAGAAAGCGTGGGCAAAGTAGCTACTAAAGCCTTACGTAATGCTGGAATGGTTCCTTGCGTTATTTACGGAGGGGAAAATCCAGTACATTTTAGTGCTGAAGAAAGAGCATTTAAAAGTTTAGTCTACACTCCAGAAGCGCACACTGTAGTAATTGAATTAGAAGGCGGAAAGAAATTTGACGGTATCTTACAAGATATTCAATTTCACCCAGTTTCTGACAAAATTTTACACGTAGATTTCTATAATCTAGATGCTGCAAAAGAAATTACAATGGAAGTGCCTGTTAAAATTACTGGAACATCTCCAGGGGTTTTATTAGGAGGGGTTTTACGTTTAAACCAACGTAAACTTAAAGTGAGAGCCTTACCTGCAAACTTACCAGATTTCGTAGAAGCAAACATTTCTGAATTAGAAATGGGTAACAAATTATATGTTACTAAATTAGCTGCTGAAAATTACAAAATTTTACACCCAGACAATACAGTTGTTTGTCAAGTAAGAATTTCTCGTGCTGCTATGAAAGCTGCTCAAGAAGCTGCAAAAGCAGAAAAAGGTGGAAAAAAGAAAAAATAATTCAATTTTCTATACAAGTAAAAATCCCGAGCATTGCTCGGGATTTTTTTATTAAAATAAATTCAGAATTGTTTTATTTTCCTACAAAAACAGCTTTTCTTTTTTCTAAAAACGCAGTAGTACCTTCTTTAAAATCTTCTGTTGCAAAACAAGCGCCAAAGTTCTTAATTTCTACCTCAAACCCATTAACTCCGTCTTCAAAGTTGGCATTTATCGCTTCTATAGCTTTTGCAATGGCAACACTCGAATTTTGACTGATTTTTGTAGCCAAAGATTTTGCTAAGTCTAATAATTCTTCTTGTGACACCACGTGATTTACTAAACCGTACGATTTTGCAGTTTCAGCATCAATCATATTGGCTGTCATAATCAATTCCATTGCTCTTCCTTTACCGATTAGTTGAGTCAATCTTTGAGTACCACCATATCCTGGAATAACACCTAAAGTAACTTCAGGCAATCCCATTTTTGCATTAGTTGAAGCAATTCTGAAATGACAACTCATAGCTAATTCTAATCCACCGCCTAAAGCAAATCCGTTTACTGCGGCTATAACTGGAGTTTGTAAATTTTGTATAAAATCAAATAATAATTCTTGTCCTTTTGCGGCTAATTGTTCTCCTTCTGCATCAGAAAAATGAGCAAACTCAGAAATATCTGCTCCAGCTACAAATGCTTTTTCGCCACTTCCAGTTAGTATAATTACTTTCGTACTGCTATCGTTATTTAAATCGCTAAATGCATTGTGTAATTCTTCAATTGTAGCTTTGTTTAAAGCGTTTAATTTTGTGGGTCTGTTAATCGTGACAATCGCAAAATTGTCTTGTTTTTCAATTAAAATAGTTTCCATTTTTTATATTTTTATAGGTAATTTTACTGTAAAAAGTGTTCCTTTTTCTTCTTCGGATTCAAAAGAGATACTTCCGTTATAATTTTCGATAATTTTCTTAATAATTGCCAATCCCAATCCCATTCCTGAATTTTTAGTAGTGAATTTTGGTTCGAAAATATAAGCTGCGTTTTCAGTTGAAATTCCAATTCCGTTATCCGAAACTTTTAAAACAAAATTAGTATCTTCTTTTAAAATTTCAACCACAACTGATTTTATTTCTTGATTTTCGGGTATAGATTGAATGGCATTTTTAACCAAATTTGTTACAATTCTTGTCAATTGTGTTCTGTCAAAAGAAGTGAAAATGTCATTTTCTGAAGTCTTAAAAGCAACATAATCTTCATTAAAAATTTCTAAAGCCGTTTTACAAACCTGAACAATGTTTAATTGTTCATTTTGTTGTGTGGGCATATTGGCAAAGTTTGAAAACGCACTTGCTACAGTGGTCATAGTATCAATTTGCTGAATTAGTATATCTGAAAAATCATTAAGTTTTTGACTTATTTCTGGGTCGTTTACATCAAATTTTCTTTGAAAACTTTGGATAGTTAAACGCATTGGTGTCAGTGGATTTTTAATTTCATGAGCCACTTGTTTAGCCATTTCGCGCCAAGCGTGTTCTCGTTCGCTTTGTGCTAATTTTTGTGCGCTTTCTTCTAAGGTGTCCACCATATTATTATAAGCTAAAATTAGCGCATTAATTTCTTGATTACCTGGCTGAAGTTTTAGTTTTTGATTGCGTTCATTTAATTGTGTAATGCCTAATTTTTCTGAAATTTGAGAGATTGATTTGGTAATATTACTGGATAATAAATAGGATATTAAAATAGAAATAATAAACATAATTATAAATACTTGCGCATATCGAGTTAGGAAGTTTTCCGCTTCTTGATTATAAAAATCGCTATTCTCTTCATACGGAATATTTAAAATCGCAAGATTTTTAAAATCGGCATCTTTAATATAACTATAAGACGATTTTATATACGTTTCGTTTTCTTTAACTTTTGTAATTACAATTCGTTTTTCAGTAGAATTTTTTAAGCTTTCAAGAGTTTCGGCATTAATTTTCGGTTTCTTTTTATTCTTAATATAAGATTTAGATGATAATAGTAATTTTCCGTTTAAATCAAAAAAATTAACTTCAAGACTATGAATATCTGATAATTCAAGAATTCTACCCTTAAAAATACTTGGTATATTATTGGTAGTAAGTGGAAATTTTGAAGTTTGTAAAATGTATTCTATATGCTCTTTTATCGCATTTTCTTTTCGAGACAAACGTTCTTCGTGGTATTCTTTAGCTTCGTACCGAAAATGAATTAGTGACACCACAGTAATTAGTATTGTTGAAAATGTTGTAATAAACAACATAGACAAAAATATTCTTCGTCGTAACGAAAGTGTATGTATTTTTAAAAATTTAATCACTTTTTTTATCTCTTATTCTTTTATAGAATTTAAAACCAAGCATAATAATCACTGAAAACAAAATAATTCCAATTACACCATAAATCCAGTTGATTGCATTTTTTAAAATTACTAAAAAAACTACAGCAAACAAAATTATGGTCGCGCCTTCGTTCCATAATCGCATAAAATTTGAGGTATATTTTACGGTATCATTTTGTAATTCGGTATAAATTTTTTGACATTTAAAATGATAGATAAATAACAAAACTACAAATCCTAACTTCACTTGCATCCAAGGCATTTCCAAAAAAGCAGGATTTAAATGCAACAACGACAATGCAAAAATAGTGGCTAAAACCGCACTCGGCCAAGTAATTATGTACCACAAACGGTACGTCATTATTTTATACTGTTTTTGTAAAATTTCTTTTTCTGGCGAAGGCATTTCGTTTGCTTCAATTTGATACACAAACAAGCGAACAATGTAAAATAAACCTGCAAACCAAGTGATTACAAAAATTAAGTGTAAGGATTTTAGGTATTCGTACATAAAATAAACTATTTACTAATCGCTTTTTACTATTTACTATTTTTAAATTCTTCAATCCATTTGGCCACCACACCACACCATTCGTCTTCGTCATTCATACACGGAATGGCCATAAATTCTTCACCGCCGTGATGTAAAAATTGTTCGTTGGCTTCCATAGCAATTTCTTCCAAAGTTTCTAAACAATCGGCTACAAACGCTGGAGTTACAACGGCTAATTTTTTAATTCCTTTTTCAGGCATTTTATTCACTTCAACATCGGTGTATGGCGTTAACCATTTATCTCCTGCTAAACGCGATTGAAACGTTTGACTGTATTTTCCTTCCGGAATACCCAATGTTTTCACCACTTGTTTTGTAGTTTCATAACATTGATGTCTGTAACAAAATTCGTGTGCTGGCGAAGGCGTATTGCAACAAGAACCATCAATTTTACAATGCGATTTTGTAATGTCGGTTTTACGAATATGACGTTTCGGAATTCCGTGATATGAAAACAATAAATGATCGTATTCAAAACCTTCCAAATGCTTTTTTATCGAATTGGATAACGCTTCAATGTACCCAGGTTTGTTATAAAACGCAGGAACCGTAGTAAATTTCATATTTGGAAAATGCTTGGCGCGAAGCTCTTCTGCTAATACCAAAATAGTAGTGGTTGAAGCCATAGCGTGTTGCGGATACAAAGGAAAAAGCATCACTTCTGTTACGCCTTTGTCGTGTAATTCTTGCAATCCTTTTAAAATAGTAATGGTTCCATAACGCATAGCTAAAGCAACCGGAATGTCAACCAACCCTTTTACTTTTTCGTGCATTTTTTTAGAAATTACAATTAATGGAGAACCTTCGCTTGTCCAAATTCTTGCATAGGCTTCAGCAGATTTTTTTGGTCGTGTTTGTAAAATAATTCCTCTCACCAATAAAGCACGTAATAAAAACGGAACGTCAATTACGTATTTATCCATTAAAAATTCATCTAAATATGGTTTTACATCCTTAGCAGTAGGGCTTTCTGGCGAACCAAGATTGACTAATAATACTCCTTTCATTGTATTGTAATTTTATAAATTAACGTTTAAGTTTAATAGGTATTTTTTTGGTGTAGTACCAAATTTCTTTTTAAATGCAGCAATAAAGTGACTTGAGGTGCTGTATCCAATTTTCAATCCCACTTCATTTACATTATACGAACCGGTTTCAAGCAATTTTCGTGCAAATTCCATTTTATAATCGAATAAAAAATTAAAAACGGTGTCGCCATAAATTTCTTTAAAACCCGCTTTTAATTTTTTTAATGAAATTCCAACTTCATCAGCCAATTCTTGTAAACCTGGTGGTTCCGCCATATTTTTAATGATGATTTCTTTCGCTTTTTTAATTTTCAACACATTTTCTTCATCTGATAAAAACGGACAATGTTCTGCATTTGGATCTTCATTCGTATTAAAAAAAAGACTTAATAATTCGTAACTTTTTCCTTTTAAATACAAGGTTTTGATTGATGAATTTTGGTTGTAATGAAATATTTGATTTAATACAATTGCCATTGACGGGCTGATACTTTCTTCGGTGTAATATTTTTTTTCTAAATTATCTTTACTCAAAAACGGAATCATTTCTGAATCCGATGAAAATAAAGTGTGAAATTTTTTAATTGAAATTAAAATAGAAATAATCCAACTTTTAGGCGCAATTTCTAAATGAAGTGGCAATTCTTTTTGCGGATTGTAAAGCAATAGCGCTTTTTCTTCATTCAAATCTAACGTATAAGAATTATTATTAAAAATAAATTTTCCCTTTCCTTTTACATTAAAATGAAATTGAATTAAACCTGTACCTACTTGTTTTTCAGACGTTTCGGTAGTGTCAGAATCGTTTTGAAATCGTAATAACGTAAAATCGGTATCAATTTTAATTTCTTCAAATGAACTCATAGCGTTATTTTTTTATGAATTGTTTAACAAAAAACAAGCTTGTTATTTATAATTAATCTAAACAAATCAGTTGTTTGGTGCTGAATTTGTTACAAAGTTAGTAGTTTATATCAAAATAAGTGCAATTTATTTAAAAAAATCGAATTCCGACATAAAAAGTACTTTCAGCGTTGTTTTTGTACAGATGGAAACAATAATTTTGTGCATCTTTAAGAGATAAAGCAATTTATGGACAATCATTCACCTGCAAAACAAACTACTTTCTACGCTATCGGACTAAGCTACAAAAAAGCGGATGCCGAAATTAGAGGTAAATTTAGTTTAGACGCTACTGCCAAAACCAATCTTTTGAAACAGGCAAAATCTAACGGAATTGAAAGTCTGATTGTTACTTCCACTTGTAACCGTACTGAAATTTACGGTTTTGCACAGCATCCATTTCAATTGATTCATTTATTGTGCGAAAACAGTTTAGGAACGGTTGAAGAATTTCAAAAATACGCTTATGTCTACAAACAAAAGGAAGCTTTAAACCATATGTTTAGAGTAGGAACGGGTTTGGATAGTCAAATTTTAGGCGATTTTGAAATCATTGCTCAATTGAAAAACGCTTTTGTAGAAAGTAAAAAACACAATTTAGCAAATCCGTATTTAGAAAGATTAGTAAATTCGGTCATTCAAGCGAGTAAGAAAGTTAAAAACGAAACTGAAATTTCAAGCGGCGCTACTTCTGTTTCTTTTGCGGCAGTGCAATATATTTTTAAGAATGTAGAAGCCATTTCTAATAAGAATATTTTACTTTTCGGAACTGGAAAAATTGGAAGAAATACTTGTGAAAATTTAGTCAAACATTCGAAACACGATCAAATTACGTTAATTAACAGAACAAAAGACAAAGCAGAAAAATTAGCCAAAAAACTCAATCTTATTGTTAAAGATTATTCCGATTTACAAATAGAATTACAAAAGGCAGATGTGGTTGTTGTAGCCACTGGCGCTCAGAATCCTACAGTGGATTTAGATATTTTAAATCTGAAAAAACCTTTGTTAATTTTGGATTTATCGATACCTAAAAATGTAAACGAAAACGTAAAGCATAACCCTTTGGTGACTTTAGTGCATATGGACCATTTATCGGAAATTACCGATGAAACTTTAGAAAACAGAAAATTATTTATACCTGCTGCCGAAGAAATTATTAGTGAAGTTTTAACTGAATTTTTAACTTGGTCAAAAGGAAGAAAATACGCACCAACAATACACGCTTTAAAAGCCAAATTAAACGCCATTAAAGAATCGGAAATCAATCATTTAAAAAAGAAAAATGCTGATTTTAATGAAGAATATACCGAAATTGTTACCGCAAAATTAATTCAAAAAATTACCAGTCATTTTGCCAATCATTTAAAAGACGACAACACGGTTGTAGATGAAAGTGTAGAGTGGATCAATAAAGTTTTTCAAATAGAAAACCAAAAATAGTATATTTGTTTTCGAACATTAAGAAATTAAGTTGCATTAAGCAAAATGAATATGACAAAAAAAGAAGTAACCAAATTATCTTTCGAAATTACTGGATTTGCAATAAAAGTTCATAAAAAACTTGGTCCAGGGTTACTTGAAAGTGTCTATGAGCAATGCTTAAAGTTTGAGTTAGAAAGGAATGGCTATAATGTAAAACAACAAGTTGTTGTTAAAATTGAATATGATGATTTGGAACTTGAATCAACATTAAGAATTGATTTATTGGTAAACGATACAGTAATTATAGAATTAAAAACAGTTGAAAGTATTTTGCCTATTCACGAAGCACAACTTTTAACTTATATGAAATTATTAGAAAAACCTCAAGGATTGCTGATAAATTTTTACACAACAAATATTACAAAATCTTTGAAACCATTTGTAAATGAATATTTTTCAAGACTTGACGACTAAAAACTAAATGAAACTTAATTTCTTAATGTTTTAAAATATAAAATGGTTAATAAAACAATACGAATAGGAACACGCGATAGCGAACTCGCACTTTGGCAAGCTAAAACAGTTGAAAAACAGTTGAATGATTTGGGCTATAAAACGGAAATTATCGCAGTAAAATCCGATGGAGATATTGTTTTAGACAAACCATTATACGAATTAGGAATTACCGGAATTTTTACAAAGACCTTAGATGTAGCGATGATTCAAGGCAAAATTGACATTGCAGTACATTCTATGAAAGATGTCCCAACCTTATTGCCTAACGGAATTGTACAAGGCGCTGTTTTGGAAAGAGCTTCAGCATTTGATATTTTGGTTTATAAAGAAAATTTAGATTTTTTAACCGAAGAAAATAGTACCATTGCGAGCAGTAGCTTACGAAGAAAAGCAAGTTGGTTATACAAATATCCAAGTCATAAAATAGAAGATATTCGTGGTAATGTAAATACGCGCTTGCAAAAAGTAGCGGATTCAAATTGGGGCGGCGCTATTTTTGCGGAAGCCGGTTTGGAACGCATCAACTTAAAACCTGAAAAATCAATTATTTTAGATTGGATGATTCCAGCACCCGCTCAAGGGGCTATGGTTGTGGTTTGTAATGCAGATGATTTCTTTTCTTTAGATGCCGTTTCGCAATTAAATCATATTGAAACAGAAATTTGTACGTACATAGAACGTCAGTTTTTAAGAACGTTAGAAGGCGGTTGTACTGCACCAATTGGAGCAATCGCTACATATAATGAGAAAGAAGATGTGATTGATTTTACAGGTGTTTTATTATCAATAGACGGAAAACAAAAATTAGAAGTTACTAAAACCGTAGCTGTTTCGGAATGGAAAAAATTAGGATTTCATACCGCTCAAGAAATTTTGAGTAATGGTGGTAAATCCATAATGTTATCTATTAAAAACGAAATAAAAAAATAGTATCTTTGATGAATTATAAAGCAATAAAAGATGAAATCCAAAATATCATTTACGGAAAGAGCGGAAATAGCCAAAAAACTCTTATCCGAACAGTTGCCGATTACCTTAGAGCAAGCGAAAGAGCAAGCACTTTGGTTAAAAAAGATAAGCAATACAAACAAAAAGAAACTAAGAAATTAATTGAATTTTGTAATCAAAATAACCTTTGGGTAAACGAAAAAGTTAATTTTGATTTATTTGTTTCGGAAGGAGCTGAACAAAAAGTATATATTAAAAACAACAAAACAGTTTTTAAACTTAACGATGCTATATATTATGAATCTTGGCAAGATTACTTAATAAATTTACAGCTTAATAATTATTTTTTTCCAGACACAACATATACTTTAGTTGGCTTTTGCTTGATTGATCAAATCATTTATGCTTTGTTAGAACAACCATTTGTTACGGCAAATGAATCAACAGATTTAGAAAAAGTAGCTGAATTTATGTTGGAAAACGGATTTGTAAATACAAGAAATCACGATTATTTTAATTCTGAATTAGGAATTATTTTAGAAGACTTACACGATGAAAACGTATTAACCAAAGACGGAGTTTTATATTTTATTGACACCGTTTTTTATCTCAAATCATGACAAATCAAACCACAATACTTTCCACCAAAACACTTTCACCAATTCAAAAACAAGAATTAGTGAAAGCAACTATTCAAGTTATTGAAGCAGATTTTATTAAAACAGAAAACGCTTCTTTCGAAATCAAAAATCTGAACAAAAACTTAATTTTCACGAGTCAAAATGCCGTTTTAAGTATTTTACAACATCAAAAAATTGATGAATTAAAGCAAAAAAGCGTTTTTTGTGTAGGATTAAAAACCAAAGAATTATTAAACGAAAATGGTTTCATAGTAGAAGCCTACACAGGTTATGCAGAAGATTTAGCGGAAATTATTACGTTAGTTTATTCCGATGAAAGTTTTACTTTTTTTAGTGGCAATCTTCGTAAAGATACGTTACCAGAAATGTTAAGCGAAAACGAAATTAAGTTCAATGAAATTAAAGTGTACGATACAACGTTAACACCTCATAAAATTACAGATAAAGTAGATGGAATTTTGTTTTTCAGTCCATCTGCCGTAACCAGTTATTTGAAAAAGAACACGTTTGCCAACGAAAAATTGTTTTGTATAGGCAATACAACAACAGATGCTTTAAGAGCGGTATTGTCTGAAACTAAAATTAAAAACATAAAAACAGCGTATCAACCAAGTGTTGAAAACGTAATTGAACAAGTTATAGAATATTACATATAATATAACCAGACAGGTTTTCGAAACCTGTTAGGTTTAATACAATCAAAATGATAAAAAACGATTTATTCCTACGTGCCCTAAATAACGAAAAAGTAGACCGCCCTCCAGTTTGGATGATGCGTCAAGCGGGAAGATATTTACCAGAATTTAGAGCTTTGCGTGACAAATACGATTTTTTTACCCGTTGCGAAACACCTGAATTAGCTGCTGAAATTACCGTGCAACCGATTCGCATTGTTAAACCAGATGCAGCGATTTTGTTTTCAGATATTTTGGTCGTACCAAGAGCAATGGGAATTCACGTGGAATTAAAAGACAATTTAGGACCGATAATTCCGAATCCAATTCGTACTTCTCAAGATGTAGAAAAAGTATTTGTTCCAGATGTAAACGAAACGTTGGGTTATGTTTTTGATGCGATTAAATTAACCAAACAAATGTTGAACGATGAGGTGCCATTAATTGGTTTTGCAGGTTCACCTTGGACAATTTTCTGTTATGCTGTGGAAGGGAAAGGATCAAAAAGTTTTGATACTGCAAAAGGATTTTGTTTTTCAAATCCAGTTGCAGCACACGTTTTATTACAAAAAATTACCGATACCACGATTTTATATTTGAAAGAAAAAGTAAAAGCAGGTTGTAATGCCATTCAGATTTTTGATTCTTGGGGCGGCATGTTGTCTCCAGTAGATTATCAAGAATTTTCATTTCAATATATCAATCAAATTACTGAAGCTTTAGCAGAAATAACTCCAGTTATTATTTTCGGAAAAGGATGTTGGTTTGCTTTAGGGGATATGGCAAAATCAAAAGCTTCAGCTTTAGGAGTAGATTGGACCTGTTCACCAAGAAACGCTCGTTATTTAACAGGAGGGAATATTACGTTACAAGGAAATTTCGATCCATCAAGATTATTGTCGCCAATACCAACAATCAAAAAAATGGTACATGAAATGATTGATGAATTCGGAAAAGACAATTATATCGTAAATTTAGGTCACGGAATTTTACCAAATATTCCAGTGGATCACGCCAAGGCGTTTGTGGAGGCAGTTAAAGAATATAATAAATAAGCTCACAGCAGATAGTTGTACGTAAAAAATTATAACTCAATAAAACTGTATTGTTTAAAACACTTTAAAAGAAATGAAAACAGCTATTTTAGACAAAAATGATTTAAACATAGACAATAAAGAGCAAGTTTCTGAATTATTTCGTCAATTAAGTCCAAATAAAATTCAGTTAGATCTTGAAGAAATATTGAATGAGAAAAACCAAATTACAGTTGCATATTGTGAAGATAATAATAAAATAATTGGAATTGCATTAATGTGTACTTACAAAGTTATATCTGGAAATAAGGGTTGGATTGAAGATGTAGTTGTAGACTCCACTTCTCGTGGAAAAGGAGTAGGAAGAAAATTAATTAATTTATTAGTTCAAGTAGGTGAAGAAAAAGAACTTTCTGAAATACTGCTTTTTACTGAAGATCATAGATTGGCTGCAATAAATTTATATTCAAGTGTTGGATTTAAACTTAAAGACAGTAAGATATATTGTAAGAAAAAATAACAAGAACTACGCACAACTGTCGTCAAGCGGCTGAACGCATAGCTAAAAGCTATTTAAAATGAAAGACCAATTTTACCAATACATACAAACCCTTCAAGATCAAATCTGTAAAGGATTAGAAGATATTGATGGTGTTGCCAATTTCTTTGAAACGGGAAGAACCATGACAAACAACGTTGCTATCGTAGGTAGTAATAAGGAAGGTGATTTTAGATTGTCTTATACCAATTTAAATCAAACAGGTATTGTTCCAAATACAGACTTAAAAAGAAACACAGTGTCGTTTACCGGTGGATATAATTTAACCGATAAATTTTCGGCACGTGCTTTTGTTTCTTACATAAAAAATAATAGTGGTAATAGACCTTCTATTAGCTATGGTACAGAAAACATCATGTATTTATTTACGAGTTGGTTTCCAAGGTCTGTGAATTTAGCAGATATGAAGCGTTTATATATGCCTGGACTAGATGGTAGAAGACAGTTTAGCTGGAATTACAATTACCATGACAATCCTTATTTAACAATGTATGAAAATACCAACGGACAGGAAATTGACCGTATTATTGGTAACATCACACTAAAATATGAATTAGCTAGCTGGTTGAATTTACAGTTGAGAACTGCTACAGATTATGCTTCAGAGCTAAGATCTTATAAAAGAGCATTTAGTACCCAGCGTTTCCCTTTTGGACAGTACCGTGAAGCAAGGGTTATCACAGAAGAAAGAAATAGTGATTTCTTATTATCTGCAAACAAAAAGGTATCTAA
>Ga0208595_1000259_pt1 | contig 20592 bp, 15 predicted proteins | sample LakMenEpi28Jun11_FD_150742 | JGI IMG/M metagenome (GOLD analysis project Ga0208595, IMG submission 150742) | Freshwater microbial communities from Lake Mendota, WI - 28JUN2011 deep hole epilimnion (SPAdes) | ecosystem: Environmental > Aquatic > Freshwater > Lake > Epilimnion/Euphotic zone ...
GAACCCAGCTCGCGTGCCACTTTAATGGGCGAACAGCCCAACCCTTGGGACCTTCTCCAGCCCCAGGATGTGACGAGCCGACATCGAGGTGCCAAACCCTACCGTCGATATGAGCTCTTGGGTAGGATCAGCCTGTTATCCCCGGCGTACCTTTTATCCTATGAGCGATGGCCCTTCCATACAGAACCACCGGATCACTATGTCCTACTTTCGTACCTGCTCGACCTGTCGGTCTTGCAGTCAAGCACCCTTATGCCATTACACTCTACGCACGGTTACTAAGCGTGCTGAGGGTACCTTTGAAAGCCTCCGTTACACTTTTGGAGGCGACCACCCCAGTCAAACTACCCTCCATGCAATGTCCTCGTTTTTCAAGTTAGATTCCAAGTAGTAAAAGGGTGGTATTTCAACGTTGACTCCACACTACCTAGCGGCAATGCTTCAAAGTCTCCCACCTATCCTACACATTCAATACCCGAAATCAATGCAAAGATGTAGTGAAGGTGCACGGGGTCTTTTCGTCCCATGACGGGTAATCGGTATCTTCACCGATACTCCAATTTCACCGGGCTCGTGGTTGAGACAGCGTCCAGATCATTACACCATTCGTGCAGGTCGGAACTTACCCGACAAGGAATTTCGCTACCTTAGGACCGTTATAGTTACGGCCGCCGTTTACTGGGGCTTCAGTCGAATGCTTCTCTTGCGATGACATCCTTCCTTAACCTTCCAGCACCGGGCAGGTGTCAGGCCCTATACTTCATCTTTCGATTTTGCAGAGCCCTGTGTTTTTGCTAAACAGTTGCCTGGACCTATTCTCTGCGACCTCGCATTACGAGGCTACGTTTATCCCGAAGTTACACGTACAATTTGCCGAATTCCTTAACCACGGCTCACCCGAGCGCCTTAGTATACTCTACTTGACCACCTGTGTCGGTTTACGGTACGGCTACATTAAAACATAACTTAGAAGTTTTTCTCGAAAGTCGGCTACTACACATTATCTCGCAGACCGAAGCCTTTGAGTACTATCATACATCAGCTAGAAAGCGCATTTAACAACTCTCCAATACCTTCGTATTTCAACGTACTATTCCGTCAGTACGCAGTGCGTTCGCTCCTTTGTCACTCCATCGAATTTTAATCTAGTACGGGAATATTAACCCGTTCTCCATCGGCCTCCCCTCGCGGGTTATCCTTAGGTGCCGACTAACCCTGATCCGATTAACGTTGATCAGGAACCCTTAGTCTATTGGCGAATAGGTTTTTCACCTATTTAATCGTTACTTATGCCTACATTTTCTTTTCTAATCAGTCCAGAAAATCTCGCGATTCTCCTTCTACCCTATTAGAATGCTCTCCTACCGATCACGTCTCTTGACGGATCCCGAAGCTTCGGTACTATATTTGATACCCGGTTATTTTCCGCGCTCGACCACTCGACTAGTGAGCTGTTACGCACTCTTTAAATGAATTGCTGCTTCCAAGCAAACATCCTAGCTGTCTTAGCAATCGAACCTCGTTAGTTTAACTTAATATAGATTTGGGGACCTTAGCTGTCGATCTGGGTTGTTTCCCTCTTGGCCGGTGACCTTAGCACCCCCGGCCTCACTGCTGCTACTATTATAAAGCATTCGGAGTTCATCAGGATTTGGTAGGCGGTGAAGCCCCCTAGTCCAATTGGTAGCTCTACCTCTTTATAATATTACACAACGCTGCCCCTAAAGGCATTTCGGAGAGTACGAGCTATTTCCCAGTTTGATTGGCCTTTCACCCCTACCCACAAGTCATCCGGAAGCTTTTCAACGCTTATCAGTTCGGTCCTCCATAGTGTGTTACCACTACTTCAACCTGCTCATGGGTAGATCACTTAGGTTTCGCGTCTACGCCCACTAACTTGTCGCCCTTGTCAGACTCGGTTTCCCTACGATTTCATACCTCTGGGTATTTAACCTCGCTAGTGAGCAGTAACTCGTAGGCTCATTATGCAAAAGGCACGTCATCACCCCACGAAAGGGCTCTGACCGCTTGTAAGCACACGGTTTCAGGTTCTTTTCACTCCCCTGCTTGGGGTTCTTTTCACCTTTCCTTCACAGTACTAGTTCGCTATCGGTCTCTCAGTAGTATTTAGCCTTACCAGATGGTGCTGGTGGATTCAGACAGGGTTTCTCCGGCCCCGCCCTACTCAGGATACAGCTAGGTAACATAAACATTTCTTATACAGGGCTTTCACCTTCTTTGGCTTTACGTTCCAGTAAATTCTAATATATTTATATAGTCCATATTGCTGTCCTACAACCCCTCAGGAGCACGCTCCTAAGGTTTGGGCTATTTCCCGTTCGCTCGCCACTACTTGGGAAATCACTATTGTTTTCTCTTCCTCTCCCTACTTAGATGTTTCAGTTCAGGAGGTTCGCCTCCAATCATTCGATTGGATATCTTGCTTGTGCAAGATGGGTTGTCCCATTCGGAAATCTACGGATTAGCGAGTGTGTGCCTCTACCCGTAGCTTATCGCAGCTTACCACGTCCTTCTTCGCCTCTGAGAGCCAAGGCATCCCCCGTGTGCCCTTGGTGACTTTCGTCTCTTTAATATAATCAGCTTTTGCTCCGATTATACCTTTTTTTCTTTTGTATAAGCTTTCTGCTTATACCTTGCTTACCATTATGTCAATGAACTCTTTTCTCTTTTCCTGTTTCTTCGTTAAGGCGCTATGCCTTCCCCCGAAACGGAGTGCAAATATAGAACTTGTATTTTTAATCTGTCAAACTTTTTTTATACTTTTTACTATTTTATTGCACAAATCCCTATAAATCAATAAGAAAAAAAATTATTTTTTTTACTTTTTATTCCCTTTTTATTAACTTTAACACCTCTTTTTTTAATCCTGATACCTCTTTTTTATTCAATTCCTTATCGATAACTTCTTAAACGTCGGAATTTCTTTTGTTGAATTGAAAATTTCGTAATTATCTTCTCTTACACATTGTATAATCTCTTGAATCTCCGAATCGGTAATTAAAAAATGTTGTAATACATTCGAAAATATCTGAATGGATGTTTCAAATTCTTCAGGCACTACTTCATCCGCACCTATTGCTTTTAATTCCGTAATTTCTTTTATATATCTTGTTCTTACTACAATATGTATAGTTTCTGAAATATCTCGTATTTCTTTAATAATTAATTTTGTAGCATTTATGTCTGAAATTGCTATAACTACAGATTGAGCTTGATGAATTTTTGCAATTTCTAATATATGAGGATGAATCGCATCACCATAAATAACAGGAATGCCTTTTAGCTTTGAATCTTTAACAATATTAGCATTACTTTCAATAACGACATGCGGGATTCCACTTGCTTTTGAAACTTTTGCCAAATTATTACCATTTAGTCCCAATCCAATGATAACTAAATGATTGTTCAAATACGAATCATCAATATTATTATCAAGTGTATCTAATTGATTGTATTTATAGATATTATTAATACCGATTCGTTTTGAAACTTTTATAAAATGGTTTGTAAATCTATCGGAAAATAAAATAATAAAAGGTGTAATGAACATTGAAATAATAGAAACGGATAGGAAATATTGGTTTGAAGTTTCATTTAACAATTGATAACTGATGCCTACTTTTGATAATATAAATGCAAATTCACCGACTTGAAACAAAGACAATCCAGTTAATATAGCTACTTTTGGTGAATATCTTAAAACAGCTACGGCTATTCCGGCAATAATGGATTTAATGATAAAGGTAACTAACAAAAGAATGGTAATGATCATTATATTATTCATAAAAAATGATAAATCCAACAACATTCCAACCGATACAAAGAAAAAACTGGTAAACAATTCTTTAAAAGGTAAAATAACACTTGTAGATTGATGGCTGTATTCGGATTCAGATATGATTAATCCTGCAATAAAAGCACCTAACGCCAAAGACAACCCAGCTTGAGAGGTTAAATAAGCTATTACAAAACATAAAGTTATTGTTGTTAATAAAAACAAATCCTTACTTTTGGTTTTAGCTACCGCATACATTAATTTTGGAACGATATATTTGGCACTTATATATGTAAGAAGTATTACCAAAATAGATTTCAATAATAATGATAAAATGCTAAATATTAAGTTATCTGATTTTCCAGCTATAATTGGTGTAAATAGCATCATCGGAACGACTATGATATCTTGAAAAATCAAAATAGCTAATGCGTTTTTACCTTGTGCCGATGTAATTTCATGCCGATCTTGAAGGGTTTTTAAAACAATAGCAGTACTAGATAGTGAAAATAAAAAACCAATAAATACCGCTTCATTCCATGTATTTCCAATAAAATGATAAATCCCAGCAGAAACCAAAACCGTAAGAAAAACTTGAATAAAACCTGCTACAAAAACCGTTTTTTTAATTAAAGCAAGTTGTTTGAGCGAAAGCTCCATACCTATTACAAATAGTAATAAGATAACGCCAATTTCTGAAAGTACTTCAACTTCTTTAACTGCATTAATTAGACTTAAACCATAGGGCCCAATGACAATACCTGTCAATAAAAAACCAATTATGGAAGGCAATTTGAGTCTTTTGAGAAAAAAAACTATAAAAACTGAAAAAAATAATAGGATTGAAATGTCTTTAATAATTGGGAAATCGTGCATAAATTGTTGAATTTAATGATTAAGATAACCACAAATATAATAAAAAATAAACTAATTTGGCATTCTTATTTTTATAATTAATGATGATATCAACGTTAATACTGCAATGAAGTAAACCGCTATTTCGACTCCATATATATCTGCTAAAATTCCAGAAATAAAAGCGCCAAAAGCATAACCAAAATCCCTCCATAATCTAAAAATTCCGATTATTTCGGCTCTTTGATTTGGGGCAGTATTTGAAGCAATGGTATTTAAAAATGTAGGATAAACTAGAGCTGTTCCTAATCCCAAAATGGCAGCTAGAAATACAATTATCCAAAATGACGTAAAAAAGGGTAACGCAAAAATGGCAAACCCCTGTAAAAACATGCCCCAAAATAACATTTCTTTTTTAGCGTAATGGTCTGACATTTTTCCAGTAAACAATTGACCAAAACCCCAAACTAAAGGATAAACTGCTGTAACTACCCCTATTTTATCCAATGAAAATGAAGCACTTAGTAATAAAATAGGCAAAAGACCCCAAATCATTCCATCATTGAGGTTATTGATAAAACCAGCTTGAGTCACCGAACTTAAGGTTTTATGTTTAAAAGTAGTTTCTAAAAATAAATTATCTAAATTTTGATTTGAATTTGTTTCTTGTTCTTTTTCAACAAAAATTGAAGTATCTTTAACTAAAAATATACTAAATAATATGCCTAAAATAGAAAGTAAAATACCTATATAAAATGGATATGGCGTGATTCCATATTTTTGAGCGATAAAACATGAAAGAAATGCAAAAAGACCAACCGCAACATATCCTGCAAATTCATTAATACCCATAGCTAAACCTCTATTTTTTGGCCCAACAAGATCCATTTTCATTACTACCGTGCTGCTCCAAGTAAATCCTTGACTGATACCCAATAATATATTTGCAAAAACAACCCAATTCCAAGAATTGGCATAAATTAAAATAAAGGGAATCGGTAAAGCAATCATCCAGCCCAATACCAATATATTTTTGCGGCCATACTTATTTGCCAAAAATCCTGTAAAATAATTTGCAATGGCTTTAGAAATTCCAAATGCAATAATAAAGGAAAGAATCGCTGATTTTGAAGTCATTCCAAACTCAGTTTCTGCAAATTTTGGAAAAATCGAACGTTCGATGCCCACCATACCTCCTACAAAAGCATTTACGATAACTAAAATAAGAAATGCTTTCCAATTTTCGCGAAGTCCAAGTTTTACGTTTTTCATTTTTTATATATGAAAAATATAACATTTTGTTTTTATTTATAGTTCTTTTGATTTGAATCAAGAGATTTTGAATACCATTTAAAAGTAAATATTCCAATTTGATTTATACGAAAATGATTAGATTTGTGGCATAAATTAAAAGCTACGAATAATGGAATCTAAAAAAAGTATTTCTATAATGGGTGCCGGATTGGTAGGCTCATTGATGGCATGCTATATGCAAAAAAGAGGTTTGAAAGTAAATGTATATGAAAGTCGTGGCGATATGCGTAAACAAGGTTATGTTGGAGGACGAAGTATCAATTTAGCTTTAAGTACACGTGGATGGACCGCTTTAGAAAAAATAGGAATAGACGAGGATATTAAAAAAATTGCGATTCCGATGTTTGGACGCGTTATTCATCAAAAAGATGGATCTACGGATTATCAACCCTATGGAAAAGAAAACGAGGCGATATATTCAGTATCAAGAGGTGATTTAAATAAAAAATTAATTGAATTAGCGGATCAGTTTGAAGATGTTCATTTTAATTTTAATTCATTTTGTCAGTCTATTAATTTTGAAAAAAATGAAGCTGAGATTTTAAATACCGAAACAAAGTCTAATTTTAAAATTTCGGATGATATAGTAATTGGAACGGATGGTGCATTTTCAAGAGTTCGTGAATCGATGCAAAAACTGCCACGTTTTAATTACGATCAATATTATATTAATTATGGTTATAAAGAATTAACAATTCCTGCGGGACCTAATGGAAGCTATTTAATCGAAAAAGAAGCCTTACATATTTGGCCAAGAGGAGAATTTATGATGATTGCATTGCCTAATTTGGATGGCAGTTTTACCTGTACATTATTTGTTCCTTTTGAAGGCGAAAATGCCTTTGATGATTTAACCGATGAGCAAAAAGTTAAAGATTATTTTGAATATCATTTTCCAGATTCCATCCAATTGATGCCAACATTAATCGAAGACTTTTTCAAAAATCCGACATCTGCTTTAGTAACAGTTCGTTGTTACCCTTGGCATAAAAATAATTTTGGCATCATGGGAGATGCTTCGCATGCCATTGTACCTTTTTTCGGACAAGGAATGAATTGTGGCTTTGAGGATGTGCGAATTTTTGATGAATTGTATGGTAAATTTGGAGATAACACAGAAACTTTGCTTAATCATTTTGAGTTGTCTCGAAAAGAAAATGCCGATGCAATTGCGCAAATGGCTTTAGATAACTTTATTGAAATGCGCGATTTGGTTGGTGATAAAAATTTCTTAAGAAAAAAACATATTGAGCATTTAATTATGGAGCATCCAAGTTATAATTATACTTCGATGTATCAGTATGTTTCTTTTTCAAATGAGCCATACGCTTTTGCTTATCAAGTTGGACAAAAACAAACCAAAATGTTGGAAGCTTTGAGTAAAATTGAAAATATAGAATCTAAAATTGATACCGAAGAAGTGAAACAAATCGTATCATCACATTTATAATTCATGGAAGATAAATATTTATTAAGGGGCGTTTCGGCCAAAAAAGAAGATGTTCATAAAGCTATTGAACGAATGAGCCATGGGCTTTATCCTAAAATGTTTTGTAAAGTTTATCCAGATTGGTTAGCAGGAAGTGATGATTATGTGAATCTTATGAGTAGCGATGGAAGTGGAACCAAGTCTATTTTAGCCTATTTGTATTGGAAAGAAACCGGCGACGCTTCAATTTTTAGAGGCATTGGTCAAGATGCACTTGTGATGAACTTGGATGATATGATGTGTGTGGGCGCAACATCTAATTTTTTATTTACGAGTTTAATCAATCGAAATAAGCTTCGAATTGACGGTTCTGTCATTAAAGAAATTATTGAAGGCACGCAAGAGTATATTGAAAAATTGTCGGAATGGGGCGTAAATATTTTTTATACTGGTGGCGAAACAGCCGATGTTGGCGATCTTGTACGAACGATTAGCGTAGATGCAAGTATGGCAAGCCGTATGCCAAAAAAAGATTTGATTTTCACTAATAACATAAAACCAGGCATGGTAATCGTTGGTTTTTCGAGTGGAGGCAATTGTATTTATGAAAATAATTATAATAGTGGTATAGGAAGCAATGGATTAACTTCGGCTCGACATGATTTATTAAATCATTATTATTATGATAATTTTCCAGAAACTATTGAAAAACAAATTGATTCTAAAGTTCAGTATAATGGAAAACATCGTTTAACTGATATTGTTTTTGATCAGCATACGCTGGGCAAAATGATTTTGTCTCCGACGATGAGTTATGCGCCTATTTTGAAAAAAGTACTTGAAGATTATAAAGGTCAAATTGCTTCTATTGTGCATTGCACAGGAGGTGGCGCAGGTAAAGTGTTACATTTTGCCGAAGAAGTAAAAATCGTAAAAAATAATTGGTTGGAAATCCCACCTATTTTTGAGTTAATTCAAAAGGAAAGTAATACCTCTTGGGAAGAAATGTTTCGCGTTTTTAATATGGGTGTTCGTTTGGAGATGTATATGGAAAACGAAGCAATTGCGAATGAAATTATCCAAATTTCTAAAACATTTAATATTGAGGCTCAAATAATTGGATACACCGAAGCTTCCGAAAAGGCCTTCGTAGAAATACATCATCAAGAGAATGAATTTATTTTAAAACCATAAAAAATATGAAAAAAGATATGTATTTTTTATCATTTTTATTAAAATCTTTATTTCTAGGCAGAGGACTTTCTTATTACCCCGAATATTTAACTCATAAAAAGTTTCATGCTTTTAGTAGTTTTATTCTTGGATATCATTTGGTACCTGATAAATTGGAGCTACCTTTAAATTTTAACAGTTTTTGTAAAATTAGCATTAAACATTAATAAAATTAAATCATCAAATAGTTAAATTTAAACATTAAAAAAACATTTTATGAAAAAATTAATCATTTTATTGACCTTAATAGGTAGTATCCAAATGGTACAAGCACAACGAATTGCATATATTGAAAGTGAGTATATCTTAGAACGCGTTACGCCTTATAAGCAAGCGAAAGAACGCTTGGAAAAACAAAGCCAAGAATGGCAAAAAGAAATTGAAAAAAAGATGAAAGACTTGGATGAATTGTACAAAAAATTTCAAGCAGAACAAGCCTTGTACACCGATGCAATCAAAAAGCAAAAAATTGATGACATCGAAAAAAGAGAACGCGAAATAGGCGAATTGCAAAAACAACGTTTTGGGCCAAGTGGCGATATTTTTAATAAACGTCAAGAAATGATCCAGCCTATCATCAATCAAATGTTTGATGAAGTTAAGAAAATTGCCGAATCAAAATCTTTTGATATGGTTCTAGACAAAAGTAATGGAAATGCCATGGTATATGTAAGTTCAAAGTTAAATATTAGCGACCAGGTTATAAAAGCTATGGGATATTAAAAAAAAAGTTTTATTATTGCACCGCAAATAAATTCAATAAATATAAATCAAATTAAATTTTAAAACAATGAAAAAAAATCTTTTCTTATTGATTGCAATCTTAAGTTTTGCAACGGTATTCTCTCAAAAAATTGCAACGGTTAATTCTAATGAAGTTGTATTCTCAATGCCTGAAACTAAAACACTTCAAGGCAAATTAGAAGAAAAACAAAAAGAATTAAGTAAACAACTTGAAGTGATGTATAAAGATTTCCAAACGAAAGCAGATGCGCTTAAAGGAATGGATACAAAAACAATGAATGCAATTCAAGAAGCTAAAATGAAAGAATTGCAAGATTTACAAAAACGAATTGAAAGTTTTGAACAAGCTGCTCAAAAAGAAGTTCAAAAAATGGAACAAGATTTATCTGCTCCAATCATTGAAAAAGCGAAAAAAACAATTGAAGAAATTGCAAATGAAAGAGGATACTCACACGTATTTGATGTTTCTAACGGAAGCTTAATCGTGTATCCTAAAGGAGATGATATTACAGATTTTGTAAAATCTAAAGTAGCAACATCTGCTGCAACTTCGGCTCCAGTAGCACCTGCAACTAAGAAAAAATAAGTATTTTTCCTATGCATCCCAATCTAGATATGCCTATAGGAATTTTTGATAGTGGCATTGGCGGCCTTACGGTTGCCAATGCCATTTCTCATTTATTACCCAATGAAAAATTGGTCTATTTTGGAGATACGGCTCACTTTCCTTATGGTGAAAAATCTCAAGAAAGTATTCGGAAATATGCGATTGAAATTTCTGACTTTTTATATCATGATAAAAAATGCAAAGCGATTGTTATTGCTTGCAATACCGCATCCGCTGCAGCATATCAAGAATTAAAAGAAGCCTTTAATCAGAAAATTCCAATCATTAATGTTATTGATCCGATGGTAGAGCTTCTTGTTAACTCCAATTTTAGTAAAATTGGCATCATCGCCACAAGAGGAACCATATCTTCTGGAGTTTATCAAGAAAAAATTACACGAAGAAAAAAAGAACAACATTTTGCGGCCTTGGCCACGCCTCTATTAGCCTCAATGATTGAAGAACATTTCTTAAACAATCAAATCAGTCATGCCATTATTCAAAATTATCTTGAAGACCCTATTTTAAACCAAATTGATGCCTTGGTTTTGGCATGTACCCATTATCCACTTATTGAAAAAGAAATAGCGAATTTCTACAATCCTCCAATTACTATTTTAAACTCGGCTCGAGTTGTAGCGGATAAATTGGCTTTGATTCTCGAAAAAGAACAACTAAAACAAAATAAAATCAATAATCCTACTCATGAATTTTTCGTATCGGAATTAACTCAAAATTTTAATGACTCTACGCAAATTTTCTTCGGAAAACAAATTGAATTAAAGGAAATTAAACTAAACTATTAAAAAAACCGATGAAAATCATTCATTTTTCAGACACGCATTTAGGATATTCTTTATACGATAAAACAAATTCAGACGGAAAAAATATACGTGAACAAGATTTTTACAATGCATTTGAGTTTGTTATAGATCAAATTCTTGAAATAAAACCCGATTTGGTTATTCATTCTGGAGATTTTTTTCATAGACCTTCGCCAAGTAACCGAGCACTTTCTTTTGCTCTTGAGCAAGTTTTAAAATTATCCAACAATGGTATTCCGTTTGTAATTATTGCAGGAAACCATTCCACTCCGAAAACAAATCTCACAACACCAATTCTTAAAATTTTTGAGAATTTACCTTATGTATATCCCATTTATCAACAAAAATATGAAGTCATTGATTTTGGAGCACTCAAAATACATGGCTTACCACACATAAATGACCCATTGCTTTTTCAAAGCGAAATTGAAAAAATAAATGCCGACCCAAATAAAAAAAATATTTTAATGCTACATACATCTATTGGTAAGGCGTATATGGAAGATTTATATGGCGATTCGATGTTTCCATCTTCGGCTTTTAATCAACTCAATCAATTTGATTATGTAGCACTCGGTCATTGGCATAATTTCCAACGTATCGAATTACTCAAAAATGCTTGGTATTCGGGTAGTATAGAGCGGTTAAGCGAATCAGAAATAGCTCATAAAAAAGGGTTTTGTTTATTTGACACCAATGATTTTATTCCAAAATTTATTGAAATTCCTACTCGGAAATGGTTCATTTTTGAAATTAAAAATTGTTTTGAAAAAGAGACCGATCAAATTTGGGATTTACTATCCGAATTTAAACAAAATCAACCTGTTCTAGACGCTATTTTATCGATAAAACTAAAAGATTTAAATCCATTTCAATCGCATGATTTTTCTAACTTAGCAATTAAAAAGTTTTTTGAAGAAGCTTTTGAAATTGAAGTGCAACGAAGTTTTTATCAAAAAGAAAGCTTTTTTGCAAAAATGGAATCTCAAGATTTTAATAATATAGCTACATTATTTGAAAACTATATCGACTCTAAAGAGGGCCTCTCAAACGCCGAAACACTCAAAGAACTTGCCCGTCCATACTTTATTCAGCTCAATGAGAATAAAGAAAATGGGTAATTAAAACAAATACTACAAAAACACAATCTCTTTTTGATTAAACGCTTTAGTTTCACCCTCTTCAAATTGTACGATTAGTTGTCCATTTTGTAACACATCTTGAATGATTCCATTAGCTATTTGATCCTTATATTGAAATCGTTGTATAACACCATATTGATATAAAATATGAGTATAAAGCTCTTTTTGAATACTATAAAAAGGAGGTTTTAACGTTTGCATTTCACGTTTGATATGCTCAAAAATCAGTTTTATAATTTCTAAAATATTCCAATCGATATCAGGGAAAATTAGCTTTAAAGAGGTCGGATTTGGCAGCGCGTTCGGAAAATCTGTTTCGAGAACATTTAATCCAATTCCAACGATTTCTTTTTCAATAAATTCGCCGATTAACGCATTTTCTATCAAAATACCCCCTAATTTTTTATTGTGATAATATATATCATTAGGCCATTTTATTTTAAGCGGCTTGGTATCTATATTTTGAGCTTTTAATAATTTTGAAAGGGCGTTATAAACGCCTACAGAAACCGCTTTATTAATTTCGAAATAATGACTAACTGATATTTTTTGTTGAAATCGCATCGAGAAAAGTGCATTTTTAGACTTCGAACTATACCATTTATTGTCCGCTTGCCCCCTTCCATTTGATTGAAATTGAGCGATTACGATATTATAAGGCGTATTTTGATTATTTTTAAAATACAAATTCGTTGAATCAATTTCTTCAAATTCTATAAAATCAAACGTTTCAAGCTCCATTTATTTTAACTCTGATTTTATCTGTATTTTCCATAAATACAACCCATGCATAGCCAAAATTAAAAATACTATATATTGCATAGCCGTTGGTATTAAATCTCTGTAAAACATCATTGGAACGAGTATCAAATTACCAATAATCCAAAAATACCAATGCTCAATAAATCGTTTTGCCATCAAATACATTGCTATAAAAAAAATAGTAGCTGATACAATATCAAAAAACATAAACATCGAAAACGGACGTGCTTTAAAAATATCAAAAGGCAAAATTCCCATATATATGCTAGAAACAAAAGCAAATGATAGAATGCCGACAAGCACAACTTTTAATATACTTTTGGAATCAAGATGGAGAATTTGAATTTTAGAATCTTTTTGATTTTGATGCCATTCAAACCAACCATAAAAACTCACTAAAGTATAGTAAATTTGAATCACCATTTCTCCATAAATCGTATGTTCATAAAAAATAAAAATATAAAGTAACGTACTGATGATTCCAATTGGATAAACAAGAATATTTTGTTTAGAAGAAAAATAAACACTTACAATACCGCAAATAGCCGCAATCCATTCCAAGCTTTTTAATACATATTCAAAAAAATAATCGTTCAAGATGGTTTATTTTATAGCAAAAGTATATAAAAAATAGTAAAATGTGGATAAAGAAATAATACAAAATGAATTTAGATTTTTACATTTGCAAAACAAAACCTATTCAATAATAATAAAAATTTTCAAGATGTCTTTTGCTCATTTACATTGCCATACTCAATATTCCGTTCTCGATGGTGCCGCAAGTATTGTGGACATGGTTACAAAAGCAAAACTAGACGGAATGCCAGCGGTGGCGATTACCGACCACGGCAATATGTTTGGCGTTTTTGAATTTGTAAATGAGTGCAAAAAACAAGGTGTCAAGCCTATTGTAGGATGTGAGTTCTATATGGTTGAAGATATGCATGTAACCAGTTTTGCAGGAACAGGACGTAAAGACCGAAGATACCACCAGTTACTTTTAGCAAAAAATGCAGAAGGCTACAAAAATTTGTCCATTTTATGTAGTAAAGGATACAAAGAAGGGCTTTTCGGAAAATATCCGAGAATAGATTTGAATTTATTAAAACAACATAAAGAAGGATTGATTGCTACAAGCTGTTGTATTGGAGCGATCATTCCACAAACCATTCTTGAAAAAGGAGAAACGGCTGGGGAAGAGGAATTTAAAAAATGGTTTGAGTTATTTGGCGATGATTTTTATTTAGAATTGCAGCGTCACCAAATCATGAATATCAACAATTCCGGAATCAGTCAAGAAGATTTAAACCAAATTTTGCTCAAGTGGAGTCAGCGCTATAACGTTCCTGCAATATGCACGAATGACAGCCACTATGTAGAACAAGATGATGCGGAAATGCACGACATTCTACTTTGTGTGAATACCAATAATTTTAAAGCGACTCCAATCAAATCAGATGGTGATGAAGAAGGCAGTTCGAGAGAAACCCGTTTTGGATTTCCGAATGATCAATTTTTCTTTAAAAGTACCACCGAAATGCAACAACTTTTTTCGGATGTACCACAAACGGTTGAAAATACGCTTCAAATTGTGGATAAGATTTCAGAATTTAGTTTGATGCGGGACATCATGATGCCCAATTTTGTACTTCCACAAGGCTATGATACCCAACAAGATTTAATGCGAAAACTGGTTTACGATGGTGCTAAACGAAAATATGGTGATATAATCCCTGCCGAAGCTATAGAACGAATTGAATTGGAACTAAAAACCATTTTTGACAGTCGATTTGAAGGATATTTTTTGGTTATCGAAGACTTTTTGAGAGAGGCACGAAAAATGAATGTTTGGGTTGGACCAGGAAGAGGAAGTGCGGCAGGAAGCGTTGTGGCATATTGTTTAGACATTACTTTAGTTGATCCTTTGAAATATGGATTACTTTTTGAGCGTTTTTTAAATCCGGAAAGGGTCAGTTTCCCAGATATTGATATCGATTTTGAAGACGAGGGAAGGCAAAAAGTTTTGGACTATGTGGTTCAAAAATACGGTGCTAATAATGTGTCTCAAATCATTACATTTGGTACCATGAAAGAAAAATCAGCGATTAAAGATGTCGGAAGAGTACTTCAAATTCCTTTGATTGATGTCAATAATATTACGAAGCAAGTACCGGATACCATTACACTAAAAGATATCTTGAATGACGACGTGTATAAAACTAAAAAAAACCAACTAAAACCCGATGAAATTTCGAAAGCCGAAGAGCTTAAATCGATGTATTCAAAAGATCCGCAGGTCAAAAAAATCCTAGATTATGCCTTAAAACTAAAAGGAAATATTCGTAATACAGGTGTTCATGCTTGTGGCGTGATTATCGCACCTGAAAATTTAGAGACCCTCATTCCGCTTTCAAAAGCCAAAGAAGGCTTAATGTATGTAACCCAATTTGACAACCGATTTGTAGAAAAAGCGGGTTTACTTAAAATGGACTTTTTAGGACTTAAAACTTTAAATATTCTAAAAAGTGCCGTAGAGTTAATCAAACAAAGACATGGATTTGAACCTAAACTGGATGAAATTCCTTTAGATGATGCCAAAACCTTTGAAATATTTAAAAAAGGACATACCGATGGTATTTTTCAGTTTGAGAGCCCGGGTATGAAAAAGAGTTTAATTGGTCTACAACCCGACCGTTTTACCGATTTAATTGCGATGAACGCATTATATCGACCGGGACCTATTGATTATATTCCAAACTATATTGCTCGTAAACATGGAACGGAAGCTATCGAATATGATATTGATGCGAGTAAAGAAATCCTTGAAGAAACCTATGGAATTATGGTTTATCAAGAGCAAGTAATGCAGTTAAGTCAAAAATTAGCGAATTTTACCAAAGGGCAAGCCGATAGTTTGCGAAAAGCAATGGGTAAAAAAGTTAAGGAAGAAATGGATAAATTATACAGCATTTATATTGATGGTTGTATTGCCAATGGACATAATGAAGAAAAGGCCAAAAAGATTTGGCAAGATATGGAGAAATTTGCACAATATGCCTTTAACAAATCGCATTCAACGTGCTATGCTTTAGTAGCTTATCAATCGGCATATCTTAAAGCGCACTATCCAGCAGAATTTATGGCCGGATTGGTTTCCAACAATATGGATAACATCGACGAAGTAGGGAAATACATGCAAGAAGCACGAAATATGGGCTTAGATGTTTTAGGACCTAGTGTTAATGAATCTTCGTATCGTTTTAAAGTCAATGAAAATGGTCAGATACGATTTGGACTTTCGGCGATTAAAGGCGTAGGTGAGGAGTTGGTAAAAGAATTGGAAATTGAAAGATCGCAACGCGGATTATTTAGAGATATTTACGATTTTGTTGAACGATTATCCACGCGAGTAATCAATAAAAGAGTTATTGAACCCTTAGCGATGGGTGGCGCTTTTGATTGTTTTGAAGGATTACAAAGAGAACAATATTACTTTAATCCCGTCCCTAATAACACCTCTTTTGTTGAGCAGATTATAAAGTACAGCACCAGTTTTCACAACATAAATAATACGACAAGTTTATTTGACCAAACCGATCAAAATATTGGTCCGGACCGCCCTATCCCACCTTCCATTCCGGATTATCCAGTTTTGGAGCGATTGAATGCCGAAAAGCAAGTTTTGGGTATGTATTTAAGTGGGCATCCATTGGATAAATTCAAAAAAATTATATTAGATACGTGTTTTAATAATTTTAATGAATTCAACTTACAGCACGGGACCGTTTATATGGCGGGCATGATTACCGGTTCTCGATTTGGTATCGATAAAAGTAGCAAGAAATATGGAAAATTTTCTATTACTAATTTCTCTCATACGCATGAATTAAGTTTGAAAAAAGACAATTTAATTAAGTATGAAGAAATGGTAAAAAAAGCCTTGTATGTTTTGGCAAAAGTGCAAAAAAAGTCATATCAACCGCCTTCAGGAGAAATCATCATTTATGATGAACTTATAGAATTACAACTTTTAGAGAAAATTTATGATTTGATTCAAAAAATTACGGTAAAAATTGATGTCAACACGCTTACCTTAAACTTAATTGAAGAATTAAAGCAATTTGCAATTAATAATCCAGGAAAAACATCGATGTATTTTGAAATTTCCGATGGTGTTTTAGCGCCTAAAACGGAAGAATTCGTTGGAGCTCCCGAATCATTTACCGTAGATCCAGAGTTTGAAATTGATGCCTTATCCGAAGGCGAAGAAGAAATAGATAATACTACTTCTGAAAATCCAGCAGAAAATGAAAAAAGCGCTTCATCAACTCCAGATACAGTTGAAGTAAATTCTGCGATAATGCAAAATATCATTAAAGTATTTAGTCGTAAAATATCCGTTTCTATTACCGAAGATAATATTTCTGATTTGGTTCAAATTTTGGGTATGGATGGTTTTAAAATAGAAATTTCAAAATAAGAATTAGATTTCTACTAGATAATGTAAAATGACATTTCCCTCAATAAAATCTTGATAAACAATCTCATATTGACTTTTCTTAATCCATTCAATTTTTAAATAATACGTTTCCATATCTATGGTTTCTACTATTTTTTTCTTCGGGAAAACATCTAGGTATTTTGCATTTTCTAATGCTTCACGTGTCGATTCTTTATAGGCTTGGATCAATCCAGCCACACCTAATTTAGTTCCTCCATAATAACGCACGACAACAACCAAAATATTTTGAACTTCAAAGGAGTACAACTGATTTAGAATAGGTTTTCCAGCACTTCCTGACGGCTCTCCATCATCATTAGAACGAACCCATTCATCGGAAAATCCACATCGATATGCATAACAAAAGTGAACTGCTTTCGGATGTTCTTTTTTCAACTTCTCCAAAATACCATTCAACAAATTAATATTTTCAAAAGGAAAAGTATATGCTATAAATTTTGAATTTAAATTTTTATAAACCCCTTCGGAAACGTCTTTAACTGTTTTAATCATATCTAATAATTGCAAAAATATCTATTTTTTAATAAAAAAACATCCTTTCCTCTCGAATTACAATACTTATGTTAAAAAATTATTAAAAATGGAAACTTTGGAAACTTTTTAAGTTTCCAAAGTGTTATTTAGTCTTTATGGTTGATCAAGTATTAGTTTCTATTTTTTCAGTAGCTCAAAATTTATTTTTTGAACGCGGTGTTAAATCAGTAAGTATCGAAGATATTTGCTCAAAAATCGGTATCAGCAAAAAGACATTCTATAAATATTTTGAAAGCAAAGAAGCCCTTTTATTTGAAATTGCTAAAAAATATATTGAGACCGAAAAAGCAAAAATTGATGAAATTAAAAGTAAATCTGAAAATGCCATTCAAGAACTTTTTGAAATTTATCAAATGAATACGGTTGAATTGATGAACCTAAATTCTATTTTTATAGAAGAAATCAAAAAAACATATATAAACGTATGGCAATTAATGTCTAATCATATCGAAGTGGATTCCCCATTATTAATTGCTGACAATCTTAATAAAGGCAAAAAAAATGGATTGTATAAATCGGATATAGATATTCCATTTATCGTATATTTATATACGAATAATCTTCTTTTGGTCATCGATTATTTTGCACAAAATAAACAAGAATCTTTAAATCAGCTTTTGTATAAATTTTACAACTTTTTTATTCGTACAATATGCACCGAAAAGGGATTACAAGAATTTAATAAAATATTTATATATCAATCAAATTATGATAAAAAAAACAATGCAGTTATTTAGTGTCTTAATAGCTATTATAGGCACGCTGAGTTTATCCGCTCAAAAAAAATGGAGTTTAAATGAGGTTGTTGATTATGCTTTTAAACACAATTACAATCATCAAAAACAAATTTTGAATAAAGCAATAACCTATGAGAAAACCAACGAGGTTTTAACTATGGGGTTTCCTAAAATAAATGGTAGCGTAGGATATCAAAACAATTTCCAAATACCTACTACGTTATTACCTGCGGAAATTGCTGGTGGTCCTGCTGGCGCATTTGTTCCCGTTCAATTTGGGTTACCCAACAATGCCAATGTTTCGCTCAACCTTCAGCAATTGATATTTGACGGTAGATATTTAGTGGGCGTCCAAGCTCGTTCTGCAATCAAATCACTGGCCAATGCGCAGTTAGAAATGAGTACACAAAGTGTTAAAGAACTTATTTATAAGTTATTTTATCAATCTTTAGTTGCCGAGCAGAGTGTTATCGCTTTAGAAGAAAATGAAAAAATTATCAAACAGCTATACGACGAAACGCAAAAAACATACAAAGCCGGTTTGGTTGAAGAATTGGATGTGGAGCGCATGCAATACAATTTATTGAATATTCAAAATATTTTAGCAAATACCAAAAATCAGTATGAAGTCTTAAAATATGCGTTAAAGTTTAACATGGGTTATCCGATGGATAGCGTTCTTGAAATTGATGGAAGCTTAACAAACGATTTAGAAAGTGTTAAAAATGAAGTAGCTAATTTTGATTTTGATATCAATAAGAAACCCGAATTCAAAATGATAGAGCAAAATGAAAAAATAAAAAAATATGATTTAAGACAAACTGAAGCGGGTTATCTCCCTTCTCTTTATGGTTTTGCAGGATATGGTTGGCAAGCATTTCGTCGATCTTTTGATTTCCTTGGTGGCGGCGATTGGTTTTCGTACGGAAATTTTGGAGTACAACTACAAGTACCTATTTTTGATGGATTAACCAGAAAATATCAAGTAAGTCAAGCAAAATTAGAATGGAAAAAAGCCATCATATCTAAAGAAGAATATATGAATGCGTCAAGAATTGAAGTGATTCAATCGCAGTTAAATCTAAAAAATGCAATTAATGAATATGAAAACAACAACAATATTTTGAACCTTTCGTCAAAAATTCAAAACAAATCTAGAATAAAGTATAAAGAAGGTGTTGGAAGCAGTTTTGAATTGGCACAAGCCCAAAATGAACGCGTTCAACAACAATTAAGAACCCTACAATCAATCTTAAATGTGGCTGTAAAGGGTATTGAATTTAGAAAATCTATTGGTAAATTATAAATAATAAAACATATGAACAAATCAAACGTAATTTTAATTGCTTTCGCGATTTCAATATTGAGTTGTGGCAATACAATCGAAAATTTAAAAAAAGAAAGAGCGGATCTGAGTAAAGAAGTAGCAGATCTAAATCAAAAATTAGAATCTATTGACGCTGAAATCGAAAAATTGGAACCTAGCCTCGAAGAAGCCGTTTTAGTTTCTGCTCAAAATATTCAAGAAAGTATTTTTGAACATTTTGTAGACTTGCAAAGTAGTGTTAAAACAGACCAAGATGTGATGATGTATCCTGAATTTGCAGGAACTTTGAAACTTTATGTTCGTGAAGGACAACACGTAAGTGCAGGACAAATCATTGGCGAAATCAATGACGGTGGTATTTCTCAACAATTGGGACAAGCAAAAGCACAAGCAAATTTGGCTCAGACGGCTTTCAAAAAACAAGAAGCTCTTTGGAAACAAAATATTGGTTCTGAGATTCAATATTTACAATCGAAAACTAATGCAGAAGCAGCTCAAAAACAAGTAGCGGCTATTCAAGTACAGCTAGGACGTACCAAATTAAAAGCACCTTTTAGTGGCACTATTGATAAAGTAATTATCCAAAATGGACAAGTTGTAGCGCCGGGAATGCCTATCATTCAATTGGTAAGTTTAGGTCAAATGAAAGTAGAAGCCGACGTACCAGAGAATTATATCAGCTCGGTAAAACAAGGTTCGGATGTACATATCGAAATTCCAAACTTGAACAAAAAGCTACAAAGTAAAATTGTAAAAGTGGGTAGCA
>Ga0208595_1000260_pt1 | contig 20563 bp, 10 predicted proteins | sample LakMenEpi28Jun11_FD_150742 | JGI IMG/M metagenome (GOLD analysis project Ga0208595, IMG submission 150742) | Freshwater microbial communities from Lake Mendota, WI - 28JUN2011 deep hole epilimnion (SPAdes) | ecosystem: Environmental > Aquatic > Freshwater > Lake > Epilimnion/Euphotic zone ...
CCGCTGACGGCGACGATATCGGAGATTGACGGTCGCGCAAACGCGGCCACGGGGGCGTTCTCCGTCCAATTTCGGCTGCCCAATCGGCCAACATTGCGGTCGGGGCAGATAGGAACAGCAATCATAAGGTTGCCAGCGTCGGACGATGGGACAATATTACAAATTCCGGCAAGCGCTTTGTTTGGCGTCCGCGCGGGCGAAGGCTTGGTTTATGTGGTGGATGCCAAGAACCGCGTTGAAACGCGCAATGTCATCATACAACGGGTAGCTGATGACTTCGTTAATGTGTCGGGTGGGGTACAGCCGGGCGACAAGATCGTGACGTCCGGTTTGGAAAAACTGCGCACCGGGTCTGCCGTGCGTATCGTCAAGGGACTGCCATAGTCCATGCATATCGCGGAGTTTGCAATTCGTCGATGGCAGCTGACCCTTGTGCTGTTCACGCTGCTGTGCGCGTTGGGCTTTTCTGCATTTCAGCAAGTTCCCCGCGCGGTTGACCCGCATTTTTCGATGCCTGTCGTGTCAATTGTGGCATTGCAGCCTGGGGCCGACGCGGCAGAGATTGAGCAAACCATTACCAAGCCGATTGAGGAACTGGTTCAGGGGCTTGAGGATGTCCAAAGCGTTGTATCCGCAAGCAGCGACGGTAATGCGGTTATTCGGGCGGAGTTCGATTGGGCGGGTAATCCGGACCAATATTTCAACGACACGGTGCGTGAGGTCACAGCGATCCGGAACCAACTACCTGCGGATCTTCAGGGCCTGCAATTCGAAAAAATCCGCACGACAAATGCGTCAATTCTCCAAGTTGCGCTGCTGAGCGATAGTGCAAGCTGGTACCGGATGGAAAAATATGCCCGCGATGTCAGCGAGGCCTTGGGGCGGGATAAAGAGGTCCGTCAGGCAGAAATTTACGGCCTACCCCAACCGGAAATCAGCGTTGCGATAAATACCGGCAGGCTTGCCGAGCTGCGGTTGCCAGCAAGCGTTGTGGTCGATGCGATCCGCGTTGGCGGTGCCGATGTGCCCGCTGGCGCGGTCATCAGCGGTGCACGCAGATTCAATGTGGAGACAGGCGGCGCATTTCGTGAACTCGAAAAAATTCGCAATCTTCCGATTCGGTCGAACGACGGGTCGATAATCCGTGTCGGAGATGTCGCTGACGTAAAAATCAGCGCCGCGGAACAGCGCGTGAAAGTCAGCCATAATGGCAAGCGCGCCGTCTTCATTACCGCCAATCAAAAACAGGGTACCGATGCCACGAAGTTACGCAATCGGTTGGTTGAAGAACTTGCAAGACAACAGGCGTTGTTGCCGCCCGATATACAGGCCGTCATCCAGTTTGACCAAAGCAAGGATATTCGTAAACGCTTGAACGAGCTCGCCCGCGACTTCGTAATCGCCTTATTTCTTGTGCTGATCACTCTGCTGCCCTTGGGCTGGCGGGCGTCGGTCATCGTGATGATATCGATTCCGCTGTCTATTGCATCGGGTCTGCTGGCGATATCGGCTTATGGTTTTAACCTTAGCCAATTGGTGGTCGCGGGTTTCATCCTGACATTGGGATTATTGGTCGATGACTCGATTGTTGTGGTCGAGAATATCGCCCGGCACCTACGCATGGGGAAAAGCCGAAGCGAAGCGGCGATTGACGGCACCAAAGAAATTACGATGGCGGTTTTGGGGTCGACCGGCGTGTTGGTCTTTGCCTTTTTGCCCTTGTTCTTTTTGCCGGAAGGGGCGGGCAAATTCATCCAGAGCTTCATCGGCACCATCGTTGCAACGATTACGGCATCGATGATTGTTTCGCTCACGATCGTCCCGTTTCTTGCAAGCCGAATCCTGAAAGGCGATGAGCCGGAGGCAGGTAGCCTGCTTCTGCAATGGCTGATGCGCAAAATTGACCGTTTTTACCACCCGATGCTTCATTGGGCGCTCGACCGGCCTCGCCGCTCCGTTTGGGGTGCATTAATTGGCACATGCGCGGCATTTTCGCTTGTGCCAATACTGGGTTTCAGCCTGTTTCCAAACGCCGATACATCTTATTTCCGCGTTACGGTGGAAGCGCAGCAAGGCGCGAGTGTCGCCGAAACGGGCCGCATTGTCGCCCAGGTATCCGCCGTTCTGAAAACCGAACCCGCGATCAAAGTACGGGCCGAAAATGTTGGCGCCTATAATCCGCCCATTTTCTACAATGTATTTCAGCGTGGCGAAAACCCGACCCATGGCGAAGTTATTGCAATCATGGATAAGTGGGAAGGCACCAAGTCCAGAGCGATGGTCGATAGGTTGCGTAAGCAATTGGATCAAATATCAGGTGCGCGGATCAAGCTGATGTTGTTTCAGAACGGGGCCCCAATCAATGCCCCTGTCGAGTTTCGCGTCTATGGCCCTGATCAGGACGAGCTAAAACGTCTCGCGGGGCAAATGGAGCAAGTCTTGCGCGAAACCCCCGGCACCAGAGACATTAACAACCCGGTTGCGTTTGATAAGGTCGATTTGGACATACGCGTTGACGATGCCAAAGCGGCGTTGCTCGATGTGCCTGCGGGTGCCGCGCGGCGGGCGATACGGCTTGCGCTTAGTGGCGAACGAGCTGGCACCTATCGCGACACCGAAGGGGACAGCTATCCCGTTGTCGTCCGCTTGCCATTGGCAGAGACGCAGCCGGTTTCGGCGTTGGAATCGATCTATGTTTCGAACCGAAGCGGACAGGCCGTTCAATTAGCAGAGATTTCAAACCCGACACTGGAATCAACGCCTGCCGCCATTTATCGTTATAATCTACAACGCTATGTTGGCGTCACGGCCCAGATCACCGACGGTGTCGTCGTGTCCAAAGTGAATGTCGATGCGAAAAAGCAGATGGACCAGATTCCGCTCAAGCCCGGCTACGCCATCGCGGTGGGGGGTGAGGCAGAGAAAATCAATGATACCTTTGCAGGCTTCGGCCCGGTGGTGGTGGTGGCCTTGTTCAGCATATTCGCCATATTGGTGGCCGAATTTGGCAGGTTTAAGGAAGCTTTGGTCGTCGCCGGCGTCATTCCCTTGGGCACCTTTGGCGGCCTAATCGCATTGCTGATCACCGGTAACAACCTGTCCTTTCTTGCGATCATTGGATTTATCGCTTTGGTCGGGATCGAGATTAAAAACTCCATATTGCTAGTCGACTTCACCACACAGTTGCGCCAGCGCGGCCTTGGCTTGCGCGAAGCGATTGAAAAGGCAGGTGAAGTGCGATTCTTACCTGTTCTGCTCACGTCCGTGACCGCGATAGGTGGCCTGATGCCGCTCGCCTTGTTTGGTGGCAGCCTGTATTCACCGTTGGCAATCGTGTTAATCGGGGGGTTGATTTCTTCTACTTTGCTATCACGTATTGTCACGCCAGCCATGTACCTTCTGGTGGTGCGCGGGGACGCGGCAAAGGCTGAAAACGCCGCCCAAGTTCAAGGATAGATTATGCCGCAAGAAGAAGCCATTTTTGCCGGAGGTTGTTTCTGGTGCACCGAAGCCGTTTTTGGACAACTGAATGGCGTTAGCGGTGTCGTAAGCGGATATATTGGCGGCCACACGGTCGATCCGACTTACAAAGACATATGTGGCGGAAATACGGGCCATGCCGAGGCAATTCGCATCGCATTCGATGCCGATGTCATAAGCTATGCCGATTTGCTCGAAATATTCTTTGCAACACATGATCCGACGCAGCTTAATCGGCAGGGCAATGACATCGGCACTCAATATCGTTCGGCCATTTTCCCATTGTCCGACGAACAGCGCGCAGAGGCCGAAGCGGGTATACAAAAGGCCGCGGGCGATTGGCCCACACCCATTGTGACGACCATTGAGGGCCCCGCCATGTGGTATCCTGCCGAAGATTATCACCAGGAATATTGGGACGGCGAAGGACAGCGCAACCCATATTGCCTCGCAGTCATTCCGCCAAAATTGGCAAAGTTGAAAAAAGGATTTGCCGCACGGATTGCTAAGTCTGCGTAGACTTTGTTGTTTCAGGCGTTAAGCGGAGTTTATGACACATAAACCTGTTCGAAAGGCTGTTTTTCCTGTTGCTGGATTGGGAACGCGCTTCCTGCCCGCGACGAAAGCCATTCCTAAAGAAATGCTTCCGATTGTTGACAGCCCGCTCATTCAATATGCGGTGGATGAAGCGCGCGAGGCTGGCATAGAGCAGATGATTTTTGTCACTGGTCGGGGCAAAAGCGTCATTGAGGATCATTTCGACATCGCGTTTGAGCTTGAACACACAATGACAGCACGCGGTAAAGACGTGTCGGTTTTGGCAAACACGCGGCTTAGTCCCGGTAATTGCGTATATGTCCGGCAGCAAGAGCCCTTGGGCCTTGGCCATGCGATATGGTGCGCGCGTGATATTATTGGCGATGAGCCATTTGCCATCTTCCTACCCGATGAGTTTATGCACGGATCGCCGGGATGTATGAAGCAGATGGTCGATGCGTATCACCAGATTGGCGGGAACATTATCAGCGTGCTTGAAGTGCCGCGAAATGCTGTTTCCAGCTATGGTGTGATTGCACCGGGTGTGGCGAATGGCGCGGTGACCGAAATATTGGGCTTAGTTGAAAAGCCAAAGGTTGAGGATGCGCCTTCGAACTTGATCGTGTCTGGGCGTTACATCCTTCAGCCGGAGGTCATGCGCATACTTGAAGGTCAGGAAAAAGGCGCAGGCGGCGAAATACAGCTTACCGACGCCATGGCACAGATGATCGGCCGGCAACCCTTTCACGCCGTCACATTTAACGGCAACCGCTATGACTGTGGATCAAAAGTGGGATATATCGAAGCCAATTTAGCACTAGCGCTGCAACGCCCAGATATGGCAGAGCAGATACGAGCGATTGCATTGAACTTGCTGAAGTAAATCATTTCCGGGAGAATTATTTTGGGACGGAATGTGCGTTTGGTGTTGGCGATAGCGCCCATGATTTTGTTGCAAGGATGCGTTGCGTCCGTGGTCTCCAGTGTTGTCACAGCGCCGGGCAAGATTGTGTCCAAAACTGCTGATGTGCTGACAACCAGCCAGTCGGAATCCGATGAAAAACGTGGGCGCGAAATGCGTAAGCGCGAAGAGAGTTTGGGTAAGCTGTCCCGGCAGTTGAAAAAAGTCCAAGAACTCTGCGCCGATGGTGACAGAGATGCCTGCGAAAAAGCGCAGGACATTCGCGATCAAATTGAGGACGAGCGGGACGGTCGGTAACGACACTTACTGTCTGTCAAATGGCTACGCACATCGACAAACGACTGAAGCTTATCCCTTTTGCTGTTTGTCGACCCAATAGTCCGTTTGTCGAAGGTGGCTGGCGGATGATAATCCCGCACTGCTAGCCCGAGATGAGGCCACAATGGATAGAGAGATTGCGGGTCTTGCGGGAGGGTTTTAGATGTTCGGTGTGAAAATTCGGCGGGCGTTGCTGGCCACGGCAGCGGCTATCCTGTCTGTGCCCGGCGTTGCTAATGCGAACGTCGATAACGCTGACGCCGATATGTCCGTGACCCCAACGGGTAGCCGGAAATTCGACCCTGATTTTTTTGCGGCTTATGCGCCAGTGACCGCGCTCGATATGGTGCGGCGCATTCCCGGCTTTTCCATTGATCAAGGAGAAGGTCGCCGGGGTTTCGGTGAAAATGCCGGTAATGTTCTGATTGACGGTGATCGTCCCGCAACCAAATCCGATGACATTTTTACGATCCTATCACGGATACCCGCGAGCCAAGTCGCCTTCATATCGCTTTCGGAGCAAGCGGGTGCAGACACCGAAACGCAGGGGCAAGGTCAAGTGGTCAATGTCGTCCGCAAGCGTTCCGCAAAGATCAACGGGACGTATGAGGCCACCATAATGGCGGGAACGCGTTATGGGTTCCGGCCGTCACTCAATAGTTCGGCGACAATGCGCCGCGGCGACACCAGCTATGAATTAAATTTTTCGTCTTCTTCGCAGCGCGTGCTGAGTTTTGGTCCTGAAGATTTTAAGACAGCTTCCGCCGCGCTTATCGAGCGGCGCTTTTACAATGGTAAAGACGGAAATGACCGGGCTGCGCTCGGTGGCGCGATTAAAACCAGGTTTGGCGGTGCGAAGGTTAACCTTAATGGCCAGTTGCGCTGGAGCGACGGTTTCGACGTTCGCGAGGCGGAATATTTCAATAGTAATGGCGCGGATATAGGTGATGAACTGCTGCTCCGCAGCGGGCCAATCAGCGACCTGCGTTATGAATTGGGCGGCGACATCGAATTTTCCATCCTGCCCAAGACCAATACCAAGATTGTCATGCTGTATCGTTCAGCGCAGGAAAGCAACGACAGCAGCATCAAAACCGCCCGTATTGCACAGCCAGTGTCGCTGTTCGAAACACGAAGCCGAAACAGACCCACAGAAGCCGTTATACGCATGCAGAATGATTTAGGCGGTTTAGGCAGGCATGCGGTCCAATTCGGCGCTGAGATGGCTTACAATCGCTTGGCCGCACGCTTCAGTGCTGCGAACTTCGTAGCAGGCACTGTCACAAACTTACCGGCGTCAAATGTCTTGGTCGAAGAAACGCGGTTCGAACCTTTTGTTAGAGATATATGGACGCTTGGGCCAGCGTGGAAGATTGAAGCTGGCGCAATTGCCGAGTTTTCGAAGCTGACGCTGTCCGGTGACAGCACCGCAGAACGCAGCTTTACCTTTATGAAGCCACGCGCAATCGCCACTTGGACGATCAGTCCCCAGACCACGTTAGAACTGCGGGCGGAGCGGCAGGTGGCGCAATTGGACTTCAACGAATTTGCGACATCGGTGGACGTGTCCGCCGGAAATCAGGTGGATGCAGGTAATGCCGATCTGGTGCCGGAGAAGACCACGACATTATCGGCATTGATCCGGCACAAATTCCTAGATCGCGGCAGTATACAGTTTCTGGGCGATTATCGGCTTGTCAGCGATACACAGGATCTGGTTCCGATTACCGTTCGCGACGCTGGCGGCAATATTACCGCGCAATTTGATGGCGCGGGCAATATTGGTAAAAGCACAAAGTGGAATGGCGAGTTAGAAATCACGCTGCCGCTGGATTGGCTGACCAAGCCTATCGGCTTTGCGGGTGCAGAGGTCCGATATGTTGGCCATTATCATGGCAGCCGTGTTACAGATCCCGTGACGGGCCTTAACCGACGCGTATCATATCGGCCATTATGGCATCAGCAATGGGACATTCGTTATGATATGGCCGATTTAGGCCTCGTCTATGGCGCGTCGTTCGGCGTTCAGGACGCTACTTTTGCTTATTTCTTCAACGAAAAGCGCCAACAGCAAGAGGGCACTCGGACCACGATTTTCATCGAATATAGCAAGTTTAAATTGGGAACGATCCGCTTTCAAGTGACGGACATGGCAGGGTCCCGACGGGACCGCTTCATCTATGCAGGGACACGGGCATCGGGCAGCCTTGGGCAGATTGTGAGCCGTGAGCGTAGCTTGGACCCGTTGTTGCAACTGTCGTTGTCGGGTAAATTCTAGGCATTTACGCCCATATTGTTGGGGGCAAAGCGGGCCAACAAAAAACCCGCCGGAATTACCTCCGGCGGGTTTTTGTTTGCCTTGAAAGTGAAGGTTATTCCGCGTTGCTCGTATCAACGACATCGTCGATAGCTGCGTCGGTGGTGGTCAGGTCATCTGAAATAACCTTTGCCAACACATCGTCACCTATCGCGGCTTCAGGACCCTGTGCCAGTTCGGCAGCATGCTCTTCCGCTGCTGTCTCTGGCGCAATCAGGCTTTCCTGCAGCTTCTTGTAGCTGGCACGAAGCGCAACATCGCGGCTCGTCGCTGCAATCCGCATCCGGTTCATGGCAGAGCCCGTACCCGCAGGGATCAGGCGACCAACAATGACGTTTTCCTTCAGGCCGGTCAGAATGTCCTTCTTACCTTCCACAGCAGCCTGCGTCAGGACGCGCGTGGTTTCTTGGAAGGATGCTGCTGAGATGAACGAACGTGTCTGCAACGATGCCTTGGTGATGCCGAGCAATACGGGGTTACCCGTTGCTGGCGCCTGACCCTTGGTCAGCTTTGCGTTGATCGCGTCCATTTCTTCGCGGTCGACCTGTTCGCCCGGAAGCAAAGTCGTGTCGCCACCGAAGGTGATTTCAACCTTTTGCAGCATCTGACGAACAATCGTTTCGATGTGCTTATCGTTGATCTTCACGCCCTGCAGACGGTATACTTCCTGAATTTCGGCAACCAGATATTCCGCCAGTGCTTCAATGCCCATGACTTCAAGAATGTCATGCGGGTTCGGCGAACCCGCAATCAGGTTGTCGCCCTTACGAACGAAATCGCCTTCCTGAACGTCGAGCACCTTGGACTTTTGGATCAGATATTCAATACGATCGCCTTCTTCTGGCACAATCGCAATCTTGCGCTTCGCCTTGTAATCCCGGACGAACTCAACGCGGCCTGAGATTTTGGCGATGATCGCATTGTCCTTTGGAATACGCGCTTCGAACAATTCGGCAACGCGAGGCAGACCGCCGGTGATGTCGCGGGTCTTGGCAGATTCGCGGGTCACACGGGCGATAACATCGCCTGCCTGCACCACTGCACCATCTTCAACCGAAAGCATCGTGCCAACGCCAAGCAGATAACGCGCAGCTTCGCCGCTATCGTCATCCAACAAGGTAATGCGCGGACGCAGGTCTTCCTTCTTGGTGCGGCTGCCGGCACGATCTTCGATAACGACGCGCTGGGCAATACCCGTTGCTTCGTCGGTCTGTTCGGTCAGCGTCTTGCCGTCGATCAGGTCCTGATATTTCACAATACCCGACTTTTCGGTGATGATCGGCATGGTGAATGGATCCCATTCCGCCAGACGGTCACCCACATTGACGTCGGCGCCATCCGGGAATGCCAACGTCGCACCATAAGGCAGACGGTGGATTTCCATTTCACGGCCATCCTTGTCAACGATGATCAATTCGCCGTTACGTGCCATCGCTAAACGCTTCTTCCGCTTATCGACGATGCTAGGCAGGTCGCGATACATGACCTTACCCGATGCCGTGGCATCAAGGTTGGACTGCTCGTTCAACTGCGCTGCACCACCGATGTGGAACGTGCGCATGGTCAACTGTGTACCAGGCTCACCAATGGACTGGGCGGCGATAACGCCGACAGCTTCACCGATGTTCACAGGCGTACCGCGTGCAAGGTCACGGCCATAGCAGGTAGCGCAAACACCGACCTTGGATTCGCACACCAATGGCGAGCGGATCTTCAGCGCCTGAATGCCGGTTTCTTCCATCGCGACAACCATTGGCTCGTCGAGCAAGGTTCCCGATGGGATCAACACCTTGCCATCAAGGCCCATAATGTCTTCGGCCGTGGTGCGGCCAAGGACACGTTCACCGAGCGAGGCGATAGTCGAACCACCCTGAACGATCGAACGCATTTCCAAGGCACGCTCGGTTCCGCAATCGACTTCAACGATGGTGCAATCTTGCGATACGTCGACCAGACGGCGTGTCAGATACCCTGAGTTCGCCGTCTTCAATGCCGTATCGGCCAGACCCTTACGGGCACCGTGGGTCGAGTTGAAATACTCGAGAACGGTCAGACCTTCCTTAAAGTTCGAGATGATCGGCGTTTCGATGATCTCGCCCGAAGGCTTGGCCATTAGCCCGCGCATACCGGCAAGCTGCTTCATCTGCGCTGGCGAACCACGCGCACCGGAGTGGCTCATCATATAGACCGAGTTGACCGGCAATTCGCGGCCATGTTCGTCCAGTGGTGATGCCTTCAGCTTGTCCATCATGGCATTGGCGACCTTGTCACCGCATGTGGACCAGGCGTCGATCACCTTGTTATACTTTTCCTGCTGCGTGATCAGGCCGTCTTGATATTGCTGCTCAAAATCGGCAACAATCGCCTTGGTTTCGGCAACCATTTCGGTCTTTTCTTCCGGAATGATCATGTCGTCCTTACCGAACGAAATACCGGCCTTGAACGCATATTTGAAGCCAAGCGACATGATCGCGTCGGCGAACAATACCGTGTCTTTCTGACCGGTGTGGCGATAGACCTGATCGATAACGTCGCCGATTTCCTTCTTGGTGAGAAGGCGGTTGACGGTTTCGAAGGGCACGCGGTGGCTCTTGGGTAGCGTTTCCGCCAGCAACATGCGGCCAGGCGTGGTGTCAAAGCGCACCATACGCTCAACACCATCTTCACTGGTCTGCGGGACGCGGGCGATGATTTTGGAGTGGAGCGTGACCGCACCCACTTCAAGCGCCTGATGCACTTCGGCCATGTCGGACAGCATCATGCCTTCGCCTGGCTCGCCGCGGCGATCCATCGAAAGATAATATAGACCCAAGACCATGTCCTGCGAAGGAACGATGATGGGCTTACCATTGGCTGGCGACAGGATGTTGTTTGTGGACATCATCAATACGCGCGCTTCCAATTGCGCCTCAAGGCTCAATGGAACGTGGACGGCCATCTGGTCCCCATCAAAGTCGGCGTTGAATGCCGAACAGACCAATGGGTGAAGCTGGATAGCCTTGCCTTCAATCAGGACAGGCTCGAACGCCTGAATGCCCAAACGGTGCAGTGTTGGCGCACGGTTCAGCAAGACGGGATGTTCGCGGATAACCTCATCAAGGATGTCCCAAACTTCCTTACGCTCCTTTTCGACCCACTTCTTGGCTTGCTTCAGGGTCATCGAAAGACCCTTGGCATCCAGACGCGAGTAAATGAACGGCTTGAACAGTTCGAGCGCCATCTTCTTTGGCAGGCCGCACTGGTGCAATTTCAATTCTGGACCGGTCACAATAACCGAACGACCCGAATAATCGACGCGCTTGCCCAAAAGGTTCTGGCGGAAGCGGCCCTGCTTGCCCTTGAGCATGTCGGATAGCGACTTCAACGGACGCTTGTTAGCGCCCGTGATCGTGCGACCGCGACGGCCATTGTCGAACAATGCGTCCACAGCTTCCTGCAACATACGCTTTTCGTTGCGGACGATGATGTCCGGCGCGCGCAGTTCGATCAGGCGCTTCAAACGGTTGTTACGGTTGATGACGCGGCGATAGAGATCGTTCAGATCGGACGTCGCAAAACGGCCACCATCGAGCGGCACCAGCGGGCGCAATTCTGGTGGAATGACGGGAATGACGTCCAAGATCATCCACTCGGGCTTGTTGCCGGAATCGATGAAGCTTTCGACGACCTTCAAACGCTTGATGATCTTCTTTGGCTTGAGTTCGGACTTGGTAACGGCCAACTCGTCGAGCAGGTCGGTGCGCTCTTGTTCAAGGTCAAGGTCCATCAACATGGTCTTGACGGCTTCGGCACCAATGCTGGCGGTGAAAGCGTCTTCGCCATATTCGTCCTGCGCGTCGAGCAATTCGTCTTCGCTCAGCAACTGGAACTTCTCCAGCGCGGTCAGGCCAGGCTCGGTCACGATGTAGTTTTCGAAGTATAATACGCGCTCAAGCTGCTTCAACTGCATGTCGAGCAACAGGCCAATGCGCGAAGGCAGCGACTTTAAGAACCAGATATGCGCAACCGGCGCAGCAAGCTCGATATGGCCCATGCGCTCACGGCGCACCTTGGTGACCGTAACTTCAACGCCGCATTTCTCGCAGACGACGCCCTTATACTTCATGCGCTTATACTTGCCGCACAAGCATTCATAATCCTTTACCGGACCAAAAATGCGCGCGCAGAATAGGCCGTCACGCTCTGGCTTGAACGTGCGATAGTTGATGGTTTCCGGCTTTTTAATTTCGCCAAAAGACCAGCTACGGATTTTCTCCGGTGACGCGATCCCGATCTGGATCTGGTCAAAGGTTTCGATCTTGGCGATGGGATTGTTGAATTTGCTCAGTTCGTTCATAATCTTTTCCTCATTGGGCTTTTGCCCATGAAAACCTAAGGGCAGGGGCAGGGGGCGGACCTAAGCCCGCCCATCTCTGCTTATTCCGCTGCCTCTGCAAAGCCTTCGTCGCCTTCGATCAAGTCGTGCGCCTTCAGCTCTACATTGAGACCCAATGACCGCATTTCCTTAACCAGAACGTTAAAGCTTTCGGGGATACCGGCTTCAAAGCTGTCGTCACCCTTGACGATGGCTTCATAAACCTTGGTACGGCCGATCACGTCATCCGATTTGACCGTCAGCATTTCCTGCAAGGTGTATGCCGCGCCATAAGCTTGCAGCGCCCAGCATTCCATTTCCCCGAAACGCTGACCACCGAATTGCGCCTTACCACCCAATGGCTGCTGCGTGACAAGGCTGTACGGTCCGATCGAACGGGCGTGGATCTTGTCATCAACAAGGTGATGCAGTTTCAACATATAGATGATGCCGACTGTGACCTTGCGGTCGAACTTGTCGCCCGTGCGCCCATCGAACAGGTCGGATTGACCCGAACCATCAAGCCCAGCAAGCTGAAGCATGGTTGTTACGTCGGCTTCACGTGCGCCGTCGAACACAGGTGTACCCATGGGAACGCCCGTGGTGACATTGCTGGCAAGCTCAATAATGTCCGCATCGCTGCGGTTCTTGATCTCGTCCGCATATTCCGCGCCATAGGCTTTCGCCAGACGTTCACGCACCACTGCTGGCGGGGCTGCTGCTTCGGGGTTCGGGTTTGCATGGCGCCACTCTTCCAGAGCCTCACCAATTTGCATCCCCAGACCACGTGCGGCCCAACCAAGATGGGTTTCGAAAATCTGACCCACGTTCATACGTGACGGCACACCCAATGGGTTGAGCACGATGTCAACGGGCGTACCGTCGGCGAGGAACGGCATGTCTTCTTGCGGCAATATCCGCGAGATAACACCCTTGTTCCCGTGACGCCCGGCCATCTTGTCGCCCGGTTGCAGCTTACGCTTCACCGCGACGAAGACCTTGACCATCTTCAGCACGCCCGGCGCAAGCTCATCGCCCCGCTCCAGCTTCTCACGACGATCTTCGAACTTCTCGACGATCAACTTGACGGCATCGTCATATTGCACCTTGACCGCTTCAAGATCGCCTTGGACCTTGTCGTCGGCAACGCCGATTTTCCACCATTCGTAACGCTCGACTTCACCAAGATTTTCCTCAGTGATGACGTCGCCCTTCTTGATGCCCTTTGGCGCTGCGGCTGCAGTTTGGCCGATGAGCATATCTTTCAGGCGGTTGTAGGTCGCACGGTTCAAAATCGAACGTTCGTCCTCACGGTCCTTCGCAAGACGCTCGATTTCTTCACGTTCAATCGCCATGGCGCGTTCGTCTTTGTCGATACCGTGACGGTTAAAGACGCGGACTTCAACGACCGTACCGGCAACACCCGGCGACAGACGCAGCGAGGTGTCGCGCACGTCGCTGGCTTTTTCGCCGAAGATGGCGCGCAGCAGTTTTTCTTCTGGCGTCATCGGGCTTTCGCCCTTTGGCGTGATCTTGCCGACGAGAATGTCGCCTGGGTGCACCTCTGCGCCAATATACACAATGCCGGCCTCATCGAGGCTGCGCAGCGCTTCTTCACCGACGTTTGGAATGTCGCGGGTGATATCTTCTGGTCCAAGCTTGGTATCGCGGGCCATGACTTCGAATTCTTCGATATGGACCGATGTAAACACATCGTCCTTCACGATACGTTCGGAGATCAGAATCGAATCTTCGTAATTATACCCGTTCCAAGGCATAAACGCGACGAGGCTGTTCTTGCCCAATGCGAGTTCGCCCAGTTCAGTCGAAGGGCCGTCGGCGATGATGTCGCCGGCCTCAATCACGTCACCGACCTTCACCAATGGCTTTTGGTTGATGCAGGTGTTCTGGTTCGAACGCTGGAACTTTTGCAGCGTATAGATGTCGACGCCCGATTTGCCGGGTTCCACATCACCAGTGACACGCACAACGATACGCGTTGCATCGACTTGGTCGACAATGCCTGTGCGGCGTGCCCCAATGGCAGCGCCGGAGTCACGGGCAACGGTTTCTTCCATGCCCGTGCCGACAAACGGCGCTTCTGCACGTAGCAGAGGCACGGCCTGACGTTGCATGTTTGACCCCATCAATGCGCGGTTGGCGTCATCATTTTCGAGGAATGGGATGAGCGATGCCGCAACCGAAACCAACTGCTTTGGCGACACGTCCATCAAGGTAATCTGGTCACGCGGTGCCATCAGGAATTCACCCGCTTCACGCGACGAAATCAGGTCCTCGGCAAAGCTGCCATCGGCGTTCAGTTCGGCGTTCGCCTGCGCGATGGTGTTCTTTTGTTCTTCCATGGCGGAGAGATAGACCACGTCGTCGGTGACTTTATTGTCGATGACCTTGCGATAAGGCGTTTCGATAAAGCCATATTTGTTGACGCGGCTAAAGCTGGCGAGCGAGTTGATCAGGCCGATGTTCGGGCCTTCTGGCGTTTCAATCGGGCAGATACGGCCATAATGCGTCGGGTGCACGTCGCGGACTTCAAAGCCGGCACGCTCGCGCGTCAAACCACCTGGTCCAAGGGCCGAAACGCGGCGCTTATGGGTGACTTCCGAAAGCGGGTTGGTCTGATCCATAAACTGCGACAATTGCGACGAGCCAAAGAATTCACGAACCGCAGCAACAGCAGGTTTTGCGTTGATCAGGTCGTTTGGCATTACGGTCGATACATCCACCGAGCTCATCCGCTCCTTCACCGCGCGCTCCATGCGCAGCAAGCCAACGCGATACTGGTTTTCCAGCAATTCGCCGACCGAACGGACACGACGGTTGCCAAGGTTATCGATATCGTCGATTTCGCCCTTACCGTCCTTCAGATTTACCAGCTCCTTGACCACCGCAAGAATATCTTCGGTGCGCAAGGTCGTCAGCGTGTCTTCGACGTCCAAGTTCAAACGCATGTTCAACTTCACGCGGCCAACTGCGCTGAGGTCATAGCGGTCCGCATCGAAGAACAAGCCAGCGAACAAGGCTTCTGCGGTTTCGCGCGTTGGCGGTTCGCCAGGACGCATGACGCGGTAAATGGCGTCGAGCGCCATGTCGCGGTTTTCTGCCTTGTCCGCCTTCAACGTATTACGCATCCACGCGCCGGTGATGACATGGTCGATGTCGAGCAGCTCAAGGCTGTCAATCCCGGCCTTGTCCAAAGCTTCGAGGTTTTCGGCGGTGATTTCGTCGCCTGCTTCGACATAGATACGGCCCGTCTTTTCGTCGATCAGGTCGTACGCTGAGTAACGGCCAAAGATTTCTTCGGTCGGAATAAGCAAGCTGGTCAGGCCATCCTTCACGGCCTTATTGGCGGCGCGTGGAGTTACCTTGGTGCCCGCAGGGAACACAACTTCGCCCGTCTTGGCATCGACAATGTCGAACATCGGTTTCGACGCACGCCATTGCTCTGCATTGAACGGGATCTTCCATCCGCCCTTGCCACGCTCAAACGTTACGCGGTCATAGAAATGGCCCAAGATTTCTTCGTCGTTCAGACCCAGTGCGTAGAGCAAGGTCGTGACCGGCAATTTGCGCTTACGGTCGATACGGACGTTGACAATATCCTTGGCATCAAATTCAAAGTCGAGCCACGAACCACGGTAAGGGATAACGCGCGCTGCAAACAGATATTTGCCGCTGCTGTGCGTTTTGCCACGGTCATGGTCGAACAAGACGCCCGGCGAACGGTGCATCTGCGATACGATAACGCGCTCTGTACCGTTGATGAAGAACGTGCCGTTGTGCGTCATGAGCGGCATGTCGCCCATATACACGTCTTGTTCTTTAATATCGAGGACCGAGCGCGCTTCGGTGTCGGGGTCAACCTCAAACACGATCAGGCGCAACGTCACCTTCATCTGCGCCGCATAGGTAATCCCGCGCTGACGGCATTCTTCGACGTCAAATTTGGGATCTTCAAGCTCGTAATGCACGAAGTCGAGTTCCGATGTGCCGGCAAAATCCTTAACCGGAAACACGCTGCGTAGCGTCTTTTCAAGGCCGGAGACATAGCCAATTGACGGGTCAGAACGCAGGAACTGTTCATAGCTCTCGCGCTGAACCTCAATGAGGTTGGGCATGTCGATAACTTCATGGATGTTACCGAAGATTTTGCGGATACGCTTTTTACGCGACAGGGTCGCAGGAGCGGGACGGGATGCCATAAGGTGCTTTGCCTCAGTTAGAAATGTCAGTCGCGGCGTGCCATTCCACAGACAAGAAAAGGCCGCATAGCAGTGCCCCGAAGAATCGGGTCCTGCCGTGCAGCCGTTTCGCGTATGTGAAAACCCATATCCATCAATACGTTAGCCAAGTTGCGCGACGACAAGGCCATTCCCGATGGGTTGGATGTTGAGGGCGGTATAGGCGGGCAGGGGGCGGGGGTCAAGGGCGAGCTGCGCCAGAAAACGCCACGTCTTATCCGCGAATTATCCGCGAAAAGTCACACTAAGTTCTCACCTAAATCAATGTGCAGAGACGTGCAGGCGGCTGTTGTCGACGCCCCGTTCAGCCAGAGGGGCAGTTGGCGATGACGGTCGCGATGGTGGCACGGCAAATCCTACATTTCAAGGTGCATTGTTGGGGTTGATTGGTGCGGTTCAAGTAGTGACGCTGCGTAGCAACAAAAATATGGCCTTTTTCAGAATTCTTCATGATATGGGTCCGAATATGAACATAACCTCCGAAACACTCGAACTGTTGCGCCAGCTGGCTAAGAGGCCCGGGCACGACGAAGTTAAGGCCTATTTCCTTGAGCTGTTGATTCGGGAATTTGGCGTCGAACGCGGCACCCTGAATTTCGAGGTTCGCCAGCCAGTTATCGCCGGTCGACTTGATGCGCTTGTTGGCCGTACTGTATTTGAAGCGAAGCGCGACCTGACCAAGGAATGGTCAGATGTCGAGCGACGAATGCCGGACTATCTGGCTGAGCGAGAACGTCAAGACAAAGAGCCCTATGTTGGCATCGCGTCAGATGGCCATAAGTGGGTCGTGCTCGAATTGGTTGATGGAAAGTTATCGACCGTCAAGGAAACGTTGTTAGATCCGGAAAAAGGTGAAGCATTTCTGGCATGGCTTGACGGCGCGCTCGCACTTAAATCCTCTCTGCCGCCTGACGCGCTGACCATCCGTGCCGAACTTGGACAAGACAGCCTTGCATTCCATTTGGTCGATGCGCAGCTTCGCCTATTGTGGGATAAACTGCAAAATGTTCCCGCCGAAGCGTTGAAGCGCCAATTATGGGCCGAACTGCTCAAACAGGTTTATGGCCGCGACGTAGAGAATGACGCTCTTTGGTTCCAGCATACCTATCTGGTCATTGTGGCAAAGTGCATTGCGTTAGCAGTAATGCAATTAAATGAGGATGACCCCCGTAAGCTGCTTTCGGGCGAAGCGTTTACTGCAGCAGGTATTAACGGCGCAGTCGAAAGCGATTTCTTCGATTGGGTCGTCGGCGATCCCGAAGGCGAGGCGCTTGTGCGCAAGATTATCGTCCATGTTCGTCGCTTCCGCTTGAATGAGGTCGAAAGCGATGTCCTGAAAATCCTGTATGAAAGCCTGATCGACCGCGATGAACGCCACGGCCTTGGCGAATATTACACGCCCGATTGGCTGGCGGCAAAGGTCGTGCGTCATGCCGTGGACCGCCCGCTCGAACAAAAGGTCCTTGATCCTGCCTGCGGGTCAGGCACATTTCTGTTTCACGCGGTGCGCGGTGTCCTTGCCGATGCTGAGGACGCGGGTATTCCGCGCGGGGAACGTGCCGCAATCGCAGCGCAGCAAGTCACCGGCATGGATATTCATCCTGTTGCGGTGATTATCGCGCGCGTTACTTTCCTGCTCGCGCTTGCCCCGGCGCTCGCTGGACGAAGCGGCGGTTTCGGCGTGCCTGTCTATCTGGGTGACGCTATGCAATTGGGCATTGCCCAGACGATCAACGACACGCGTCTTGAAATACGTGTGCCCCCACCGCCCGCAGGTGCCGAGCCATTGGGCGAAGTCAGAGGCCGTGAAGTCCTGTCCTTTCCAGAAACATTTTGCCGCGATCCGGGCTTGTTCGACAAGATGATTGAGCGGATGCGGACCGCAAGCTTGGCGGGTTTGACGCGCGACCAGATGGAAACTTCACTTCAAACAATCACCGACAGACACCTGCTTGAACGCCCGATGTCTGTAGTTGATCGCAACACGGGCAAGCGTCCCGAAGGGATTGATGAAGAACATCTGCGCGCCATTAAAGACCTTGGCGTCACCTATGAGCTATTTGACCGACTGCGGCGTGAGGGACGCGATACCATCTGGTCCTATGTCGCGCGCAACCTGTCCCGCCCGCTTTCGCTCGCCACGCGAAGCGGCTGGGCGCATGTGTTGGTCGGCAACCCACCTTGGGTGGCATTCCGGCATATGAGCGCCGATCTGCAGACCCGGTTTAAGGCGTTGGCTAAAGGCGAACAGATATACGAATATCGGGCACCTTCCCAAAATGATCTATGCGCACTGTTTGCCGTTCGGGCATCGCACCTATATCTGCGGCCTGCTGGAAAACTGGCATTCGTTTTGCCTTTGGCTGCACTCACCCGCCTTCAGTTTGAAAAGTTCCGAACCGGGCGGTTTGGTTCGTCTAATATCGCATGGGATGATGCGTGGGTGATGGATGAGAGTGTAGTGCCTCTTTTTCCAGTCCCATCTTGCGCAGTTTTTGGAAGAAAACGCGCACTTGCGCAAAAAATGCCCGACAAAGTACGCGCTTATTCCGGTTCGCTTCCGATACGCGATGCTCCAGAATTGGTTGCTGACGAGCATCTCATCCAAATAGATAGCGCTCCAGCCCCCGCGGTAGCGCAGGCAAAAGGTGGCTCAGAATACCGTAAGCTATTTCGATGCGGGGCTAATCTATTCCCGCGAATGTTGGTTTTAGTTGAGCGCAAAAGCTCTGGTAGATTAGGAACTAACCCGGCGGCGCCGCTTGTGACTAGTCGACGCAACTCTTTAGAAAAGAAGCCTTGGTCGGAGGTTGCTGCGCTGGAAAGCAAGGTCGAAAAGGAGTTTTTACGACCAGTTTTGCTGGGTGAATCTATTCTTCCATATCGAATGTTTCAGTCATTTGAGGGTGTGATACCTGTTAATGATAAAGGAGAGGTGTTATCCTCTAAAAGTGCTTCAGACGGAGGAAACTTTGATTTAGCAATTTGGCTTTCTGAAGCCGAAAAAGTATGGGAAAAATATGGTAAAAAGAGCCGTACTTTTGTTAAACAAATCAATTATATAAATCAGCTTAGCTCGCAGTTTCCAATACCGAAGCTACGTGTGATATACGCTAAATCAGGCGCACATCCTGCGGCCTGTATTTTGAATGACGCTGATGCTGTTCTTGATCATAAGCTTTATTGGATAAGTCCCGCTAGCGCCGAAGAGGCCCATTATCTGTGTTCAATTATCAATTCGGAAGCCACACGGGCAAAGATTGAGAAATATCAATCTCGAGGTCAATTCGGCGCAAGGGACTTCGACAAGGTCATCTGGAATCTGCAAATTCCGCGATATAACGCCAAGGTTAAACTCCATCGCGATCTGGCTGAGGCAGGAAAATCAGCTGAAGAAACCGCAGCGCTCGTCATCCTCAAAGAAGGCGAGAAATTCCAACGTGCACGCAAGCGGGTGCGCGATGCGCTGATAACTAATGGCATTGGAGGTGAAATCGAAAAACTTGTGGAGAAGCTTCTGGGACCGGTCACAGATGCTTGACGCGGCGCAACGGCACGCTAAGTTCCGTTCCATGAGAGCCAAGAATATGGATGATCTTTTCGGGCACGTGCCGCAAGCAGGCGATCTGCCTATTGACGAAACGAGCGCGCCGGTCTCAAGCGGGCCGATTAAGCATACCCCCGAAACCGTTCGTGCCCTTATGCTCGAAATTCTTGAAACCGCGCGCAATGCCAAAACCATGCCCTTCACCCCGCGCGAGTTGCAATACCACACCGGAATGTATCCCTACATGGCCGAATGGCTGGAAGAAGGCGGGGAAGGGGAACGATTGCTCGCCGAATTCCGCACGGAAATTGCGCGGCTAAAGGCACAAGAAGATATCGCGGCATAAATCATTGTTTGCTCGCCGCGTAGGCCAATGGTTTTCAAAAACCACTTTCCTACACACACCCCCATCGCGCACGCCATCTCACATAACCCCCTACCGCCTTTCCGCCAAAATCCTCCCCGGAACGGGGAGGGGGACCATCCGCAGGATGGGGGAGGGGCACAGGCCGGTTCTCCTAACGCCGAAAGCTTGAGCAATTCTGCGGGTGCCCCTCCACCCCCGCCTTCGGCGGCGGTCCCCCTCCCCCAAAAGGGAGGAATCACCAAGGACGCGATCTTTGCGTATTGCTATGCCGCATGATGACCACCCCCATCGCGCACCCCATCGCACAATGCCCCTACCGCCTTTCCGCCATGCTTGAAGGCGCGGGGCGGCCCTGCTAGGGGCGGCTGCATGACTGAACTCTCGCTTATTCGCAACTTTTCGATAATCGCCCACATAGATCATGGGAAGTCGACCCTGGCCGACCGGTTGATCCAACAAACC
>Ga0208595_1000263_pt1 | contig 20380 bp, 15 predicted proteins | sample LakMenEpi28Jun11_FD_150742 | JGI IMG/M metagenome (GOLD analysis project Ga0208595, IMG submission 150742) | Freshwater microbial communities from Lake Mendota, WI - 28JUN2011 deep hole epilimnion (SPAdes) | ecosystem: Environmental > Aquatic > Freshwater > Lake > Epilimnion/Euphotic zone ...
AGAACCGACACAGGCGTTCATGCCGATTATTATATCGCACATTGGGATGGTCCCAAAGAATTATCTTCAAATTTTGTAATGAAAATGAATGCGCTACTCCCAAGAAGCATATCAATTCATGCAATATCTCCCGTAGAAAGCAATGCGCATGCTCGATTTGACGCAACTTCTAGAAAGTATCATTATTTTTTGCATACTCGAAAAAATCCATTTCTAAAACTATATAGTTATGAATTTCCATTTTACAACTTGGATTTCACTCAAATGCAAAAAGCCGCTAACATCCTTCTTGAATTTGACGAATTTTTACCTTTAATCAAATTGGACAAAGAAACAAAAAAAACCAAATGTCTTCTTTATACATCCGAATGGATGCAGCTAGATGAACACTCCTGGAGATACGAAGTTAGCGCTAATCGTTTTTTACATAATATGGTTCGTCGTATTGTAGGTACATCAATAATGATAGGAAGAGGCAAATTATCTCTTGAATCTTTTAGAGATTCTTTAATTCATCAAACGCCTCTTCAATACATAAATTTAGCACCAGCCAATGGATTACATTTAGTCGATGTTGTTTTCCCTTATCCTATTTCTTTAAAATAGGGCTTTTTTGTTTATTAAAATAGTGAACAAATTAGATTCGTTTAATTAAATTATCTGTACATTTGCCCACAAATATTTAATTTTTCGATTCGTTTTTATGACTAAATATATATTTGTAACTGGAGGTGTTTCTAGTTCTTTAGGTAAAGGAATTTTTGCAGCTTCTTTAGCCAAATTGCTTCAAGATAGAGGTTTTGAAGTAACTATTCAAAAATTTGACCCCTATTTAAATATTGATCCAGGCACTTTAAATCCATATGAACATGGTGAATGCTACGTAACTGAAGATGGCGCAGAAACAGATTTGGACTTAGGTCATTATGAGCGTTTTTTAAACATTAATACGTCTCAGGCAAATAACGTTACGACAGGCCGTATTTATCAATCTGTTCTAGATAAAGAACGTCAAGGCGCTTTTTTAGGAAAGACTGTTCAAGTGATTCCTCACATTACAGATGAAATCAAGCGGAGATTTACATTATTAAATGAAACAAAAAGATATGATTTTATAATAACCGAATTAGGAGGAACCGTAGGCGATATCGAAAGTTTACCTTATATTGAAGCAGTAAGACAATTTATTTGGGATAAAGGAAAAGAAAATGCAATTGTTTGTCATCTTACTTTATTGCCTTATTTGAGTGCCGCAAAAGAATTAAAAACAAAACCCACACAACATTCCGTAAAATTACTACTAGAAAATGGAATCCAACCTGATGTTTTAATCTGTAGAACGGAGAAAGAAATCCCAAGAGATTTGAAACAAAAAATAGCCCTTTTTTGTAATGTTTCGGAAAACGCAGTAATTCAAGCTATTGACAAAGAAAGTATTTATGACGTGCCTCTTGACATGCTCAAAGAACAAATCGACTTAGTGGTGCTAGATAAATTAAAAATTAAATCGAAACAAGAGCCTAAATTAGAAAAATGGAAACGATTTTTAAGTAATTTGAAGAATGCTAAAAAAGAAGTAAATATTGCCGTTGTAGGAAAATATGTTGAGCTTCAAGATGCTTATAAATCTATTTATGAATCCTTTATTCATGCTGGAGCGGCAAAAGGAATAAAAGTAAAAGTTGATTCTATCCACAGTAAAATGATCAATGAATCTAATGCTTCTGAAATTTTAGCAAAATATGACGGAATACTAGTAGCACCAGGATTTGGGGAACGTGCCATTATAGGAAAAATTGAAACCATTAAATATTGTCGAACTCAAAATGTTCCTTTTTTAGGTATTTGCTTAGGTATGCAAATGGCCGTTATAGAATTTGCTCGAAATGTAGCGAATCTTGAAGACGCACATTCTTTTGAGATGAATAAAAAAACTAAATATCCTGTTATCCATTTAATGGAACAACAAAAAAATATTACTCAAAAAGGCGGCACCATGCGTCTAGGCGCTTATGACTGCTCTATTGATAAAAATTCTTTAGCTTTTAAATTATATAAAACCAATATGATTTCGGAGCGTCATCGACATCGATATGAGTTTAACAATGAATATCTAGAATTATTAACAAGTAAGGGGCTAAAGGCTACTGGAATTAATCCTGAAAATCATTTAGTTGAAATTGTAGAATTAGAAAATCATCCTTTTTTTATTGGTGCGCAGTTCCATCCTGAATTAAAAAGTACGCCCGAAAATCCACATCCATTATTTAAAGGACTCGTTGAAGCCGCTTGGAATAGAAAAAACAGTAATTAAAACTTTAATTTATTTTATTTTGGGGCGCCTTAATTAATCAATAAAGATATAAAATCTTAATGATTAACTAAATCCCAATTTTTGCTCAAAGAGCAAGAGCTTATAAAGGAGTATATCAAAAATGTATTGATATTGGGATGGATAATTTCATTATTAAACCCATTGAACCGAATTGTATTCATGAGATTATAGATAAATATCTTAAAACATAGTAATTTTTCACTATTTTTGCTTGTGTTCAAAATCTTATCTACAATTTTTTTTTTATTATTTGGCATTACTATTTTTGCACAAAATACCTATTTTGTTTCAATAAAAGAAGATTATCGAGCTATAGAAAAACTTGCAATTTCAGAAGAAGCACTTCAAAAAAAAATAGCATATCAAGTTCCTATTGATGCACTTGATTATGATATTCCTAAAGATATAAAAAGAAAAATAGAAAGTATTCAGCCGAATACCAAATGGTCAAGATGGCTTTTTGGAGCTTTTGTTAATTTAAATGAAACACAATTTAATCAATTATTAAAACTTCCATTTGTAAAATCGATCGTAAAAATTCATGATCAAAATATAAAGAAAACCAAGCAAAGCAAACTCGATATTCAGTTTGAAAAAAAGGAATATGGCGACACATGGGATCAACTAAACATTCACAACTTTAACTATCTACATAAAAAAAACCTTAAAGGGGCTGGCATCAAAATTGCTGTATTTGATGCAGGATTTAAAAATGCAAATCAACTAAAATGTTTTAATGAGGCTCAATCTCAAAATCGAATTATTCCTGTTTTTGATTATAATAATTCTAGTTCATTATTTGAAGGCGATTTTCACGGAACTGCTGTTTTAGGATGTATGGCAAGTTTTATCAAAGATACCATAATTGGAGCTGCTCCTGACGCCACGTATTATTTATTTGCTACTGAAAATCCAAGCTTTGAAAGTCCTATCGAAGAATATCATTGGGCTTTAGCTGCAGAAAAAGCAGACAGTATAGGCGTGCACTTAATCAACTCTTCTCTTGGTTATACCGAATTTGACGATTCTCAATTTAATTATAATCCGTCAAGTTTGGATGGCAAAACTTCTATTTCCACAAAAGCCGCTCAAATTGCTTCTGAAAAAGGCATCATCGTTGTAAATTCAGCAGGAAATCAAGGAAATAGATCATGGAAATATTTATCTGCACCTGCTGACGCAAAAGATGTTGTAGCCGTTGGAGCTATAGATATCAATGAAAATGTCGCCCCATTTAGCTCTAGAGGATTTACCGCAAATCCAACTTTAAAACCAAATGTATGTGCCGTTGGTGTTCGAACCTTGTGTCTATGGGACAGTTCAGGGTATTATTTTGCAAATGGCACCTCTTTTTCAGCTCCAATTATTACAGGACTTTTGGCTTGTATGTGGCAATCAAATCCTACTTTAAAGCCTTATGAATTAAAAGATTGGCTATATCGAATATCTACAAATTTTAATCATCCAAATTTTGATATTGGCTTTGGAATCCCAAAAATTAACACCGACACGATTACAAGTACATCATTCAATATATATCCAAATCCAACAAAAGATTATCTAATCGTTGAAACTAATAATACGAATCAAGATACAATTATTGAAATTTCTCTATACCGTTTTTTACATGCAAACCCTTCAAAAATATATTATTCTCAATCAAAAAGCCAATACTTATGGATTGATTTACGAGACTACAGTCCTGGTTTATATTTTTTAAATATTCAAGTTGGTAAAAAAACATATTGGAAAAAAATCATAAAGTCGAATTAATTCCAATTACCAAAAAATTTAGAAATATTTAATGATTACAATAAATTAAATTTAGATATTTTTGTCCGTTATATATTATTTTTTCAATATTTAAATAAAAATTCAGCAATGAAGCAGTTTGTATTTTCAATTTTTGCCTTGATAATTCATTTCTCTACGAATGCTCAAAATTTATTTACCGTAGAAAAAGAAAACTTTACCGTAGATGCGTTTCATAAGGGTTACAAAAAAAATAATCAAAACCCAACGTATTCAAAAAATGATGTAGATGAATATATTCGTCTTTATGAGACGTTTTTACTTAAAAAAGTAGAAGCCAAACGCCAAAAATTAGACACGCTTCCAAATTTACAAACCGAAATGGAAAGCTATGTGTCTCAATGGATACAAAATCATTTTACAGATAAAAGTCAAATAGAGCAATTTATTGCGAACCAATATGAGCGCAGTAAAGAAGATGTGGAAGTTTATCATATCCATATAAAATGTAGCGCTACAAATGAAGACAGTTTGGTTGCATTTGAAAAAATCAAGAAAATAGCGACTTCCATTCAAAATTTTGAAGATTTCAAAAAAAATGCTTCTGAATTTTCAGAAGATCCTAATTCAAAAACAAATTATGGCAATATTGGTTTTATAAGTATATTTATGACGTTCCCGGTTTTCGAAGAAGCGGTTTATAATACGCCACTTGGCAAAGCTTCTCCAATCTTTAGAACAACCAATGGATACCACATCGTAATGCCTATAAAAAGAAGATTAGCAAGGCGACCAATTATCGTTTCTCATATTTATACAAAAGATGAAAACGAAGACGCTCAAAAGAAAAAATTAGCTGAAAAGAAAATCAACGAAGCGTATCAATCTATTATTAAGAAACAAAAAACCTTTGAAGAAGCCGTAAACCTATATTCCGAAGACCAAACTACTAAAAAAACCAATGGCCAATTACCTCCTTTTGGAATTAATCAAATGGTGCCCGAATTTGAAGAAGCCGCATACCAACTAAAAACTAAAGGTCAGTTTTCTAAACCATTCAAAAGTGCTTTTGGCTGGCATATCGTTCGTTTTGACTCTATGATTCCCGAGTCTTCTAAAGAGGAAATGTTATCAATGATTCGATATAAAATAGAAAAAGACGAACGCGTGGTTTCAATAAGACAAAAGACACAATCAAGAATTAATGAAAAAGTAAGCTTTAAAGAAAATCCTGAAATTTTTCAAAAGTTAATTTCTCAAATTAATGACACTTTCTTTGCTCAAAAAGGCTGGAAATGGTCTCCAAAAGAAAATCCAGTATTGTTTCAAGTAAATCTGAAAGAATATAAAGCGCAAGACTTTGCTAAGTTTTTAAATACGAATTTTGCTGCGAATACAAGCAAGAATACAAAAAGCTTTATTTCAGCTATTTATAACAATTTTAAAGAAAAGAAAATTAATGAAGCGGCAAAAGATATTTTACAAAAAGAAAATGCAGAATTTAAATCGCTTCTCGAAGAATATCAAGATGGGTTATTGATTTTTGAATTAATGGAACGCGACATTTGGCGCAAAGCAATTCAAGACACTTTGGCTTTGCAAAATTTTTATTCAAAAAATAAAGAAAATTACAAATATAAATTACGAGCAAAAGTGGAAGAATTCAGAACTTCTAAAAAAGCTGTTGCTGATGAGATTTATAAAAAATTACAAAGCAACCAAGCTCCAAAATCTATACAAGCCATTTTGAAAAAATCATTAGATTCCAATGCCTTTTATTTGATTGAGCAAACGTATGAACAATCAGAAAACTCATTTTTAGATCAAATCAAATGGGAACAAAATTCTATAACTCCGATACAAATCAATGATGATAATGAATATGTTATCATTAAAATAAATGATATTTTAACCCCTTCAATTAAACCTTATGATGAAATCAAAGGGCGCGTAGCTAATGATTATCAAAAGGAACTTGAAGATTCATGGATGCAATCTTTAAGAAAAAAATATCCAATCAAACGGAATCAAGCAGAAATTAATAAATTATATAAAAACAACTAATTCAGTTCGCATGAAGTTTACCCCTTTTTTAATATTAACATTACTATTTACCCACCTAAGCGCACAGCAAATTGTTTTAGATAAAACGGCGGCTATTGTTAATGATCAAATTATACTTTTATCCGATGTTAGCGCTCAAAAAATAACTGAAAAAGACTCTTGTATCACAGATTGTGCGATGCTCAAAAAAATGATTATAGAAAAAATGTTGGTAGCCAAAGCGGAAAAAGACAGTATTATGGTTAGCGAAGAAGAAGTAGATAACGAAATGGATCGAAGAATGGCATATTTTGTATCGGTGTTTGGTTCTCAAGATAAATTAGAGAAATATTATGAGAAAACGATAACAGAGCTAAAAGTATTATTTAGAGATGATGTAACTCAAAAATTAAGAGCCGAAAGAACTCGAAACAAATTGTTTGCGGGCGAAGAACCTTCACCAAAGCAAGTCAAAAACTTTTTTAGCACCATTCCAAAAGACAGCATTCCATATTTTAATGCTGAAATTCAAATGCAACAAATTATATTTTTCCCTAAAATTACGCGAGAAAACAAACGTAAAGCTCGAGAAAAAGCATTAGAAATTCAAAAAAAATTAATGGCCAAAGAAGCGGATTTAGGCACACAAGCGATTTTATATTCGGATGACCAAGGAACGGCTTCAAGAGGTGGCGAATTAGGTTGGATCAATCAAGGTGAAATGGTTCCTGAGTTTGAGCAAGCAGCTTATGCTACACCAATTGGCGGGCTTTCGGATGTTTTTGAAACACGCTATGGTTATCATGTTTTAGAGGTTTTAGATAAGAAAATGGATCGAGTTCGTGTTCGACACGTATTAATTACGCCAAAATCCGATGACATGGATTTTTCAGTTACTAAAAAATTAGCGGATTCGATAAGCACCAAACTTAAAGGCAGTCGAATTAATTTTGAAAAGGCAGTCGAATTATATTCGGATGATGATGTTTTTAAACAAAATGGTGGTATTGTATATAATTTCAAAACACAATCTTCGTATTTTGAAATTGGAGAATTAGAACCTGATTTAGCTCAATATATCAACAAAATGAACGTTGGCGAAATTACAGATGCTATGGAATATGTTTCACCAACTGGTAAAGTTGGATATCGTATCGTTCGATTAATGAAAGAAATCCCTCCTCATAAAGCAAGTATCGAATCGGATTATTCCAGAATCAAACAAATGAATATGGAATCCTTTCGATATCAAGAAACGGAGAATTGGTTTAATAATTACAAACATTTGTTGTATATTAAAATAGCTCCTGAGTTCTTAAAATGTGAGGAGCTTAAAACCATGAAACTTTAATTAATTATTTAATTTTTTATTTTATAAAATATGAATGACGTATTAGCGGTAGATCAATTTCAAGAAAAGTTTGCGCTCCTAAAAAAAGAAATAGGAAAACAAATCATTGGGCAACACGAGGTCATTCATCAAACCTTAATTTCTTTGTTTTGTGGAGGACATTGTTTGCTGATTGGAGTTCCGGGTTTGGCAAAAACAAAATTAGTGAGCACAATTTCTCAAGTTTTGGACTTATCTTTTAAAAGAATTCAATTTACACCAGATTTAATGCCAACGGATATTGTTGGAACTGAGATTTTGGATAAAGACAAACAATTTATTTTTTCACCTGGTCCTATGTTTGCTAACATGATTTTAGCCGATGAGATCAACCGAACGCCTCCAAAAACACAGAGTGCCCTTTTAGAGGCAATGCAAGAAAAACGAATTACAGTAGCCGGCACAACATACACACTTCCTGCGCCATTCTTTGTTATGGCTACTCAAAATCCAATAGAACAAGAAGGAACGTATCCCCTACCCGAAGCGCAATTAGATCGTTTTATGTTTAGTCTTTATTTAGATTATCCAAATTTTGAAGAAGAATTACATATTGTAAAAAGCACCACACAACCTCAAGATTATGAACTCAATAAAATAATGAATATTGAAGAAATCATAGAAATACAAAATCTAGTGCAACGGATTCCGGTTACCGATAATGTTTTTGAATATGCGGTTCGATTGGTTTCAAATACACGACCAAACAATCCTTCGGCTCCTGAAATGGTGAAAAAATATATTTCGTGGGGTGCTGGGCCAAGAGCATCGCAAAACTTAATACTTGGCGCCAAATGTGTTGCGATTTCAAAGGGAAAATATACTCCAGACATTGAAGATGTAAAAGAGGTAGCCATTGCCGTTCTAGACCATCGTATTTTTAAAAATTATCAAGCCGAAGCCGATGGCGTTTCGGTAAAAGATATCATTTATTCGATGATGTAAGATATACATTTCTTCAAAAAAAATAAATATTTCAAACGAGTTTCACAAAAAAAATTATCTTTGCCTAAATTACAAAATCATATACTTTATGTCAGTTATCGTTAATAAAAATTCTAAAATAATCGTTCAAGGTTTTACCGGAAAAGAAGGAACTTTTCATGCAGAACAAATGATTGAATACGGAACACCCGTTGTAGGTGGAGTAACTCCAGGCAAAGGTGGTCAGCAACATTTAAATCTTCCTGTATTTAATACTGTAGAAGACGCAAGAAAAGCTACAGGTTGCAACGTTTCCATAATTTTTGTTCCACCAGCATTTGCGGCGGATAGTGTTTTAGAAGCGGTTGCTGCGGGTATAGAAACCGTAGTTTGTATAACAGAAGGTATTCCTGTTCAAGATATGGTAAAAGTAAAAGCAGCTGTAGAAGCTTCAAATACTCGTTTAATCGGCCCTAACTGCCCGGGTGTTATTACACCAGAAGAGGCTAAAGTTGGTATTATGCCAGGTTTTGTATTTAAAAAAGGAAGAATTGGTATTGTTTCTAAATCAGGAACACTTACTTATGAGGCTGCAGATCAAATAGTAAAAGCAGGCTTAGGCGTTTCTACAGCGATCGGTATTGGTGGTGATCCAATTATTGGAACTACGACTAAAGAAGCGGTTGAGTTATTTATGAACGATCCAGAGACTGATGCTATTGTAATGATTGGAGAAATTGGCGGCGGCATGGAAGCAGAAGCAAGCCGATGGATTAAAGCCAATGGAAATAAAAAACCAGTTGTTGGATTTATTGCGGGTCAAACAGCACCAGCTGGAAGAACAATGGGGCATGCTGGAGCAATTGTTGGTGGCAAAGATGACACGGCTGAAGCAAAAATGGCTATTATGAGAGAATGTGGATTAACGGTTGTAGATAGTCCTGCTGAAATCGGAATCACAATGGCAAATTTGTTAAAATAAAACATATTTTTTCTTCATAAAAAAAGCCTACATCATGTGTAGGCTTTTTTTATGGATTTTAGTAAAATGCTACAAATATTTACCCACTAAAGGCATTCTCCGGCCAAAACCAAATGCTTTGCTCGAAACTCTTAAAATGGGTGGCGCTTGAAAGCGTTTAAACTCATTTCTATTAACCATAGATAAAATTCGGTAAACTAAATCACTTTCATATCCTTTATCAATTATATTGGCTGGGCTTTGCTGGTTTTCGATATACTCAAATAAAATTGCATCTAATATTTCATAAGGAGGCAACGAATCCTGATCTTTTTGATTTGGTCTTAGTTCGGCACTTGGTGCTTTTTCAATAGTATTAACAGGAATAATTTCTTGATTACGATTGATATATCGGCTCATTTCATAGACTTCGGTTTTATACAAATCTCCTAAAACGGATAAAGCGCCGCACATATCTCCATATAGCGTTCCGTAGCCAACCGCCATTTCACTCTTATTTGATGTATTCAATAAAATATGTCCTTTTTTATTTGAAATTGCCATTAAAATCATTCCACGAATACGAGCTTGAATATTTTCTTCTGCCACATTAAAAGGTGCGCCATTAAAAACTGGAGCTAACGTATCTAGCATCGTTTGATAATTTTCTTTGATTGAAACAATTTCATATGGACTGCCTATATTTTTACAAATTTGCAACGCATCATCTACCGAATGCGAGCTACTATATTCCGAAGGCATCAAGACACTTAAAACATTTTCAACTCCAAGCGCGTCAACAGCTATTGCTAAAGTTAGCGCAGAATCAATTCCACCCGAAAGGCCTAAAATGGCTTTTTGAAATCCAGACTTTTGAAAAAAATCTCGAATTCCTAAAACTAAAGCATTGTATTTACGTTCATAACGCCCCCAATGTTCACTTTGATGTAACGATTGATTTTTATCTTTTAAATCAATTATAGCATAATCTTCTTCAAAATATTTTAAACTACAAATGGTATTTCCTTCAGCATCACAAGCCATAGAACCTCCATCAAAGATAACTTCGGTTTGTGCTCCTACACTATTACAATAAATCATTGGCAAATTGTATTTTTTACAATTGTCACGAACTATTTCTTGACGAATATCCGCATGTTGGTATGAAAATGGAGATGCCGATAAATTAATCATCAACGATGGATTTTCTTTTATTAAAATATCCATCGGACATATCGAATACATTGGATTGGCATTGTCGATATTCCATATATCTTCACAAATGGTAACTGCAATTTTTTCACCTTTAAATTCAATACATTCAAAAGTATTATTAGGTTCAAAAAATCGATATTCATCAAAAATATCATAAGTAGGAAGTAGCGTTTTATTAATGATTTTTTTTATTTCTCCGTTATATAAAAATGCCGCAGAATTAAATAAATCTTTTCCTTCAATTGTTGGATTTACTGTTGGCAAACCAACCAAAATGGCAATATCTTTAGAGAACGGTAGCAATTGATTTAATTTTTCGATTCCTTTATTTACAAAATCATTTATTTCTAAAAAATCCGTAGGAGGATATCCCGAAATCGCCAGTTCACTAAAAACAATTAAATCGGCACGATCTTTTATTGCATTTTGAATTGCAACAATAATTTTATTGATATTAAAATCAAAATGACCGAGTATGTAATTTTGTTGAGAAATGGCTATTTTCATAACGACAAAAAGTTTCTATATCTTTGTTAAATCCAAGAATTGTTAAATAGCTACAAATGTAAGCAAATTTAATGAAGTTGTTAGTCAAGTTTTTTTATATTTGTAGAATTTTAAGATTAAAATATGCAAGTTAAAATTGTAAATAATTCCAATAATCCATTTCCGGCTTATGAAACCGCTGGTTCTGCAGGAATGGATTTAAGAGCATTTATACCTGAATCTATTACGATTAAACCAATGGAGCGCTTGGCCGTCCCTACAGGTTTATTTATAGAATTACCGATAGGATATGAAGCACAAGTTCGCCCTAGAAGTGGAATGGCATTAAAATATGGAATATCCGTACCAAACACGCCAGGAACTATTGATAGCGATTATCGAGGTGAAATCAAAGTCATTTTAATTAATTTATCTAACGAACCTTTTAAAATCGAATCTGGAGATCGAATTGCTCAAATGGTCATTCAAAAATATGAATCCATTTCGTGGGAACATGTATCTCAATTATCAGATTCAGAACGAGGTGCGGGAGGATTTGGAAGCACAGGTAAATAATTTAAAAAAAATAAATAAATATAAACGCATGAGGATTATTATTCCAATGGCAGGTTGGGGGAGCCGATTAAGACCACATACTTTAACAGTACCAAAACCAATGCTAAAAATTGCAGGGCAATCGATTGTAGAGCGTTTGGTAAGTAATATTTGCAAAACCGTAGATCAAAAAATAGACGGAATCAGTTTTATCGTTCGAAACGATTTTGGAACGACAATTGAAAAAGAACTTTTGGCAATAGCAGAAAAGTATAATACTACCGGTCATATTTTTTATCAAGAAGAACCTCTTGGTACAGCCCACGCCATTTTTTGCGCGCAAGACACGCTCCAAGGACCTTTAATAGTAGGTTTTGCGGATACGATGTTTGAAGCTGATTTTAGATTGGACCAAGAAAGTGATGCTGTAATTTGGGTAAAACAAATTGAAGATCCTAGTGCTTTTGGTGTTATTGCTCTAGACCAAAATGGACTCATCAATGGCTTTGTAGAAAAACCTACGACATTTGTATCGGATTTAGCCATAATTGGAATTTATTACTTTAAAGATGGGGCTAAACTCAGAAAAGATATTTCGCATATTATCGAGAAAAATATAATGGATAAAGGCGAGTTTCAGCTTACTACGGTATTAGAAAATATGCGAATCGAAGGTCTAAAAATGCGTCCAGGAACAGTAAATCAATGGTTGGATTGTGGCAATAAAAATGCTACGGTCGAATCCAATCGTGAAGTACTTATTAAAGATACCAACAAAATTAGTGCTTCTGCTCAAATCATTAACAGTCAAATTATTCCGCCTTGTTTTGTTGATGAACATGTTGTAATCAAAAATGCAATTGTAGGACCTTATGTATCTATTGGTAAAGATTCTATTATTGAAGATTGTGTAATCAAAGATGCTTTGATTCAAGATAGCACAAAAATTGTTAATAAAATACTTTCAAATACGATGATTGGCTCTAAAGCCGTTTTAATAGGAAAGCCCGAAGAATACAGCTTGGGCGATTATAGTCAAATACAATAAGTTTATTAAAAATTAAACGAAGCCCTATAATGAAATATTTCGCTCTTATTTTTTTACAATTTATAATTTGTTTAAACTTCGTTTTAAGCCAAAATAAAACATCAACTAAAGATATTAAAATTTCGGAAAAAGAAATTCAGGCTACCGAATTGTATATCGATGCCATGAAAGAAAAGAATTTAGGCAACTTTGAAAAAGCATTGGAAAAGATGCAAAAAGTTATCTTAGAGCAACCACAAAATGCGGCCGCACATTTTGAAGCATCACAAATTTGTATTTCATTAGAAAAATACAGCGAAGGAATCAAATTAGCAGAAAAGGCGGTTTCTATTGACGAAAATAACTCTTGGTTTAAAGAGTACCTGGTAGAGCTTTATACAAGAAGTGGCGATGTAGATAAAGCCAGCAAACTGTATGAGCAAATTATTAAAAATGCGCCAAATGATCTTGAATCTATTTTGCAATACAGCTATATTCTGATTAAATCCGAAAATTATAAAAAAGCACTTGAAGTATTAAATCAAGCTGAGAAAAAAGGACTTACTCACGAAATGCTTCATATTCAAAAACATCAAATTTATTTAAGGCTGAATGACTTTAATAATGCTGAAAATGAAATAAAAAAACTAATTATTTTAGATCCAACCGAAATGAGGCATCAAGTTACTTTAGCCGAATTTTATGACAATAATCTAAAAAAAGAACTGGCCCTTAAAACGTTCCAAAATATTTTATTAATAGAACCGTCCAATCCAAAAGCTTTAATTTATTTGAGCAATTATTACCTAAAACAAAATGATACTCTAGCTTTTAAAAATACGAGTATTAAATTAATTGAAAATAAGGAAATCGAATTGGATTCTAAAATTGCATATCTTGGTTATGGATTAATGAATTTTTCTAAATTAGACCCGTCTCAAAAAAGTTTTTACATTTTTTTAGCCGAGAAACTCGCCGATTTTCATCCAAATGATGCAAAATCGCATTCTATCTTAGGTGATTTCCATTTTTTAAACGAAAACAATGAAAAGGCCTCTTTAGCATATAAAAACTCTTTAAAATATCGAAATGATATTTTTGAAGTATGGCAGAATCTATTTTCGACTTTATTCTCGTTATCTAAATATAAAGAATTAGCGGATAGCTCACAATCAGCAATAGAATATTTCCCTGCAAATCCTTTAGTTCATTATTTTAATGGGATCGCTAATCTTCAAATTGAACAATATAGTATTTCCGAAAAAAGTTTAAGAAAAGCAATTCGTTTTGCAGGAGACAATCCAAAGCTCGAAGCACAAATTTACAATTCTTTAGGTGAACTTTTTCATAAACAGAAAAAGTATAAAGAAATGGATGAGGCCTATGAAAATGCCATTAAATTAGAACCGAACAATCCATTTACACTCAATAATTATGCCTATTATCTTTCATTACGAAAAAATCAATTAGAGCGCGCTAAGAAAATGAGTCGAAAAACTTTAGATATTGCTCCCGACAATGGATCGTTTTTAGATACCTATGCTTGGATTTGTTTTCAACTTGGACAATATCAAGAAGCACTTCTTTATCAAGAAAAAGCCGTTGAAATTGAAAAAGAAGATAAAAAAACGATTTATGAACACTATGGAGATATTTTATCAAAAGTAGGTAATATCGAAAAGGCCGTTGTTTATTGGCAAAAATCGATGGATGCAGGAAATAGTAATAAAGTATTAAAGCAAAAAATCACAGAAAAAAAATATATAGAATCGAATGAATAAGTTATTCATTTTACTAATTTTAATTTCCTTTCAAAATACAATTTTTGGAAATGATTCTATTTATTTTATAAAAATGAAAGCTGAAATGACCGTGTCGTATATGGATCAAAAAGAAACATATTCGACGCAAATTCGTTCAAATCTTAAAGATAGTATTTGGATGTCTTTTACCGGTTTTATGGGAATTGAAGGAGGCCGATTATTAATTATGAAAGATTCTATTTTTTTGAAAAATAAAATTGATAATATTTTTGAAGCGATGGATATTAAGTCGGAAAATCAATATATTCCTTTTCCTCTTTCTTTCAATGACTTTAAGTATATTTTTTTTAATTGTGATAAAACCAAAGTCAACGAAATATTTAAAAGTAAAGAAATAGAAGACACTTTATCCGTTGCTGAGGATTCATTTACTCATCGAAAATTTATTTTTGACACTAATAATCAAATAAAAAGCTTTCAGATTTTAAACAAAGAGTCTCTTAACTTTTGTGAAGGATTTATTGAAACATTTAAACCTATACCTAATTACAAAGAAAATTGGGCTTACAATAGAAGATTAAAAATCGTAAAGCAAAATGAAAATCCTTTGGAAATTATTTTTAATATTGAAAAAATTGAATTAAATAACCCTCAAAATATGCCTTTTTCTAGATAATGAAATTCTTACACCTACTTTTTTTAATTTTTATAATAAATGTAACTTTTGGTCAATCTCAAAAACAAAAGTTACAAAAAGAATACAAAGCGCTACAAAATGAAATTAGACAACTTGAAGCAGATATTAAAAAAAGAAAAGCGCTACAAAATATAAGTATAAAAGAAATAGAGGTTTTTAACCAAAAAATTGAAACTCGTAAAAAACTGATTCAAAACACCGAAAACCAACTTCAAATTATACAAAAAGAACTTGGATATCGGGAACAAGAAGTTGATAAAAATAAAAAAGATGCCGAATTATATAAAAAAGAGTATACCAAACTCATTTTGTGGCAGTATAAAAATTTGGAAAATAATTATACAAACAAATTAGCATTTTTATTGGAATCTTCAAACTTTAGAGAAGCATGGAATCGAATAAAATATATTCGAAAATATACGAACTACACAAAAAAACAAACTAAAATTTTAGAAAATATTATTGGAAGAATGCAAGAGCGGGTTGAAGAACTCAAGAAATCGAAAATTGAGAAAGCCAATGTCGTGGAATCGAATAAACAAAATCAAGTAGCGCTTGAAGTGGAAAAAAATAAACGCGATATGATGGTTAAAAATATAGGCGCGGAACTTGAAGATTTAAAAAAGAAAATTGCAGAGAAAAATAGAGCTGCGATTAATGTAAATAATAGAATTAAGCAAGTTATCGAGGAAGAAATCCGTAAACAAAGGGAACGAGATATTGCCAAACAAAGAGAAATAGAAGAGAAAAGGAAAAATAACCCATCGGCAAAAAAACCATCTTCCGTTGAGGAAATTTATGCGAACTCGCATAATGCTGTATTAAGTTCTAGCTTTCTAGGTAGTAAAGGATCTCTGCCGCTCCCTGTTAAAACAGGGGTTGTCGTTTCACGATTTGGTCGTCAACCGCATCCCATAGCTCCTGAATTGATAATAGAAAACAATGGTATTGATATTAAAACTTCAAACAATGCCGATGTTTTATGTATGTATAATGGCAAAGTGGTTCAAATTTTTGATATGCCAAATTATGAAACCAGCGTATTGGTAAAACATGGCGATTATTTTACTTTGTATTCGCATTTGAGTAGTGTCAATGTTTCAATAGGTAGCGAGGTGAATGCAAGGCAAAACATTGGCAAATGTGCATATAGTAGCGATTTAGGCTATGCATTTACACATATTCAAATATGGCATTTTAGTAATAAACAAAATCCATCGTCTTGGATAAAAGGTGTGTAAAAATTATAGAATCTGCAATTTTGCAAATTTGAGCATTATACGTCTTTCCGTTCCACCAAACATAATACTAGCTACTTTTTTATCGGCATCTCCATCAATGCCTACGATATTTCCTTCACCAAAATTTTGATGCATTACGCGCATTCCAACTTCGAGTTTATCAGGATGATCCGGTTTAAAATCAGTCGGTATTTTCTGAATATTATTCGTTGATTTTATCGTATTGACTAATTGATTATTTCTTTGATAATTCTTAAGAATTGGATTGGATGGATTTGAAGTCGTTTCATTTTGCTCTGAAGTTGTAAATTGAATGTCTAAAATCTCTTTAGGCAATTCAGATAAAAATCGCGAAGGTTCGCACATATCTATTTTACCAAATTTGTACCTTGACGTTGAAAAACTCATCGTAAGAAATCGTTCGGCTCGGGTTACCGCTACATAGAATAAACGGCGTTCCTCTTCCAAGTCTTCAAGGGAATACGATGAGCGCTCACTCGGAAAAAGCCTTTCTTCCATACCAACAAGAAATACACTTTTAAACTCCAAACCTTTAGAAGCATGAATCGTCATCAATTTTATACATTCTTCATTATCTTTGTTTTTATCTTGATCCGTCAAAAGCGTAACAGATTGTAAAAAACTCCCTAGTGATTTATCCGATTCTAATTCTTGATTTTCAATAACTTCATCATTTTCAACAAATTCTTTTATACTATTGATTAATTCCTGCAAGTTCTCAAAGCGACTAATTCCTTCAACACTTTTATCGGCATATAATTCCCCAATAATTTTAGAAGTTTTAGCGATGTGATGTGCCAATTCATGTGCATTCATATCTTGCTGCAAATGAAAGGATTGAATCATCATTCTAAATTCTGTAATCGTATTAATAGCTCGTGCTTGAAAATGCTCTTTGTATTTTTCGATTTCACATACTACGTCCCATAATTGTTTGTTTTCTTGCCTTGCAAACAAAAGCATTTTATTAACACTTGTATCTCCTATCCCACGAATTGGATAATTTATAATTCGTTTGAGCGATTCTTCTTCATAAGGATTTACCGTTACTTTTAAATAAGCCAAAAGATCTTTAACTTCTTTTCTTTGATAAAAAGACAGCCCTCCATAAATAATGTAAGGAATGTTTTTTCTACGAAGCGCCTCTTCAAAGCTTCTCGATTGATTATTTGTTCGATATAAAATGGCAATATCTTGATACTTAATTTGCTTTGTTAAAGATTGTTCTAAAATTTTATCCACCACCATTTTTCCTTCATCATTATCAGAAAAAGCACGCATTACGGCGATTTCTTGACCTTTTTCATTTTCGGTCCAAATGGTTTTTTCAATTTGATTTTTATTATGTTTTATAAGCGCATTGGCTGCATTTACAATAATTTGAGAACTTCTATAATTTTGCTCTAATTTAAAAACTTTTAAATCAGGATAATCTTTTTTGAAGTTTAAAATATTATCAATACTTGCGCCTCTAAAGGCATAAATACTTTGGCTATCATCACCAACCACACAGATATTCTGATGCACATCTGCAATTTTTTTTACAATCATATACTGCGCACGATTGGTATCCTGAAACTCATCGATGAGTATATATTGAAACTTATGTTGAAATTCATAAAGTGTTTCGGGAAATCGCAGAATTAATTCATAGAATTTAATGAGTAAATCATCAAAATCCATGGCATTATTTTTCATACATCTTTTTGTATATTCTTTAAAAACTTCTCCAAATTTAGGCCGATGTGCTTCTTCATCTTCATAAATCAACTCTTGATTTTTAGAATAAATATTGTAATTGACCAGATTATTTTTTAAATTAGAAATACGATTATAAAGAACATTTGGTTTATAAATCGAATCATTTAAAGCAAAATCTTTAACGATAGATTTTAAAACACTTTTGGCATCATCGGTATCGTATATTGTAAAATTATTGGTGTACCCTAAAGCCTCTGCTTTTGTTCTTAATATTCGAGCAAAAACACTGTGAAACGTGCCCATAAAAAGACTTCTTGCTTTGCTTCCTACAATCTTTTCGATACGTTCGCGCATTTCCTTACTACTTTTATTCGTAAACGTAAGCGCCAAGATATTATATGGCTCAATACCTTGCTCCATCATAAATGCTATTCGATAGGTCAAAACACGCGTTTTACCAGAACCTGGGCCGGCATTAATCATAATTGGGCCATGAATTTCAGTAACAGCTTCGTATTGAATTGCGTTTAGTTCATCTAAAAAATGCATCTTCTAATTTTTAGTAGGAAATGATACAAAAGTAAATGAAATCCATTTTTTGTTTAATCAAAGTTATTAACATTGACATTAGTTTTCAGAATTCCGACTTTTAATAATCCATTCACAAAAATCACGAAACGCACCAAAGCCACCTTTATTTGGAGCTATAAAATCAACGATTTCTTTTATTGGATCTACCGCATCATTTGGACAAGCAGAGATTCCAACTTTTGAAATAACATCAAAATCATTTAAATCATCACCGATATATGCAATTTCATCATAGTTCAAATGATTTGATTTAAGAAATTCTTCCATTACTTTTACCTTGTCTTTTACACCCAAAAAGACCGTATCAATTTTCAATTTCTCGGCTCTTCGGCTCACAGGACCGCTATTTTCTCCAGTCATAATGGCTATTTGAATCGGCGTAAATTTTCTTAACCGTTCTACCCCCATGCCATCTCTTAAAGAAAATCTTTTTAACTCTTCACCCTCTGAAGAATAGTAGACACCACAATCCGTTAGGACGCCGTCAACATCGGTAAACAACCATTTTATTTTATGAAAATCCATACCAATTTAGATTTATTTTTTAAATAATATTTAGCAAATATAAAAGATTGATGTTAAATCAAAAATATTTTTAAAACTTTGAATTACAATAACTTAAACAAGTATTTAACATTGTCTTAATATTTAAATTACATCGAATTAACAATAAGAGATTTTCTTAACCAACCCTTAAAATCGCATCGAAAGAATACCCTTTAGTTTTGTACTCGAAATAAAAAAATGTATTTAATCTCAAAAAAATGAAAAAATTAATTTTACCACTTTTATTACTAATCGCATTTAAAAATAGTAGTGCTCAAGTTTTAAAAGGAAATGTCAAAGATAGTGAAGGAAATCCAATTGCATTTACTTTTGTTAAAGTTACAAATCAAGCTTTAGGAGCAAAAACAGATTTACAAGGAAATTATCAAATCAAATTTCCACAATCAGGTAATTTCCAAGTTGTTTTTAGTAACTTAAATTACAAAACCATTACCAAAAATATCCAAATAATGGAAGGTCAAGAAATTATTGAAAATATAAAGAAAAGACCCAACTTACCGTATGGGGAAAGAAAAACAGAAATTACTAAATCCTTATTCTTGGAAAGAACAAACAAAGAAGTAAAACAGTTAAAATTCAAAACAGCACTGTATTTAACAGAATTGGAAAGAGGAGATGAGGAGGTCAAAGAAATCAGTAATTATATCATAACACATTATTTAGATGAAAAGTCAAACACTACTTCAAAAGACAGTGAAATTAAAAATATCAATATCTTTCAAGAAAAACTAAATAAAATAACAAATTCTATAGCTAAAATAGCGAAAGAAAAAGTAGAAGTCGCTAATAAACAGTTGAATAAAGATATGAGTAAGGAAACCAGAAGCATCCTTAAAGAAAACTTTATTTTAATGTATGAAATCAATATAAAACTTGTAGACCTAAAACTTATGTATGAGTATATAATTACAAAAATGATATCTGCAGAAATTACTGAAGGAATGCTGACAGAAGCAAGAATGAGAAAATGGACCCGATTCTACTAATAATGATAAATCAACCTATAAAAGGGGGATAAAATAGAATTCAGGGGTCAGTTGTTAACAGAACCTTGAAGAGAAAAGTCATGTGAGAAAACACTTATATAAAATCAAAGGCAAAAAGAGAGGTG
>Ga0208595_1000264_pt1 | contig 20375 bp, 20 predicted proteins | sample LakMenEpi28Jun11_FD_150742 | JGI IMG/M metagenome (GOLD analysis project Ga0208595, IMG submission 150742) | Freshwater microbial communities from Lake Mendota, WI - 28JUN2011 deep hole epilimnion (SPAdes) | ecosystem: Environmental > Aquatic > Freshwater > Lake > Epilimnion/Euphotic zone ...
CCCTGTCTCTCCGCTTTTTTTTCGGGGTGTAGCGTAGCCCGGTTATCGCGCCTGCTTTGGGAGCAGGAGGCCGCAGGTTCGAATCCTGCCACCCCGACAACATTTGGTTGTCAAATGCATAAAAAAATTAGGTTGCGTAGCTCAGCTGGATAGAGCAACTCACTTCTAATGAGTAGGTCCCAGGTTCGAATCCTGGCGCGATCACAAAAAAACCTCGATAGTTATATCGAGGTTTTTTGTTTTAAAAACTAACTTGTCTTAAAATGGTTTTCCCAAATGGGATAAGTCTAATATTTTCTATTTGATTGGTTATTTTATTTTTGGCATTGAAAATAATTTGACCATTATTGAAAGTAGCTTGATTATCCTCAATAAATTCAAAACGATTGGTATCTATTGGCTTATAGGTTAAATCATTAAAATGAGTGAAATACGATTTTCCTCTTTGCTCAATAGCATCGATGGGTTTCGCATAAAACAATGCACCGTAGCTAAAGTATTTCTCTTGATTTGCATCTTCTTTAATTTGAATTTCGGTTTTAAATTCAATTTGAATTTTATCCTCATTCCCAAATTTTCTATCAATAACTATGAAATCATTTTCCATAGAATAGCTTTCATTAGTTATAACTTTAGTAACCCAAGATGGTTTTCTAATTTTTATGATAGGTTGTGCGTAATTTGGATTTGAAATTTTGAAGGTAAATGTATTCTCGTAAGGATATTCCGTTATGGTTTCAATTTTTATGAATTGATTTTGAATTTTTGTTTCTATAGAATTAGGCATTAAAAGTACATTTACTAAGGTGTTTTCATTTTCCTTCAACCATGCCTTTTCTATAAAATATGGTGTTATTCTTCCTGCATTCGGATTGCAACAAACCGCAACATCTTGATGCGCCGGCGAATATTTGTATCTTGTTTGATTGCGGTTGGGCTCCACTTCACCATTTTTTGTGCCCATCATTTCATACGAATTATCGGTCTTTAAATAAGCAATACAAGAATGATTCGGGTTTCTGGAACCTTGAGCTGCATTGTAGAAAATAGTTTCTATTGCTTCTGCCGTTTTAGGATTTCCTTGCTTTTGCAGCAAAACGGTATAACTGTCCAATAATTCGTGTAACGAACAGTATTCATAACCTACATGTGTTGCATCTGCAGTTCTTTCGGCAATCCATTCATCTCCAATTGCTCCACCTGTTAGCGTAGTAGCATTTTCAATTCTTCGAATATAAATTTCTAGTGCTTTTTGTAATTCAGAATTATTAGCAGCATAAGTGGCAACTAATAAAGGACGTAAATGCTCATAGGTATGCACACCATGCGATTGTAGTTTGTAGTTTGGATTTAAAATATTATTTAATTGAACGTCTTTTTCGGATTGATAGGTTTTGCTAAAGTCCAAAAATAAAAATAGGGCATAGTCTACGTATTTTTTATCGCCTGTGATTTGATACATTTTATCTAAAACATCGGTAAACGTTAATCCATGCGATACGCCACCATTAAAAGCTTTGCCTGATGAAAACGGACTTGATTTACCTATTGGATAATTAATCATTACATTATCAACAGCTTTTACTAAAGCATTCCAAACTTTTTTATCTTTTGAATACTCATAATACGCTAGTAATCCTCGATACATAGTAGCTTTTGACCATAATTCGCCATTTTCTGAATTAAAATTATAGCGTAATTCTCTATCGTAAATACCAATATAGCCATCTTCATCTTGCGATTTCAATACTTTCTGTACGTAAAGTTCGACTTTTTTAAGACCTGCTTTGTCGTTTAAAAGAATTACATTTCTTATGTAACCATCCCACCAATTGGATTGTGTTTCGCTGTTCCACCATTTGTATTGTTCACTTCCTTCTGCATCACCTTCTTTATTGTTTCCTAAATCTTTAACCGTACTATTTTTATGCAATCTTCCTGTGCTGTAAATGGGGTCATTGATTAAGTCTGGAACCAATTTATCTAAGTTCCCTACAAAACCCGCTACATCTTTCTGCATTTGGGTCTTCAACCAACCGGAAGGTTTGATGCTTCCAAAAGGTAGTATTTGATATTTTTCAGCCACTTTATTTTGGTTTTGACCATGTATTGTCAAAGTGAATAAAGTCAAAATAAATAGAGTTTTATGAATATTTCTCATAATTAGTATTGATTTGTCATTTGAAAGTTGAGTGTTCCGCCTTTAATAATATCCGAATAGTTTATTATTGGTGTACTTACTTCTATATTGTTTAGTTTTTGATGATTTGTATAAAAATTTTCTGCAGAAAAATTAGAAGTACTAATGCAGAATTTTTTGTTATTTGTTAGATGGATCGTTGCATTTTTTACTTGCGGCGCACCCAATACAAACTCACCATTAGCCGGATTTACAGGATAAAAACCTAAAGTTGATAAAATATACCAAGCCGACATTTGACCGCAATCGTCATTACCAATCATACCATCTGGCGTATTGTTGTGAAACTCGTTAATGATTTTATGAATGTATTTTTGACCTGTTTTTGGCGTATCTGAAAAAGCATACAAATAAGTGATATGATGACTAGGCTCGTTACCATGCGCATATTGACCAATCATCGCTTCTTGTCCTAAAAATTTATTTGGATTTACGCTTTCAATGGTAAAAAAATCATTTAGTTTTTTGGTGAAAGCAGTTTTTCCGCCCAAAAGATTTTGCATTCCTTCAATATCATATTGTGCAGGAGTCCAAAAATACTGCCAAGCATTGGCTTCGGTATAATCGCCCGGATTGTTCATAGGTGAAGTAGCAGTTAGCGGATCAAAAGGACTTCGCCAGTTGCTATTAGTGTCTTTTCCTCGAAATAATTGGGTTTTTGTATCAAATAAATTTCGATAATAATGGGCTCTTTTTAGGAACTGAATTGAATTTTCTTTATCATTCATTTGATCAGCCATTTGGGCTACACACCAATCATCATATCCACTTTCTAAAGTTCTGGAAACCGCTTCATTATCTAATTTATCAAAGGGATAATAGCCAAATTGATTGTATAATTCCCAATCAGAATTGAAGTGACTTTGTGTTGAAGTTTCAATCATAGCTTTAAGTGCTTGATGTTTATCAAAACCAGTAAAACCATTTTGATGAGCCGATAGAATCATTGGAATGGCGTGGTTGCCAATCATGCAATAATTATCTTGTCCCCAAGCCGTCCAAATAGGTAAAAATCCAGCTGCTTTATGATGCAATAATAAGGTATTTATAATTCCATCAATTTTTTCAGGCGCAATAATTTGCAACAACGGAAAAGCACCTCTGTAAATATCCCAAATAGATAAAGTGGAGTAATATTCCTTATTTGGAGCATTATTGATTGCATCATTGGCGCCGCGATATTTTCCATCTACATCGGCAATATTTGAGGGTTGTAATAATAAATGGTATAGCGAAGTATAGAAGATTTCTTTTTGTTTTTGAGGTGCTTCGATGTCAATTCGGTTGAGATAATCATTCCAAACTTTCTCTGCATTTAGTTTTACCTTTTCAAAGTTCCAATGCGGTATCTCAGATTTCAAGTTCAATTGTGCACCTTCAATACTAACAGTAGATAATGAAATTTTCGTATGTAAAACTTTATTATCAGTTAAATCAAAATCAATTTTAAATATGGGTGCATTTTGCTTTTTACCTTTCGGAAGCTCTTGTATTTCTGAAAAAGGAGTTTCAAAATGTATAGTAAAAAAATATTTTTTGGTTACCCATCCTTTAGTTTTACAATACCCTGAAATCATTGTGTTGTTTTCAATTTTAATATTATTCTCTAACACCAAACTATCGTTTAAAAATTGGATACCGTGTTGAAAATCCAACAACAATTGCGCTTGTTTCTCAGGGTAAGTATATTTATGAAAAGCAACTCTCTCAGAACACGTTAATTCTACCTTAATACCATCTTTCTTAGTTAAAGTGTAATAACCAACACTCGATTTTTCTGACTCTTTATGATAACTGTTTTTGTATTTTATTTTATTTTGATTGAATGGCAATAAAAGAATATTACCCATTTCGCCAATTCCTGTGCCACTAAAACGCATTTGTGAAAAACCTAAAAGTAATGTGTCTTTGTACTGATAGCCGCTCGTGTGATTCCAACCTTCAATTGAATTGTCAGGTCCTGGTTGCACCATACCAAAAGGCATGGAAGGTCCTGGAAAAGTATGACCTGTGCCATCAGTTCCTATAAAAGTATTTACAAATTTGGCATTGTTTTGAGCATTTACACCTAAAATAGTAAGCAAAAACAATATACAATAAATGTTTTTTTTTATTTCCATAAAGTATCCATTTGTTCAAGAGTTTTGTTCTTGGTTTCAGGCACTTTTTTCCAAACAAAAAATAATGAAAATAAGCAAATTACAGAAAACAAGTAAAATGGAAATGCACCATTAAAATGATCTTTCAACCACTGATTTTCAACTAAACTAGGAAAAACTTGTGTTACTACAAAATTTGCCACCCATTGAATGAAAACACTAATTGCCAAAGCTAAACTTCTTATTTTAGTAGGGAAAATTTCAGATAATAATACCCATACAATTGGACCCCAAGAAATACTAAAAGCGCCCATAAATAGCAATAAGAATGGTAAGACCCAATTACCAACAGCATCAAAATAAATGAAAACACCAACAGCAGCTAAGGCAATAGTCATACCAATAGAACCGATGTAAAGCAGTGGTTTTCGACCCATTTTATCTACTAATTTAATGGCAAACAAAGTAAAAATTAAATTCACTACACCTAGAATACTGGTTTCTAACAGCGAAACATCGGTAGAGCTTCCTAAGCTTTTAAAGATTTCTGGAGCATAATACAAAATGGCATTAATTCCGGTTAATTGTTGTAAAATAGAAAGTCCGATACCAACAAAAAGTGCTTTTTTAAACATTGGACTACCTAAATGTTTCCACTGATTTTTATCTTCTTGATGTAATGAATTTTCAATTTCAGATTGAACTTGCGCTACCTCTTCTGGCGTATTTAATTTATGTAGAACAGCTATAGCTTTAGTGGTTTCGCCTTTTTGAAACAACCATCTAGGACTTTCTGGAATTAGAAAAATAAAAATTAGAAATAGGAGCGAAGGAATAATTTCTGAGCCAAACATCCATCGCCAACCGATATTCAAATTCCATTTGGCATCACCCTGTAGTGCTATAAAGTAATTTACAAAATATACCACCACAATACCAATTACAATAGCCAATTGATAATTTCCTACTAAGGCACCACGTCGTTTAGGCGGAGCAATTTCAGCAATATACATAGGTACAACCATAGAGGCAATTCCAACACCAATTCCACCAACAATACGAAATAGTACAAACATCGTAAACGAAGTAGGGAAGGCCGTTCCGACAGAATTTAGAATAAAAAGTATCGCTGTAATAAGCATGGTTACTTTTCGTCCAAACGTATCACTTAAAAAATCGGAGAAAAAAGCACCAATTAAACAACCCACCAATGCGCTAGAAATTGCCCAACCTGTTTCAACAGGCGATAAATGAAAATATTCGGTTAAATTTCCGATAGCACCAGATATAACGGCTGTATCATAGCCAAATAATAAACCACCTAATGCGGCGCTTAATGCTATAAAAAGAATGTAGTTTTTGTTATTTTTAGCCATATGATTTAAAGATTTTGTTGTAAATAGTTTTTCATTTGAAGGTTTATTTCCCATTGATTAGAAAGCGGTTTCTTAGTAAATGGTTCTTGAGGCATATAGGGAAAAGGTCCAAACTCTGGAGTAATGGTACAAATTACACTTTTTTTATTCTTTTGAATAGCTATAATTTCTTTCCACCAACTTAAATACAGCTCTAAATAGGTTTTCCATTCTGGTGCAAACGGATTGTTTACTTGTGGACTTTGTTCAAAACCAATGCGTGCATGAATGTGTTTAATATTTGGGTATATTTTAGAAAGCAAATCGAATTGATCGTGTAAATTACTTTCGGAAACTACAGAAAAATGTGAAAAATCGGCTATTAAATTTATTTTTGGAAAAATATCCAAGTAACTAACTAATGTTTTTAAATGAAATGAAAATCGCCCTCGATGAATTTCATGCCAAATAGGTATTCCAGAAACTCGTGTAAGTTGATTGCAGATTTCAATGATTTTACAATTATCACTAAAATCAAAAAAATCTTTTCCTGTGTGAGAATTAATATAATTTGGTTTTAGTTGGATTAAAAATTCTAAACGTTGTGTAATTCTATCAATATATTCGTTAACTGTTTCTTTTTTATTAGGGAGCACTTGTTGCGCTATGAAAATAAAATTAGGGTTTATAGTATTTCTGATGCGTTCTAATTCAGCATTAAATTCCGCAACAAAATGTTCGTCATCAGGAAAATTAATTTCTACACCATCGTAGTCATTTTCCAACACATTTGATAGAAATTGTTTTGCTGAAAGATGTTCACAACCCCAATAGGTACATATGTATTTGATTTCCATATTATTCAGCATATAATACAGGATTAATTGGCGAATTAATTATTTCACCCACTTTAGCGCCCGGACACCAAGTATTCCAATCGTGAATTTGATTTTGATTTTCAGGATTTTTTAATTTCATATCTTTATCCATATAAATTATGGTCATTACTTTTCGCATTTCGTTGGTAACATTTGCACCTGCACGATGAAAAACCCAACCCGAGTGAAAGCTAATTTCACCCACGGCAAATGGTTCAATCACATGCTGAAAATCGGTTACACGTAATTTCTTCTGAATCAATTCTTCACTTTCATCACCAATTTCTAACTCGCGTCCTTCTACTATTGTATGACTCCCTGCGCTAAATTCTAACGGACCCATTTCAAGTGGTGTAGCTTGTAACGGAATCCAAGCCGTTACCGTTTTATCAGTTTCCAATGGCCAATAATACTGATCGGCGTGCCAAGGCGTAATGCCGCCTCCAGCTTCCTTAAATAAGGCTTGGTCGTGGTATAATCGAACACCATTTACTTGCATCAAATCTGATGCTATTTTTGCAATACGTTTACTGAAAATCAGTTCCTTAACAACTTCATTTTCTAACCACAAATTGAATAATTGCAGAAACGCTTTTCCATAAGTTGTTCTTTCTTCAAGTGCCGTTTGCTCTTGATTCATATTATTTACTTGCTTGGTAATCGCTTCATTGAAGAAATCAACTGTTTCTTGATTTAGCACTTCTTTCAATTTGATGTATCGATTTTTTTGGTAAAAATTAATTTGTTCTGAAGTCAATGAATACGGTTCGTTAAGAAATTCTGATATTGATTGCATTGTGTATTGAATTAAAAGTAAATATTTTATTAAAAGTTAATATTCAAAATTATTTAAACTTGTTTGTTTGATTTAACATAAAATTGTTAATTTGTAACACTATATTGAATTTTATTTATTCATTTTTATGTTATAATGTCAATTTATTGTTATGAAAGCAATTTTAGAAGATATCAAATCAAATAAAGGAACATCAAGTTTTCATGCTTTTCGGTATCAAGTTCCCTATTTTCAATTTAAATGGCATTATCACCCAGAATATGAATTGACCTATATTGTAAAAGGAAAAGGGTATCGAATTGTAGGTGATTCATATGAGTATTTTACTGATGGTGATTTAGTTTTACTGGGTAGTAATTTACCTCATACATGGTCAGGAAAATCGAATGATGATATAGACTCAGATGCCGTTGTAATTCAGTTTTCAAATGAATTTATTGCCCCTTTTTTAGAATTAAACGAAAGTATATCAATAAAAAATATGCTTGAAAACGCAATACGAGGAATTAGTTTTGAGGCTGATGAATCGATTGTTTCAAAAATAATTGATTTATCCACTACTAATGGTATGGATCGAATTATTAATTTGATTTCTATTTTAGATAATTTATCAAAAAAACAAACAAAAAGCATCGCATCTAATACTTTTCATAACGTAGTTTCAAAGAAAAACGAAATGCGAATTAATAAAGTGTGTCTTTATATTCAAAACAATTTTTATAATAAAATTTCTTTAAAAGAAGTGGCAGACCTTGTTTATTTAACCGAAAGTAATTTTTGTAAGTTTTTTAAAAAAGCAACAGGTAAAACGTATTCCGATTATTTGAATGAATTACGAATCAATGAAGCTTGCCGATTATTGGTTCAATCAGATAAATCAATTAACCAAATATCTTTTGAGTGTGGTTTTGAAACATTGAGTTATTTCAATAGGGTTTTTTTAAATAAAAAAGGAGTGACACCATCAAAATATAGAAACTCAAAAACAATTTAGTTTATTTATTCTACTTCAGGATAATCTCTATACGCATAATAGTGCAATACTTCTTCTAAAGCCATTTGTAATGCTTTATTTATATGTACATAACTATTTCCTAAACGAAAATCTATTTGAGATAAATTCATATAATAATCTGTAAAAATTGGAACAGGTAATCCATTGTTTATGGCTTCGTTTACGGCATTATAATTTTTAGTTTGTTGTTCTTTTATAATGGAACAAGTTGCCAAACGTAATTGCGCAAATTTATCTTTGGTGGCACCATATCCAAATAATCTGCAAACTAAACCTCGGTATTTATAAGTAGTACAACTTCCTAAATGTAGATTTGTTTCTGATGTTTGACTATAATTATAACAAATAGGATTGGAGTGATTGTTTAGTTTTTCAAGTATATTTTCTGCTTCGCCAATTTTAAATAAGTGAAACGCCCAAGGTAAAAACTCAAGTGGAGATGCCTCCATAGTAGGATTGGTGCAACATTTTCCACAACCAGCGTTGCAGAATAAATGAGTTTTAGAGGTAAAAATAGTTAATTCGGTTTCTAATTTATCGAATAACAATTCAATTTCTTGCACTTTTCTTTCAATTGACATTCTTTTTTTCGGCCAATTTAAGGTTTAAAAAAGAATTGTCAAATCAATTTATAGGAATAATGAAATGAATGCTAAGCAATATTTTTAAATCCATTCGGCAAAGGTCGATATGCATAATACTGCAATACTTCTTCAAGGGCATATTTTAATGCTTTATTAATTGGTAAAATAATATTTCCTAATTGGTAATCAATTTGAGATAAATTCATATAGTAATCCGTAAATATAGGCACAGGAAGACCATTCTGAATCAGATTGGAAGCATTTTTGAAATTATCGACTTGTTCCGTTTTAATTATTTTACAAGTGGCTAATCTCAACTGTCCGTATTTGTCTTTGGTTGCTGCATAACCAAACAACCTACAAATTAATCCGCGATAGGAATAATTACTGCAACTTCCGTTTACTTTATCTAATAAGGTTAAAGGATTGTAAATATGGCAAATAGTGGAAGTTTTTATTTCTAATTCGGCTAATACTTTTTCTGCATCGCCATTTAAAAAAATGTGAAACGCCCAGGGTAAAAATTCCAATGGTGAGGCTTCTATATCCAATTTCGTACAACATTTACCGCAACCTGAATTACAATGTAGTTTGGTTTCTGTTTGAAGTGTGTTGATTTCTAAATCTAATTTTCTAAATAATTGTTCTACAGCTGCAACCTTAATTTCAATGGACATATTTTTTTTACGAATGTACGCTTAATAATACCCGAAAAGAGTTGATATCCTATTTATATCTAAAATAAAAAATCTCTAACTATAAAATAATTAGAGATTTAGAATATAATTTTAAAAACTAAATTAGTTCACAATAATTTTTTTAGTCAAATTTCCTTTTTCAGCGGTAATTTGTAAAAAATAAAATCCTTGTGGTAAATTATTTATTTTATATGTGTTTTGATTAAATATTGGCTTGATAATTTCTTTTACTATTTGACCATTAACATTAATTAAAGTAAGTTTCGAAATGCTTTCTTCTGTAGCAATTTCAATTTCATTAGAATTTGTTGGGTTAGGGTATACCTGAACAGCTGAATCTGCTATGAAACTTTGAGATGATAAAAATACTGTTGGCCATCTGTTTTCTGCTGCAGGTCCTCCCCAAATAACAGTAGCTAAATAAGGATTGTCAATAAATGGATTTCTATTTCCTTGCGCATATGTGTTTGATAAATTCCCATGATATGTATTTCGATTATCTTCATAAAGCGAAACAGGATCTTCTGCATTCCACTGTAAAAATAATTGAATCATATTTGTATCTGTAGAAACAGTTGCACCAGTACCTACATTAATTGGTAAGCATTGTGAAGGATATCTTAAATACATATACATCATCATTCTTGCTACATCACCTTTCCACTCATTTCCAGGATACCAACCGCCTGTTACAGTTCCAGAATTACCAGAACCAGCTGCGAATTTTAAATTTCCTCTATTACCATTTCTATCTACATCACAAGATCTTAAATTATGTGCATCTTCACCTGCGTCACTTAAACCACTATCATCAAGTGCCGGAGTACCTAGTGCTTTTGCATAAACATGTTCTCTGTTCCATTCACAAGAATTCCCTCCACCATTTGAATTAACATCTCTTTTTCGATGATCATTGCCATCTGAAATACTAGTTGGACAAGTAGTAGTACTAAAACCATAAATTAGCAATACATTATTTGAATCAGATGGGTCTATGTCTGTAGCTTGTGTGGCATTCCAAACATAAGGAAGCAGATTCGTGTGTTTGTTTATGGTTAGTGTTGATAAAGACGTTTTTAAAGGCATGCCTGTTTGCGTCCAATTCATTCCATTGTAATAAGGATTTGCAGGTGCTCCAGCTTGCCCAAAACTAAATTGAGCAACTAATAGTAAAAGTAGGTATTTCTTCATATTATGGGGTTTAATTGTTTCTTGTTAATAAAGCCATGTAAAATCCGTCATATCCAGATTCGTGAGCTAAAACTTTTTTATCTTGTACAAATGTAAAATTCTTACCTATTTCAGTGGTTAAGAATTTTTTTACTTGTTCTTGGTTTTCAGATGGTAACACACTACAAGTAGCATATACTAATTTTCCTCCTGGTTTTACAATAGGAGCGTAGCTTTCTAAAACTTCTGCTTGAACTTTACGAATATTGTCTATAAACTCTGGTTTTAATTTCCATTTTGCATCTGGATTTCTTTTCAAAACACCCAAACCACTGCAAGGCGCATCAATAAGTACTCTATCGGCTTGACCGTGAAGTTTTTTTATCACTTTAGTAGTGTCAATCACACGATATTCAATGTTATGAATTCCATTTCGTTTGGCACGAATTTTTAATTGTTTTAATTTACTTTCATACAAATCCATTGCAATAATTTGCCCTTTGTTTTGCATTAAACAAGCCATATGTAACGTTTTTCCACCAGCACCAGCACAAGTATCCACTACTCGCATTCCAGGTTGAATGTCTAACATATGCGCTACCATTTGAGACGAGGCATCTTGTACTTCGAACAAACCATTTTTAAAAATGTCTGTCATAAATACGTTTGCTCTTTCCTCTAATTCTAAAGCTTCAGGATAATCAGGAAGTACTTTTGTATGAATATCTAATTGAAGTAATTCTTGTTTTAAAGCTTCTTTTGTTGTTCTGATGGTATTCGTACGTAAAATAACTTTCGCAGGTTCATTTTGAGCAGTAATTTCTTTAGACCAAATTGTTTCGCCTAATTCTTTAACACCTATTTCGTCCATCCAATCAGGAATAGATTCTTTAAACTTTCTATCTTTAGATAATTCATCAAATTTTCCTTTGATTCTTCTTACTGGTGTACCTTCAAAATACTTCCAATCTGGTAATGTATATCCTTTTAAAGTAGCCCAAACTGCAAACATTCTCCAAATACTATCTCTATCAAATGGTTCTTTTTTAATTTCAGCTATTTCAGCATAAAGTCGTTTCCATCTTACTATATCGTAAATGGTTTCTGCTACGAATTTTCTATCGCTGCTTCCCCATCTTTTATCTAATTTTAATGCTCTGGCAACCACTTTATCAGCATATTCGCCTTCGTTAAAAATTGCCATTAAGGCGTCTATTACTGCAAAACTTATGTTTCTGTGAAATCTCATGTATTATATATAAAAATGCCTGCAAAGATAACAATTAAAAACAAAAAAGCGTTGATTCACGCTATAAATAGCTCGTTTTAAACTAATATATTTCTAAAAATATAGTTATTTAAAGGTCGCCATTTTTTGAATAATTGTATATTAGCCTAAAATAAGTAGTTTATGAAATATTTATCCTTGTTTGTGTTTTTTGTTTTTTTATCCTGTAAATCAACATTTAAAGTTTTAGAAAGAAAAGATATTATTTTAGATTCTCTTTCTATTCGAGCTATTTACCCTACAATTAACGGAGTTTGGTTTGGAGGTACAAATAGTAAAGCAGGATTTATAAGTTTCCAAAACGAAGCAGAAACTAAAATCGTAAAATTACAGAAAGAAATTACAGATTTTAGAAGTATTGCATTTGCAAATAATAATATATATGTTTTAAATGCAGGAACTCCAGCAAATATGTACGCATTAAATACTTTTGGAAATAGTTGTGCGTCAAATTTAATTTATACTGAAACTGGAGAAAAAGTATTTTATGACAGTATGTTTATAGATGCTAAAACAGGATTAGGAATAGTTATTGGAGATCCAACTGAAGATTGCTTATCAATTCTTTTGACTGAGAATTCAGGAAAAAATTGGAAGAAAATACCGTATAATAAATTACCAAAAACAGTTGATGGAGAAGCTTCTTTTGCGGCAAGCGATACAAATGTAAAAATTGTTGATGGGGTTATTTTTATTATTTCTGGAGGAACAAAATCTAGGTTATTTACAAGTGAAGACAAAGGAATTACTTGGCAGGTTTTTGACACGCCAATTATTCAAGGTGAAGCGATGACAGGTGCTTTTTCAATGGATTTTTACAACAAAAGAAAAGGAATTATTGTGGGTGGAAATTACGAAAATCAGAAAGATAATTCTATCAATAAAGCAATAACTAAAGATGGCGGAAAAACTTGGGAAATTGTATCAAAAGATAAAGCTTTTGGATATGCATCTTGTGTGCAATTTATGCCAAAAAGTCGTGGTAAAGTGCTATATACTTGTGGCACTTCAGGTGTTTATTATTCTACTAATTTTGGAGAAAAGTGGACAAAAATTTTAGAAGATACCGATTTTTATACGCTACGTTTCAGTGGAAAAAACAATATATATTTAGCAGGTAAAAACAAAGTGACCAAAATAAAAATAAGCCATTAAAAATGGCTTATTAGTTATTAATTTATCGTCTTGGAGGTGGTGGTGGATGATTGCCCTTACGTCCTTTTAGTTTTTCTAAAATTTTTCTATGAAAATCGTGCTCTAAACGCTCTAAGGTTACAACTTTTTCAGCAGTTATGATTGGAATTAATTCTGCTCTCATTTTCTTTTTTAATAGCATTACCTCAGATTCAATGGCCTCAGCTTCTTCTATTTTTTTTAATGCATCTTCATCTGAACTATTTCTTTTGTCTAATCGAAGTTTCATTTGCGCTTCTTTTAAAGCCATTATTTTTTCGTCATATTTGTTATAAACAGGCCAAAATTTTTCTGCTTCTTCTGAAGTAAGTGCTAATTTTTGAGAAATAAATGCGATTTTCAAAGATTTTATTTTATCCTTTCTTTCTTGTAGCATTTCTTTTCTATTGGCAATTAATTCTTCTCTTTTTTCAATTAATTGTGCTCTACGTTTTTCTATTTCGACTTTTTTAGCCTCTAAGTTTTCTTGTGCTTGATTGTTCAAACTAAAAATAAATGCAAGTAGTATTACTAAATTTTTCATTTTACTTTTTATTTAATTAATGTTGTTTAAGTTGTTGTAAATCAATTCGTTTTCTAATTCAATTAATTCTTTGTCATCTAACATCGAACCTACTTCGTATACACTTAATTCTTCGGAATGCAATTGCAAATAACTCATCTCAACTAATTCATTATTTTTTATCTCAACTGAATTATATAGCATAGGAGAAATAATAGTTAGTAATAAAACTGCTGCAATTCCGCTTACTTTATAAATTGTAGATTTTAAATTAATTATTTTTGATTGATTTGATTGATTTGATTGAATTGTTTTTAAAACTACAGCTTCATTTGTTTCAAAATAATCTTCAGGCACAATAAAACCTGTAGATTTAGGAAGCGATTGCGTAATTACTTCACCATTTATTTTTTCGAATAATTCATTTGAAAATGTTTCGAAATAGTTAGATGGAATAGTAAATCCGTTAGTAATTTTATAATTTTCTAATTCTGTTTTCATTATTTATTTAGACTACTTTTATTATAAATGGTTTAATTGTTTTTTAAATATTCTTCAATTTTTTTTACTGCGTGATGATAGTTGGCTTTTAAGCCTCCTACAGAAGTATCTAAAATTTCACTAATATTTTCATATTTCATATCTTCAAAATACTTCATTTTAAAAACGAGCTGTTGTTTTTCAGGCAAATTAGCAATAGCTTTTTGAAGTTTTATTTGAATTTCATTTCCTTCAAAATATACATCTGATTCTAAATTTAATATTGCCTTTTGCTGTAATTCAACATTAGAAATTCCTTGCTTTTTTGCTCGTTGCTCAATAAAAGTAAGCGATTCGTTTGTGGCAATTCGATACATCCAAGAATACAATTTACTATCGCCTTTAAATTTTCCGATATTTGAAAATACCTTAATAAATGTATTTTGAAGCACATCATCCGTATCATCGTGATTTAAAACGATATTTCGAATATGATAATATAAAGGTTTTTGATAGCATTGCACCAATTCTTTAAACGCTTCGTTTTGCGTTTTGGTTTGAATTAATCGTGCTATAAAATTTTTTTCGTCTTGCAATGAAATCTAATTTAATATTTGACTAAAGTTACGCAAAAAGGTTTAATTACCATTTAATTTTTTAATTTCGCAAGAAAACAAAAAAGATGTTACAAACTGTGATTTTTGATATGGATGGTGTAATTGTGGATACAGAGCCTGTACACAATTATGCGTATTATCAACATTTTAAAGAATTAGAAATAGAAGTTTCTTCAGAAATGTATGCTTCTTTTACAGGGAATTCTACAAAAAATGTGTTTCAAAAAATTAAAGATCATTTTGGAATAGAGAATGATATTGACAGTTTAGTACAAAAAAAAAGAAGTTTGTTTAACGATGCTTTCGATACCAAAGAAGACTTGTTTTTATTGGAAGGCGTGGAAGAATTAATAAAACAATTACATCAAAATGGCATTCAATTAATTTTAGCATCTTCTTCGTCTAAAGTAACTATAAACCGCGTTTTTAACCGATTTAAATTGCATACTTATTTTTCACATATTGTTTCTGGTGAAGATTTTCCTCAATCGAAACCCAATCCAGCAATTTTTTTAGAAGCTGTAAGGTTAGCAAAATCTAACAAAGAAAATTGTATTGTTATCGAAGACAGTACTAATGGAATAAAAGCTGCTTATGCTGCTGGAATTTTTTGTGTAGGATATAGAAGTGTAAATTCCAAACAACAAGATTATAGCTTGGCTAATTTAGTTATAGACAGGTTTGAAGAATTAGATTTCAACACCATTTTGAAATAAATTACCCAACGGCTTCTTTATATACTCGTAAACATTTTTCTCTTGCTTCTTTATGATCAACAATTGGATTTGGATATTGAAGCGTTTCCAAATCAGGAACCCATTTTTTGATATATTTTAGTTCTTTATCAAATTTTTTAATTTGCTCGGTTGGATTAAATATTCTAAAATACGGTGCGGCATCAACTCCTGAACCTGCTGCCCATTGCCAATTCCCAACATTACTGGCTTGTTCATAATCTAATAATTTAGAAGCAAAATAGGTTTCGCCCCAACGCCAATCAATTAATAAATGTTTGCATAAAAAACTAGCTACCACCATTCGTACGCGATTGTGCATATGTCCAGTAGCATTTAATTCTCTCATACCTGCATCTACCATTGGATATCCGGTTTTTCCATCACACCAATTTTTAAATAGCTTTTCGTCATTTACCCATTTTATTTCATCGTATTTAGGTTTGAAACTTTTAGTTTGAGTATGAGGAAAATGCCATAAGATTTGCATAAAAAATTCACGCCAAATTAATTCTTTTAAAAAAGTCTCATTTTCGAATTTTAAAGCGTGTTGTACTAATTTTCTAATGCTAATTGTTCCAAATCGCAAATGAATGCCTACTAATGACGTCCCGTTTTTAATTGCTGGAAAATTTCTAGTAGCTTCATATTCTGAAATTAATTTTTCAGAAATTGTGTACTCGGGAAGTGCAATTTTACTAATCTCAAAACCAATATCTGCTAAAGATAAAAAAGGGTAGGGATGCGATGCTATATTATTTAGTAACGTCTCGGATGGATAATTTACAAGTTTAGTTTCTTTTAATTTTGCTTTCCACTTATTTGAAAACGGAGTATACACTACATACGGCAAACCATCATCCTTGGTGATTTCAGACTTTTCGAAAATTACTTGATCTTTACAGGTTTTAAATTCAATTTTATTTTCTTTGAATACTTCATTTAATGCGACGTCTCTTTTTCGAGCATATGGCTCATAATCGTGATTGGTATAAACCGATTTTATTTGGTTTTCTTTAATAAGTTTTTCAAATACATCAATTGGTTTTCCATAAAAAACAGCAAGTGACTTGTTAATCTTTCCAAGTTCTATATTTATTTTTTCCAGCTGATTATGAATGAAAGTTACACGCGCATCATTTTTTTCAAGATGTTGCAAAATGGTTTCATCAAAAATAAAAATAGGCAAAACGGTTTCATTGTCTTGTAAAGCATAAAACAATGCGGTATTGTCTTCTAAACGTAAATCTCTTCTAAACCAAAAAAGTGTCATATTATTTAAATTCACCAAAAAGTTCAATTAATTTTTTTCTTCTGTATTCAAAAATCTCATCTAATTTAGGTTTTACAATAAAAGGATGTACCAATTGCCCAAGAATTCCCATCGGAACTTTATAATCGATAATGTCTTCCATTTCCACACCACCATGAATTTCTTTAATAAAATGCTTATGATGCCATAATGCATAAGGTCCAAATCGTTGCTCATCTACAAAATATTCTCCTTCAACTACGTGTGTAATTTCGGTAACCCAAGTAGTTTTAATTCCTAACAAAGGCGTAACAATATATTGGATAATTTGACCAGCAAACATAGGTCTATCTGCACCGCTCAAAATATCAAAACTCATATATTCTGGTGTGATTGTTTTTAAATTCTTTGGGCTTGATAAAAATTCCCAAGCTTCTTTTTTAGAAATTGGTAAATTTTGTTTTGATGCTAATGTATATATTTTCATTTTTTATAAATTAATTATGCAAATATATGATTGTTTAACTTTATAACTAAAATATCAAACAAAATTATTTTTTATTATTTAATAAACTTTATAAAAACAAAATTTAATAGTAATTTAGCAAAAAAAATAATATTTGAATTATGAAAAAATATATCTTATTTAGTTTATTAATAATTTCAGGAGTTTTAAGCGCACAGATTGCTACACCACAAGCAAGTCCGGTATCTAAAGTTGACCAAACTGTTGGTTTGACACAAATTAGTGTGGAATATCATAGACCAAGTGCTAAAGGAAGAGCGGTTTATGGAGAATTAGTTCCTTATGGAAAAAATTGGCGAACTGGTGCAAATAAAAACACAACGATTACTTTTTCGCAAGATGTTACAATTAATGGAAAGTCTTTATCTAAAGGAACATATGCATTATTTACTACACCAAAAGCAGATTCTTGGGATATTATATTTTACAAAGACACCGATAATTGGGGTTTACCAGAAGAATGGATGGATGATAAAATTGCTTTAAAAACATCAGCGAAGCCAGAAAGTTTAAACCGATTAGTAGAAACATTTACTATTTCATTTGATAATGTAACAACAGATGCTGCTAATTTAGAATTGTCTTGGGAAAAAACACTTGTATCTATTAAAATTGAAGTTCCAACACAAAAAGCTGTTTTGAAATCTATTGATGACATTATGAATGGTCCTTCTGCAAAAGATTATTACGCGAGTGCTCAATATTATTATCAATCTAATATTGATTTAAATAAAGCATTTCTTTGGATGAATCAAGCCATTTCTTTGTCAGGTGAGAAAGTTCCGTTTTGGTATTACAGATTAAAATCGTTAATTCAATTTAAATTAGGCGATAAAAAAGGAGCAATTGAAACTGCAAAATTATCATTAGCAGGTGCAACAGCTGAAAAAAATGAAGATTATATCAAACAAAATAAAGACAGTATTGAATTGTGGTCTAAATAATTTCAACTAAATCAACACAAAAATGCCATTCAAAATGAATGGCATTTTTTTATATGGTTTTTAGACTTTCAATTAAAAGATCAATTTCTTCTTTTGTGTTATAATGACTAAATGATATTCGCAAAGAAGGCTTTTTAATATCATCTGAAGATAAAAATTCAGCTAAAACGTGTGAGGGTTTTACGCTACCACTTTGGCAAGCACTTCCTCTGGAAACCGCAATGCCTTTCATATCTAAATTGAATAAAATTAGCGCGGTTTTTTCTTCTGAAAAAGGCAATAATACATTTAAAATATTATAAAATGTATTTTCTCCATTAATTATGATGCCTTCAAAATTAGATTGTAATTCAGAAATACAATATGATTTTAAATCTGAAATTGATTTGGTTTCTTCAGTCATATGTTCGTTAGCCAACTCAAATGCTTTTGCCAAACCCGCAATTTGATGTACAGCCTCTGTACCAGCGCGTAATCCTTTTTCTTGCTCACCACCATAAAACATAGGTTGCATAGATTGGTTTTTTCTAATAAAAGTAAAACCAATTCCTTTTGGTCCGTGAAATTTATGTGCACTTGCTACTAAAAAATCTAAAGGCGTCTTTTGTAAATCTATTGTTGTTTTGCCTATTGATTGTACGGTATCACAATGAAAAACAGCTTTATATTTTTGACAAATAGAAGAAACAGTATCAATGTTTAGTTGCGTTCCTATTTCATTATTTACGTGCATTAAGGTAACTAAAGTTGGAATTTCTTCGTTTAATTTGCGTTCAAAATCAAACAAATCTAAATTTCCATTTGGTAATACTTTAATATATTCTACTTCAATTCCAAATTCCTTTTGTAAATTTAAAACGGTATATAATGTGGCGTGATGTTCAATTTTACTGGAAATAATTTTTTTGACACCATTATTTTTAACCATTTCTCTTAAAATCCAATTTGTAGCTTCTGTAGCACTTGAAGTAAAAATAATTTCTTGAGCAGAACAGTTTAAATATTTTGCAATTGTTTTTCTTGAGGTTTCAATTATTGATTTCGAGCTTCTACCAAAACTATGCGTAGAAGATGGGTTTCCAAAATCGTTTTGCAACACATCTATCATCGTTTGAATTACTTCAGAACGTAACGGAGTAGTGGCTGCGTTATCTAAATATATTTTCTTCATCAAATTAATTTTGCTTAATGTAAATTTCCATAGCACCCAATCCATATTTTCCGTAATTGGCTTCTTGAATTACTATGTTTTCATATCGTCTTAATAAATATTCTAACTCGCTTTTTAAAACGCCATCACCAACTCCGTGAATTAAAACTACACGATTGTATCGTTTAGAAATTGCAAAATCCATAGCTCTTTTCGCTTCTTCAAGTTGAATATTTAATTTATCGAAGTTAGTTAAATTTTGATTTTTTCCCGTAATTATTTTTTCTAAATGCAAATCCACTTCAAAAACCATTGGATCTTTTTTGCTCAATTTGGTTAAAACCGAACCTGGTTTTTTAGGAATTTCTTTTTCTGCTAATACTTTAGAAAGGTTGCCCTCAAAATTAATTTTAGGCGCATCACTTGCGATTTTTATAACTTCTTTTTTATTGTATATAAGCTCAAAACCGTCTTTAGTTTCAATAACAATTGAATTATCCGTTTGAAATCGTAAAATCACACCTTCTAAATTATCATCTAAAACCTGAACAACATCACCAATTTTCATTGCGCTTTCCATAAAAAAATTATATTTTTACAAAAGTAAAATAATAACTTTAAAAAACATTCAAATTTGAAAATAGTTGTCATAGATAATTACGATAGTTTTACCTACAATTTAGTCCACTATTTAGAAGATTTAGGAGCAACAGTTACTGTTTTTAGAAATGATGAATTTGAATTAAAAGAGTTAGAAGTTTTTGATAAAATAGTTTTGTCGCCAGGACCTGGAATTCCTAGCGAAGCGGGTTTGTTAAAAGAAGTCATACAAACGTATGCCAAAACCAAAAGTATTTTAGGAATTTGTTTGGGATTACAAGCTATTGGAGAAG
>Ga0208595_1000265_pt1 | contig 20359 bp, 18 predicted proteins | sample LakMenEpi28Jun11_FD_150742 | JGI IMG/M metagenome (GOLD analysis project Ga0208595, IMG submission 150742) | Freshwater microbial communities from Lake Mendota, WI - 28JUN2011 deep hole epilimnion (SPAdes) | ecosystem: Environmental > Aquatic > Freshwater > Lake > Epilimnion/Euphotic zone ...
ATCTCGAAGAACGAAGCGCCGGGCAGTTAGCTCGCAAGCCGATGTTCGTGCCTGACTCAAAACCCGTTGAGGAACTTCTCAAGGAGATGCAGTTAAACGCCACTCACGTTGCGATAGCCGTGGACGAGTATGGCGGGGTTGCCGGGTTAGTAACTATGGAAGACGTGATTGAAGAGCTAGTCGGAGAAATTACCGACGAGTACGACCGGGAGCGGCCAGATATCGAACCTTTGGGTGATGACAGATATCGCGTGTCTGCGAAATCGTCGCTGTTTGAACTCGGAGAGCGTATCGGTCTAGAACTAGAAGACGAAGACATCGATAGTGTTGGAGGGTTGGTCACCAAACTTCTAGGAAGACTTCCTCGAGGCGGCGACCAGATCCACACGTCCGGTCTAACCTTCACCACAGAGCGTTTTGAAGGCAAAGACCATCGACTTGTTACCGTTTTGGTTTCGGTTGACCCCGATGTGATAGCCCTGAGAGAAGAAAAATAGTGACCACCTTCCGCTCCGGATTCGTCTCATTCGTGGGCAGGCCAAACGTCGGCAAATCAACTCTCACTAATGCGTTAGTGGGCGAAAAGGTAGCGATAACCAGTGCTAAACCGCAAACTACCAGGCGAGCGATTAGAGGTATCGCAAACCGCGAGAGCGGTCAGTTGATTTTGGTAGACACCCCCGGCCTTCATCGGCCTCGCACCTTACTAGGGGAGCGGCTCAACGATTTAGTTGAAACAACCCTGGGTGACATGGACGTGATTTGTTTTTGCATCCCGGCGAATGAAAAACTCGGCCCGGGTGATAACTTCATCAACGAGCAACTTTCCAAATACCGCCGCACCAAGCTTGTCGCCGTTGTTACCAAGTGTGAAACTGTTTCGCGCGACCGCTTAGCGGAGCAACTGCAAGCCGTATCGGAGCTTCGCGACTGGAATGCGGTTATTCCCGTCTCGGCAGTGTCGGGTGAACAGGTCGTGGAACTTGCTGAACTCCTAATTACTCTGTTGCCAGAGTCGGAAGCTCTTTACCCGATTGAAATGACCACCGACGAGTCTCTTGAGCAAAGAATCTGCGAGCTAATTCGCGAAGCCGCGCTCGAAGGCGTTCACGACGAATTACCACATTCGATTGCAGTAACTATCGATGAGATGGGTGAGCGTGAAAACAGTAACCTCTTCGACATTTACGCAAATGTTTGGGTCGAGCGCGATTCTCAAAAAGGAATCATCATCGGCAAGGGCGGTTCGCGTCTTAAGGATGTTGGTTCAAAATCTAGGTCCGAGATTGAAGCTCTTCTGGGGAAGAAAGTCTTCCTGGGGATTCGAGTAAAAGTTTCACCGGATTGGCAGCGCGACCCTAAGGCGCTTGGACGTCTGGGTTTCTAACCCATTGAAGTGCTAACCTAAAATCATGTTTGTTCTGCTCCTGCTTAGCGGCCGCGACGAGGCTTAAAACTAGCCATCCTTCGTCGCGGGGTCTTCGCCTTTCTAGCTAGAAAACTTTCGACAAACATACAGGAGCAAAAATTGCGTAACCAGCAAAAACCATCGGGCATGCCGATTCACAAATATGAGCCGTTTCATGATCAGATTCACGTCTCTCTGCCAGATCGCACCTGGCCAACCAAGCGAATCGAAAAGGCTCCAGTTTGGTGTGCCGTAGATCTTCGTGACGGTAACCAGGCGCTTATCGATCCGATGAGCCCAGAGCGAAAGCTCAAGATGTTCAAGCTACTGGTGAAAATGGGCTACAAAGAGATCGAGGTTGGCTTCCCGAGTGCCAGTCAGACCGATTTTGACTTTGTCAGGCTTCTGATTGAAGACGGACACATTCCGGACGACGTCGTAATTCAGGTGCTTACTCAGGCGCGAGATCATTTGATTGAGAGAACTTTTGAGTCGCTTATTGGTTCTAAGCAGGCTGTTGTTCACTTCTATAACTCAACTTCAGTACTGCAACGACGCGTGGTCTTCAACCAGGACAAAGCTGGAATCATGGACATTGCCCTGAATGCAGCAAGAAAGTGTAAAGAGTTAGAGCCAACACTGGTTGGAACAACCGTGTTTTACGAATATTCTCCCGAGAGCTACACCGGAACCGAGTTGGAATACGCGGCCGAAGTTTGCAACGCGGTGGTGGAAATCATCAACCCAAGCCCTTCACACAAGATGATTTTGAACCTTCCGGCAACGGTCGAAATGATTACTCCTAACGTTTACGCCGATTCAATCGAGTGGATGTGCAGAAATATCACCCGTCGCGACAGCGTCTTAATTTCTCTTCACCCGCATAACGACCGCGGCACCGCGGTTGCGGCAGCCGAACTCGGTTATCTTGCCGGGGCAGATCGTATCGAGGGTTGTCTCTTCGGAAACGGCGAACGAACTGGAAACGTCGATCTAGTGACTTTAGGCCTGAACCTATTTAGCCAGGGCATTGACCCGCACATCGACTTCAGCGACCTAGACGAAATAAAGCGCACCGTTGAATACTGCAATCAGCTTCCGGTTCCAGAGCGGGCACCTTACGGTGGCGACTTGGTTTACACAGCTTTTTCTGGGTCTCACCAGGATGCAATCAAAAAAGGTTTCGAACTCATGGGCAAGGAGGCCGACGCCAAGGGAGTATCAGTTGACGAGCTCATCTGGTCTGTTCCCTACCTACCGATTGACCCGAAAGATGTGGGTCGTTCCTACGAGGCGGTTATTCGTGTGAACTCGCAATCGGGTAAGGGTGGCGTTGCCTATCTACTGAAGAGCGATCACTCGCTAGACCTTCCACGAAAACTCCAGATCGAGTTCTCCCGAGTCGTTCAGAACATGACGGATCAAGACGGTGGCGAAATTTCGAGCGAAAAACTCTGGGAAATCTTCACCGACGAGTATCTTCCGTCGGCAAGCGACACTCAGAAATGGGGACGATTTGAACTTCGCAAAATCGCTACGCAGTCTGACATGGATGGAACTGTAGAGCTTGATGTAGTTCTCCGAGATGGAGCTGGCGAATCAGTCAAACATGGAACAGGAAATGGTCCTATTTCTGCTTTCATCGATGTTTTGTCCCAGCTCGGCGTCTCGGTTCGTCTCTTGGATTACGTTGAACACACGCTTAGTGCGGGTGGCGATGCCCAGGCGGCTTCCTACATCGAACTTGAAATTGATGGCAAGCACCTCTGGGGAGTGGGAATCGATGGCGACATTGCAACCGCTTCGCTGAAGGCACTTATTTCGTCAGTCAATCGCAGCCTGCGCTAATCATGCCGGTCTACCGCGAAGAGGCTGTGATTATTAGAACCCATAAGTTGGGTGAAGCAGACCGTATCGTGACCATGCTGTCTCGTTATCGCGGGCTAATTCGCGCTGTGGCCAAAGGCGTGCGAAGAACAACCTCCAAATTCGGCTCCAGGCTTGAGCCGTTCATGGTGGTTGAAATTCAACTTCACGAGGGAAAGAATCTAGACACCGTAAATCAGGTTGAAACGCTAAACGCTTACGGCGGTCAGATCATCGAAGATTACCCAGCTTTTACCGCGGCCACCGCAATGGTTGAAACCGCCGAAAAACTTGCCGGTGGGGATAGTTCTCCTCAGCAGTACCTGTTGCTTGTCGGCGGCCTACGGGCTCTGGCAAACAAGGATCACGACTCAAGTTTGATCCTCGACTCCTATCTTTTACGAGCCCTGTCGGTGGCTGGCTGGGCTCCAAACTTTACCGAGTGTGCGGGCTGCTCCAAACCTGGAATCCATCGCGACTTTGTTCTCCAAGCCGGTGGAATGGTTTGTGAGGACTGTCGAATTCCGGGGTCGGTCAAATTAGATGAGGAAAGCGCCAAACTTTTGGGAGCGCTTTTGGCTGGCGATTGGGCCTACGCAGACAACACCTCTGTGCAAGCGCGTGGTTCCGCTTCGGGAGTGGTAGCCGCATATTCACATTGGCACATCGATCGAGGGCTAAAATCACTACAACATGTCGAACGTACCTAAATTCTCAAAAGTGCCTGCCCACGTGGCCATCGTCATGGATGGAAACGGGCGTTGGGCTAATGAGCGCGGGCTGACTCGAGTAGAGGGTCACAAAGCGGGAGAGCTTGCTCTCCTCGACGTGGTCGAAGGTGCGATTGCGGCTGGGGTCAAGTACCTAACGGTTTATGCATTCTCAACTGAAAACTGGAAAAGATCACCCGAGGAAGTTCGTTTTCTGATGGGGTTCAATCGCGAGGTTCTGCAGCGTCGCCGAGACACCCTAAATAGCTGGGGAGTTCGCATTCGCTGGGCGGGCAGGCGACCGAAACTTTGGGCGAGTGTTATTCAAGAGCTTCAAGATGCGGAAAAACTGACCGCCAAGAATAAAACACTCACCCTGACGATGTGCGTGAATTACGGTGGACGAATTGAATTAGTCGATGCCATGAACCAAATAACTCAGGATGTATCCGAGGGCAAGCTTCGCCCAGGAAGCATCACCGAAAAGACCGTACAAAAGTATCTGCAGACTCGCGATATTCCTGACGTCGATCTATTCCTGCGTTCTTCAGGCGAGCAGAGAACCTCGAATTTCTTGCTCTGGCAATCGGCTTACGCAGAATTTTCGTTCGACGAAACTCTCTGGCCAGATTTTAGGAAAGAGCATCTGTGGCAGGCTATTGAAGATTTCGGCAACCGCTCGAGGCGCTTTGGTAAAGCAATCGACAGCCCAAAAGGTCGCTCTTCTAAGTAGACTTGAAACTTCACAGGCATTGGTTTACATCCAGTAAATCGATAGAAACATGGAGTTCAAGTGGCCACCCCAAATCGTTTAGATTCGGCAATTTCCCTCGCCAAGCGCAGAGGATTCGTTTTTCAAGCCGGAGAAATCTATGGTGGTTCTCGTTCGGCTTGGGATTATGGTCCGCTCGGAGTAGAACTCAAGGAAAACATCAAAAAACAGTGGTGGCGCACCATGGTGCAAAGTCGCGATGACATTGTTGGTCTCGACTCATCTGTCATTTTGCCCAGAAAAGTCTGGGAAGCCTCCGGTCACGTGCGTGAGTTCTCTGATCCTCTAATTGAATGCACCAGCTGTCACAAGCGATTCCGCCAAGATCACCTGGAAGAGGCTTTTGAGGAGAAGAAGGGTCGTGCTCCAGCGAGTATGGCCGACATTGCCTGCCCAAACTGCGGCGGGAAAGACTCCTGGACCGAGCCAAAAGCGTTCAACGGTCTTCTCCAAACCTTCCTAGGCCCAGTTGCCGCGGAAGAAGGTCTTCACTACCTTCGTCCCGAAACGGCACAGGGTATCTTCGTAAACTTCGCTAACGTCCTCGGTGCAGCCCGTATGAAGCCGCCTTTTGGTATCGGCCAGATTGGTAAATCTTTCCGAAATGAAATCACTCCGGGAAACTTCATTTTCCGCACCCGTGAGTTCGAACAAATGGAGATGGAATTCTTCGTGGAGCCCGGCACCGACGAACAGTGGCACGACTATTGGATCGAACAGCGGATGAACTGGTACACCGACCTAGGTATCAATCCAGACAACCTTCGTCTTTACGAGCACGCGAAAGAGAAGCTTTCACACTACTCAAAGCGAACCGTTGACATCGAGTACAAGTTTGGTTTCCCAGGTAGTGAATTCGGCGAACTTGAGGGTATCGCGAATCGTACCGATTTTGATCTCACCACTCATTCGCGCGAATCCGGAACTGACTTGAGTTACTTCGATCAGAACAAGAACGAGCGATGGACTCCCTACGTCATTGAGCCGGCTGCCGGTCTCACTCGTTCGCTGATGGCTTTTCTGGTGGATGCATATCACGAAGACGAAGCGCCTAATACCAAAGGTGGCGTCGACGTGCGCACGGTACTAAAGCTCGATTACCGCCTTGCGCCGGTGAAGGCAGCAGTTTTGCCGCTGAGTCGAAACGACGAACTTTCTCCTGTTGCCCGGAACCTCGCCCAAGAACTTCGCGGATACTGGAACATCGATTTTGATGACTCGGGTGCAATCGGTCGCCGGTACCGTCGTCAGGACGAAATTGGCACGCCGTTCTGCATCACCGTGGATTTCGAAACCCTAGAAGACCAGGCAGTTACCGTTCGTGAGCGAGACAGCATGCAGCAGGAGCGAGTTTCACTCGACAAACTGCGCGGTTACCTTGCCGAAAGACTACTCGGCTAGTCAGTGACTCAGGTAAGCCAGAAGCCAGCACTAACCTACGGGAATCTTGCCATCGCAACTCCCGTGGTGCTTGCGCCCATGGCTGGAATCACCAACACCGCGTTTAGAAGGCTTTGCCGCGAATTCGGTGGCGGCCTGTTCGTTTCAGAAATGGTCACATCCAGGGCGCTGGTAGAGCGCACCGAAGAGTCGATGCGCCTGGTTGGTCATCACGAGAGCGAAGACATCCGCTCGGTTCAGCTCTACGGGGTAGACCCAAAAACTATTGCCGAGGCAGTAACCATGCTCGTAGCTGAAGATCGAGCAGATCACATCGATCTAAACTTTGGCTGCCCGGTGCCAAAAGTTACCCGCAAGGGCGGGGGAGCGGCCCTCCCTTGGAAGTCTGATCTTTTCTCAGCAATTGTCAATGCAGCTGTGAAAGCCGCCGGTTCGGTGCCGCTTACGGTGAAGATGCGCAAAGGTATTGATGCCGATCACCTTACCTATCTCGACGCTGGAAAAGCAGCCCGAGACGCGGGAGTAACCGCAATCGCTCTGCACGGTCGAACCGCCAGTGATTACTACAGCGGAAACGCCGACTGGGATGCCATTGCAAGACTGCGCGAATCATTGCCGGATGTTCAGGTTCTTGGAAACGGCGACATTTGGAGCGCTGCCGACGCCATTCGAATGATGCGTCAGACCGGCGTAGACGGCGTTGTTGTGGGCAGAGGATGTCTTGGTCGTCCTTGGCTATTTGGAGATCTACAGGCTGCTTTTGACGAGTATCAGCGAAACCCACATTCAGAGGCTGCGGTGAATCCGATTCAGCCAAATCTGGGCGAAGTTGCTGACGCATTCAAACGCCATGCCGAACTCTTGGTTGAATTCTTTGAGAATGAAAACCATGCCTGCCGAGACATCCGTAAGCACGTGGCCTGGTATTTCAAGGGTTACCCGGCTGGTGGCGAGTTTCGAGCGTCGCTGGCGCAAGTTCAGTCGCTCACTCACATGGACGAAATTCTGGGAACGCTAGATCGCACGCAGGCTTACCCAGGCGATGAAGCCGAAGGTCCACGTGGTCGTCTAGGCGGCGCCAAAGTTTGCTCGCTTCCCGAAAACTGGCTGCAGTCCCGCACGCTTGATTCCGATGGCGCCGCTCTGCTGCTGGATGCCGAGATTGGGGTTTCCGGTGGCTAATCTAACTCCTCACGGCTACACCGAGTTCGATGAAGAAAGACTGCTTCCTGAACTTCGCAAAGGCACTCCGCGTCGGAGCGAGTTCGCGAGAGATCGTGCAAGAGTGCTTCACTCTTCCGCACTTAGGCGTCTCGGAGCCAAAACACAGGTTCTGTCTCCAACCGCAGGAGATTTCGCTCGCACCCGTCTCACACACTCGTTAGAGGTGGCTCAGGTTGGCCGCGAGATGGCCCAAAGTCTTGGAATTGACCCAGACTTGGTCGACATGTCATGTCTCGCTCATGACCTAGGTCATCCGCCATTCGGCCACAACGGCGAACGCGCGTTGAATGACTGGGCTAAAGATTTTGGTGGATTCGAAGGAAACGCCCAAACACTTCGTTTACTCACGCGAATCGAACCCAAGGTCTTCCGCGATGACGGCAGTTCTCTAGGGCTGAATCTCACACGTGCGTCACTAGACGCCGCCTGCAAATATCCGTGGCCTCGCGAGAGCGCAGTCTTCGACGATGGCGGCGGCGCGAGATCAGACAAATTTGGTGTTTACTCAGACGACCTGGAGGTTTTTGACTGGTTGCGTCAGGGAGCTCCGCTTCGCCAAAAGAGCATTGAAGCCCAGGTTATGGATTTCGCCGACGATGTTGCCTATTCGGTTCACGACTACGAAGATGCCGTGGTGGAGGGATGGATTCAACTTGAAGAAATTGCTCAGTTGGGAAATCGATCGCAGCTCATCAAAGACATGCTGCACTGGGCAGGTTCCAGCCAAGACTTTGATGCACTAGATGCGGCGCTACTAAGGCTTCAGGCTCTACCCGAGTGGGTTGTGGCATTTGACGGAAGCGTTTTTGATCACGGGAAGCTAAAGAATCTCACCAGCGCTCTAATCGGATCGTTTGTGAGCAGAAGCACAGGTGCAACCGTTGCAGCGACTCCGGGTGAATTAGCCCGATACCAAGCGTCGGTAATTGTGCCAAATGAGGTTAGAAGTGAAATAGCGGTTCTAAAGGGTCTGGTTTCTTCATTCCTCATGTCGCACGAGTCACGCCAGCCTTTCTACGAACGTCAGCGGGAATTACTAACGGAGCTCGCAGATGCTCTTCTCAGTTCATCCGGCAAAGAGTTAGACAGTTACAGCACTCTTGCTTGGAGCTCTGCAAAAACCGAGGAGCAAAAGCGCCGAGTTATTGTTGATCAAGTTGCTTGTCTAACCGATCAGGCCGCTCAAAATCTTCACGACAAATTGGTGCGAGGGGTGAGCTAATGGCTAAGAGAATTCCTCAGAGTGACATCGACGAAGTTCTGTCGCGCGTATCAATCGTCGACGTCGTTAGCGACTACGTTGCCTTAAAAGCCAGCGGTAATGGCGAGTTCAAGGGCCTTTGCCCATTCCACGGTGAAAAGTCGCCGTCTTTCGGTGTTTCGGCTACCAAAAACCTATGGCATTGCTTTGGCTGCGGTGAAGGTGGAAATCTTTTCCAGTTTCTAAATCGGATTGATTCACTTAATTTCGTTGAAGCCGTTGAAAAACTGGCCAGTCGCGTTGGCTACGCCCTCAACTATGAAGAGGGAGGTGAGTCAAACCCCAATCTCGCTATCCGAGCAAGAGTTCTTGAGGCCAATTCCTTTGCGGCGAAATTCTTCGCCGAGCGACTTGTTGATGCCGAGGCAGAACCAGGTAGAGCCTTTTTACAGAGTCGCGGTTTCGACCAGGCAGCTTCAGCTCACTTTGGCGTCGGTTGGGCCCCTAAGGGTTGGTCATCGCTCACCGACCATCTGAAGACGCTTGGTTTTACCGAAGATGAATTGGTCACCGCAGCCTTGGCCAGCAAAAAAGAAAAGGGCGCTTACGACCGTTTTCGCGGTCGTCTAATCTGGCCCATCAAGGACAGCACCAACGCTGTAATCGGTTTTGGCGCTAGAAAAATCTTCGACGACGACCAGGGGCCGAAATACTTAAACACGAGTGAAACTCCCGTGTACCACAAGTCGAGCGTGCTTTACGGCATCGATTTAGCGAAGCGGGAAATATCTAAAACACAGCAGGTTGTAGTTGTCGAAGGTTACACCGACGTTATGGCTTGCCATCTGGCCGGAATAACCACGGCTGTGGCAACCTGTGGAACCGCTTTCGGCGATGAACACATCAGAATCTTGAACCGCATCCTGGTTGCCGACGCCACGAAGCCAGCTGAAGTGATCTTCAATTTCGACCCAGACGAAGCCGGGCAAAAGGCGGCAATGCGAGCATTCGCTTCTGCCCAAAAGTTCAACGCACTCACCTACATCGCCATCGGCCCTGAAGGCCTAGACCCCTGCGATCTGCGCAAGGCTAGGGGAGATGGAGCAATTGTCGACATGATTGCGGCCAAGCGCCCGCTAATCGAATTCGCGCTGGAACGTTCAATCGCTAAATTCGACCTCGCCTCTCGTGAGGGTCAGGTGGCTGCTGTGCGCGCAGCGGCAACAATAGTTGCGGAAATCGCCGACCCGACTCTGCGTTCAAGTTATGAGAAACATCTTTCAGATCTAACGCTGGTAGACCGAGCTGCCGTGAATCAAATGGTGTCAGATGCCGCCAAGGGTGTTCGTCGTCAAGCCGTGGCTCCTGCATCTCAACAAGGTCAAAACGACTCAGTTGAGGCGGTTGGAGAAGCTCTACCTCAGGTGAACCTGGCTGATCCGATCAACCGAAATGAGCGATTCTTACTCGATGTAATTGCCCAGATTCCGAGCGTCATCGACGCGGCAACCATGAAGCGCATTTTTCGAAGTTTCTTCTCAGCCCCTCGTCACGCGGCAATTGCTCGAGTGATTGAAGCGCACTATGGAAACGACAATTTCACCGACAGTGTGTCTAAGGCGCTTCCAGACGACTTGGCCTCGCTATGGCGCGAGATGATTCTCACCCCGCTACCGATAATGGCTGGGGGAGACCCGGTGCCTTATGCCTCTGGTGTTATCAAGAGTTCTCTAATTTCAACCATTGAGTTTGAGAAACAGGTTCTGATTCAAGGCCTAACTCAAGCCAGAGCATCGAAGAACGAGGCGCTCTCGGATCAGATTGCCAAGAAGTTAATCGAACTAGATTCAGAGCTAATTGAACTTCGCGCAAAGCGCTAGAAAGTTTGGTAATGTTAGAGGCTGCGTAAGCAACTTTCCTCGGTAGCTCAATTGGCAGAGCAATCGGCTGTTAACCGATAGGTTCTTGGTTCGAGTCCAAGCCGGGGAGCCAAGTTCCAAATTTGGAGGCCAGCACATGATTAGTTGGATTCTCAATCGCAACTGGCTCTCGGTAATCATCTTTTCTCTAATGATTGCGTTTTTCTCCGCCGGATTTGAACTAATTAGCGGCGATTACCTAGGCCTTGTTTTCTCGGCCAGCCTGCTTTGCGCGATATTGCCGGTTAGGCACAACGCTTGGCTGTCTTTGAGCTTGATTCCGATCTCAACAGTCTTTTTGATTTTGTTTTCAAACACCCAACTCATCGGTTCATTACTTCTAGCGGTCGTGTTCGCGTTAGTCGCAGCCTTCGGTTCACGGGTAGTCAGGCTGGTGAATCTGATTCTGACCCTAGTGAGCGCTTTGGCTCTCGGGTGGTTCCTGGGCTACGAAGGTTCTCTGGTTAGTGAATTAGTTGGTAGCGTGCCGTCTTCAGAGTTAGTCAGAGTCAATTCCTTCATCATCGTCTTTGCGATAACCTTCGGGTTTTTTGGAATCGCGGCACTTGGCGGCCGGCTGGCGTTCTTGAAAATAGAGCACATTGGCAGCCCCAGAGATCGAGCCATTCAGCTTATTTCCGGCGAGCGCCTGCGTTTGGAGATCGCTAAGCAAAACGAACGTCTAGAAATAGCCAAAGACCTAAGCGAGCTACTAGTGCAAAAAGTGTCTGGCGTGGTTAGCGTTACCGAGGGTGGCAGATATGCACTTCAAGCCGACCCTACAGTTGCCGATCGAGTTTTGCAGCGTGCTCACGATTCAGCTCGAGACGCTCAGAGCGAGCTTCGCAGGCTCTTCGATTACCTGAATTCGAGTATCTTCTCCGAGTTGGCTACCTTCAAGATCTCTGACTTGAAAGAACTAACGGTTGCTTTCCGTGAGCTCGGGTACAACACCGTTATTGAAGAGCAGGGTAACGCTTTTGCCCTCAACGACGGAATGGAACTGTGCGTCTACAAAATCGTGTTTGAGTCGCTTCAGAATGTGAAGAAACACTCGCCGGTTGGTACTCAAGTTTCGGTTAGTTTCCTCTGGGTCGAGGACGGTCTGCAAATCCTTGTGAAGGACAATGGCATCGAGACGGTCAACCGCGAAAAAGAGACTTTGGGCGAGCTTGTCGAGGGGTATTCGGTTCAAGATGATCTAGAGGCTTTGGTGTTCGAGTTCGATGGCGCTACTCTGGCAGCGCTCAAAGACCGAGCCGCCATTTACGGCGGTCGAATCGAGGCCACCAAAGTGCCAGGCGTAGGTTTCACACTCTCGGCAATCTTTCCTAACCTCAAGTCCCTGGCCGCCGAAAGTCTTTAATGACCGAGCTAAGAGTTGGTCTCATCATCAACAACGATTTGGTTAGATCCGGTCGCAACATGGTGATTAGTTCGCAGTTGGATATGCGGGTAGTGCTTGAGGAGTCAGACTCGCAGGTAGCGATAAGTCGAGCCCCAGATTACCTAGTGGACGTTCTCGTGGCCGCGCATAGCCAACACGGCTTCACCGGCAGTGGCTTTGTCGAAAGACTTTCTGTCGCTCTTTCAATGTCCGGAAATGACGCCGCAATTTTGATGCTGGCGCCTTTCGCCACCAACCAAGCCCGCTGGGATGCTATAAAGGCGGGGGCGGCCGACCTGGTTGGGATGGAGGCCAGCGGTGCAGACTTTCTCAAACGAGTGCGCTCAGTTGCTAAATCCGACTATCTAGTCGAACCTGATTTCATAAAGTCTTTCGGTTCAACCCAACCCACGGTTACTCCAAGCCGAGAACTCGAAGCCGCGGTTCGTGTGCTCACGAAAGATCAGCGGGCTCAGCTATCGCTGACTCTCAGCGGCCACAGCGACCATGATGTTGCCAAAAAGTTTGACGTGTCAAAACTTCGCATCCGTCAACTTTTAGACTCTCTTTCACTCGTGGCTGGTGTTCGCACCAGAAGTCAGCTTCTTATTCTTCTGAGAGAATTTATCGCATGACCAATTCTGGTGGGAAAGTCGCCAATGTCGCGCTGAGCGTAGGTATAGCAACCGGTGTTTACGGGATTTCGTTTGGTGCGCTTTCGGTCACGGCTGGCTTTGACATCTGGCAGACTGTCGCGCTAAGTGTTCTTATGTTTAGCGGAGGCTCACAGTTTGCATTCGTTGCCGTGGGGTTCTCAGATCTCGCGACAGCGGTAACTTCTGCATGGCTGGTTGGAGTGAGAAACGGTTTCTACGCCCTCAGCCTCGCTCCAATTTTGGAGACCAAGGGTGTTCGAAAGATTCTTGCTTCTCAGCTGACAATAGACGAAAGCGCGGCGGTGTCAACCTCACGCGAAACGCTAGACGAACAACGTAAGGGGTTCTGGCTTACCGGGATCTCCGTTTTTGTCTTCTGGAATCTAGCTACTGTCCTGGGTGCTTTCCTCGGTCAGCAAATCGGTGATCCTGAGACTTTTGGCCTAGACGCCGCAGCCGCCGCAGCTCTTTTCGCCCTAGTGTGGCCAAGAATCCAGAAGAGCGCCGGGGCCATCATTGCCGTGACAGCCATAGTTGGTAGCGTGCTGTTCTCCCTAGTTCTACCATCTGGTCCGCCGGTACTTCTGGGCGCGTTCTGTGCCGTCGTGGTGGGTTTCATTCTGAATCGAGGCAAGAATGAATAGCTGGATTGCCATTATTGCCGCCTCGGCAGCTGTGTTTTCATGGAAGTTTCTAGGGCACCTTGTGCCTCGCAAGTTTTTAGAGTCGAAATTCTTGCAGAAACTGGCAGGCTTCCTCACCATTGCACTCTTGGCCGGACTGGTAGGAGTACAAACTTTCATCGGCACGAACTCTGCAACCGCTAAGCAGGAAGTGGTTTTCGATGCCCGCTTTGCGGCTCTAATACTGGCAATGGTTCTCTTGAAACTTAGGGCGCCGTTTATCGTCATAGTTCTAGCTGCGGCGGCCACGGCAGCTCTGCTTCGATTAGCCTTCTAGGTTATCCCGGCCAGGGAGCCAAGAAACTCCTGGTTTTCCCCAACCGCGTTCTCTAATCATGAGTTTGCGCTCTTCGTGCCACTCTTTATCAAGCCGGTCTAGGTAAAGAAGCCCGTCCAGGTGATCAAATTCGTGTTGCATGATTCTGGCGAACCAACCACTGGCGTCAATTCTCACCGGGTTCTGGTTCACGTCCACCCCGGTAACTACCGCTAGCTCTGCTCGCTTTAATGGAAATCTTTCACCGGGAGCCGATAAACAGCCCTCAACTTCGGTGTCTTCGTCTGCCGGTCCGGTTTCTATTGGTCCTAGCTCAAGGACCGGATTGATTACCTCACCGCGACGGGGATTACCCTCATCATCGTCGTAGTTGTAGACAAAAACTCTCAGACCCACGCCGATTTGAGGGGCGGCTAATCCAACTCCCGGGGCTTTATCCATGGTTTCGTACATGTCTTCAACCAACCGCACTAGGTTTTCATCGAACGAGGTCACCTCGGCGGCACGAGTGTGCAAGACGGGCTCCCCAGCGATAAAGATTGGTCGAATGGTCATTCAAAAATGATACCCAGACCTGGCTGTTCGAAGTGTGAAAATGGTTAGGCTTAAGTGTTCACCCAGAGGAGTTAGATGTTTCGCGCTATAGCTATCTCGCTTTCACTTTTGGCTGCCGTGGCCCTTGCCTTCGGAGCTCAGTTTCAGAATGATTCGGTAACAAAGAACAGCGATAAAAAAGCTGGCGAGAAAAGCGGCGTAGGTTTCCGTAACCTGCTCAAACTCTTCGGCGACAAGCGCTGGCTTACCGGAATGTCTTTTCTTTCGGCCGGAGCCGTGCTGCAGATTTCCGCTCTAACTATGGCTCCCTTGATTGTGGTTCAGCCGATCGGCGCTCTGGCGCTGGTAATCACCTCACTACTCAACGCCAGAGCGACTAAAACTCCAATTACTCGGGCCACCTGGATTGCCATCGGTATCTGTACCGCTGGTATCGCGGTTTTCGTAACACTGGCAACCACCATTGGCGACGACCAGCGATCACTAACCGACGGAGACCTAGTGTCGCTTCTAGCCGTCATTTCTGCGGTTCTTGCGGTTTTCGGCGCACTTTTCTTTGCTACTCGCAAGAAAGCAACCGCGTTGAATTTTATTCTCGGAGCTGGTGTTCTCTACGGTTTCGGAATTGTCTTCATTAAGGCAGTTATCCAGAGAGTAGCTCAGGGCAATGTTGAGTGGCTAACTCTTTGTTGTGTAGCGGCGGCAATCGGGGCCATTATTCTCGGTGCCTGGTTCGTTCAGAACGCATACGCTTCGGGCCCACCAGATCTAGTCATTGCGGGTCTAACAGTTATCGACCCAATGGTTGCCATCTCAATCGGAATGATTATTTTGGGTGAAGCATCGAACGCTTCACCACTAAACATGCTGGTGTTCATCCTGAGCGGAGCCACAGCTGCACTCGGTGTTTGGATGCTGTCTAAGGTTCATCCGGAGTTGCGAGGAAAATAGTGACTCCCCAAACGGTTGTTATTGCCTGCGACACATTTGCCCCAGATCACAACGGTTCGGCAACCTTTGCCAAAAATCTCGCCTGCGAACTCCAAACCCGCGGCTATGAGGTTCATGTCATCGCTCCGGCTTTTTCAAAGCTCTACGGAACTTTCCGAGAAAAACACGATGGTATTCCGATCGTGGTGCATCGCCTGAAAAGTTACGCCTTGCCGTTCCACCCGACGCAGAGGTTTGTCAACCCGGCCGGGCTAACTCGGAAATTAGATGGTTTGATTTCGGCTATTTCCCCGCAAGTGGTTCACATCCAATCACACCTAAACGTTGGGCACCATGCCGCCGAGGCTGCAAAGTCAAACAAAATTCGCCTGATTGCCACAAATCACCTAAACGCTGAAAGCTTTGTCGAGAACGTTTTGCTCGCACCGAGCTTCATAAAAAAATTCTTGGCAAAAATGCTCATGCGCGATGCTGCCAACGTTTTTCGTTCAGCTGATTCGGTCGTAGCTCCAACGCTGCGTTCAGCTCAACTGCTAGAGAGCGTTATTCCTAATCTGCCTGTCTACGCAATTTCCGGAGGCGTGGAACTCTCGCGCTTCAACTCATTGCCGACACCAAGCCAAGAGGCAAAAACGATTACCTATGTTGGTCGCCTAGATCGAGAAAAGCACGTCTACGTTCTCTTAGAGGCGCTAGCCAAGCTACCCGGTGACCTGAAACTTGAGCTAATCGGTTCGGGAAATCAGCAGTCAGAACTTGCCGCTTTGGCGAAGCAGTTGAGAGTATCCGATCGGGTGACTTTCTTTGACGATCTCAACGACGACGAGGTGATTCTCCGGTTGGGTAAAGCGTCCGTTTTCGTAATGCCGTCGATTCAGGAATTACAGTCAATGGCAACCTTGGAGGCCATGGCGGCCGGGCGTGTAATCGTTGCCGCTGAAGCAATGGCTCTGCCTTATCTCGTTGAATCTGGAGTCAATGGCTACCTGTTCCGCCCTGACTCACCAAACAACCTGGCCGAGAAGATTCAGAAGGTCTTCAACCTACCCAAGTCGCAGTTCGATGAAATGGGTCGGGCTTCACGTGAACGGGCAGCGCAGCACGATCTAGCCGACACGGTAACGAGCTACGAGCGTCTATATGCAGGGGAGAGCCCTCTTCCTTCTGACATTCACACCGAACGGGGATACACAGCGCCAGCGGGCGTAGGTGAGCGAATTGGTGATTTGCTGCGTAAGAGCACATCAACGTTGGAAAAGGGCGCCAACGGAGTTCTGGAACGCTTAGACGGCGTTCGCGGTTCCGTTGCCGAGACTTTTGGGGATGTGCGCTTCCTGATCACACGTCGAGGCAAAAGAGTCACCAAAAAACTAAGCGCATCGCTTCGTAAGGCTTTGGAGCGAATCAGAAGAGACGACTAGGCTAGTCTCTTGTGACCAGGGGAGTTAGCTCAGTTGGTTAGAGCAGCGGACTCATAATCCGTCGGTCACGGGTTCAAGTCCCGTACTCCCCACTAAACGAAGGTGACCTTTTGAGAAAAACGCAGCAGTCTTTTGAGGTGGGTACTTTGCCGTGGCTAGTTGAGACCGGCGGGAGACTCACCGTCACTCAATCACTAGGTCTCGCAACTGCAGGATTTGCGCAGACTCTTCGAGAATTGTTTAGCGCTCGCCAAACCATTTCACATGAAGAGTCCAAGCGTCAGTCTGCGCGTGTGTCTAAAGCACGCAAGGAGCTGGCGAAGGTTTTAGTGACTCAGCGTGAGCGTGTGCTAGACCGGCAGGGACAAGCCGTTTTGAACCATACCGCCCGCACGTATCTGTTCGGGGCAGCATTGGTCTCGGACGAAGCTTTTAGTCGCATAAACCACACTGTGGCTGTTGTCGCAGCGCTTGCCCACGATGATGGCCTAATTCACCCGTCTAAGGCTGGCGACTGCTTTACCGGTGATAGCGCCACCGAGGCCAGGATTATGCTGAATCAGCTAGGCGCTCCTAAAGGGTCGGTTGATTTGGCTCGTGCTGCCGTGATTTCCCATTTCCAACCAAACCTGCCCAACAATTCTGGGGTTGAGGCGGAGATGATTGCACTGGGTGCGAGCGCGGATGTAATGGGAATCGGCTTGAAGAAAATTGACTCCGCTCTACAGCGTGAAATCTGGGATGAATGGCCTGATTTGGGCTTCATCTCCCAGGTCAGGGTTTTACTCAAGGGAGAGCGCTCTCGAGCACCTCGCACGCGTCCTGGTGTGTTGGCGCTATCGGGAATGCCTTACCTGCTCAGATCATCACGCTAAGTAGCCATCCGTCAAATCGCTAGTCGGTGTATTTTGCTTCCAAGTTGCGAACGCTTGGAATCATCAGGCTGCCAACTATTGCTAAAGCAGAAACCGCAGCCCCAATAATTAGCGTTTCATTGATTCCTATGGCAATAGCCAACGGTCCGGCAACGATGATTCCCAACGGTCCGAAGACAAATGAACCGAAGGAGTCGTAGGAATTAACTCGTGACAGAGACTCAGACGGAACGTTCTGTTGGATAGTGGTGGCCCACATCACATAGAAGATGTCCATGGCAATCCCAACTGCAATCGCTGAAAGTAGCAGAACGAAGATCGGCTGAACAGTTCCAAAAGCGAGTGTGAAAACTGGCTCGGCTAGCATCAAAATCATCACTAGGCGTAACGGGTATTTGGGTCGAATCTTGTTGGCAATTACCGTGCCGATCAAAAATCCTAAGCTCATAAATCCGAGGACCAGACCCCAGGTGGCAGCGCCGTCGTAGTGTTCTCTGGTTTGGAGCGCCCCTAGCACAGCCCAGATCGCCTCAAAAGTCATGTTGATAAAAGCGAATGCCACAACGATGGTAACAAGCCAGGTGCGCGTTTTGAACTCTTTCCAGCCGAGCTTCAGTTCGCGCAGAAAATTTACCTTCTCGCCCTGCACAGCCTGTCCGGGCTGCGGCAACTTCGACAATGGATAAACCAGGGCTCCGGCGATTAGGAATGTTAGTGCGTCGATAACGAGCGCCCAACCAACTCCAAAGTATAGAACCACCAAACCGGCACCAGCGGTTCCGAACATGAATGCGATATTTGACCCAAAACCGATGGCCGCGTTGGCGCTCTGAAGCTTGGACTCTGGAACGATGATTGGAACCAAACCAGCAAATGCCGGATACCAGATGCCATTGAGAAGCCCGGAGAGAAGACCGACGATTGTGAGGAGCCAAACGCTTGGCGATCCGGTGATGAATGACCAGGCGGCAATCAGAATTAGCACGCTTAGCCACATGTCGGCTAGGCCCATGACCTTGGCGCGCCCATACTTATCGGCTATTGTGCCGCCAACAATCAAGAGCAGGAGAATCGGTACCGTCCTAGCTCCTTGAACGAGGCTAAGCGACCCGGCGTCGGCCCCAGCGATGTCTAAAACACCGAAAGCTAAAGCTACCGGCGACATTCCGTTCCCAAAATTTGAAATGGTTCGAGCCGCAAAAAACTGGTAGAACTTCGGAACACCAGCAAGGTCTTTGAGTGTTTTTATCAAGACATTTTTCCAAGTTTTTCAAAGTAGCAATTTGGGCACAGTGACTCATACGTCACTTCATCACCGTCGATAGCAACTTGATCTCCGTCGAAAACGAATTCACCGTTCTTGAGTCGTGCATTGAACATCGCTTTTCGCCCGCAGCGACAAATGGTTTTCAGCTCTTCTAAACTGTGAGCGATCTCAAGTAGGCGAATGCTTCCCGGAAACCCCTTCGTTAAGAAGTCCGTTCTAATACCGTAGGCCAGCACAGGTATTCCATCTAAGACAGCGATCTCCATGGCCTCATCAACCTGTTTCGCGGTGAGAAATTGAGCTTCGTCCAGCAGAAGGCAGTCAATCTTCGTTCCTTTGGCCTCAATGTACTCACGCAACTTCACTCGGAGGTTTTCATTCGGCAGAATAAGGAAGTCAACCTCTCTAACCATTCCGAGTCGGCTGACAACCTTGGTATCACCCTTGGTATCAACTGCGGGTTTAACTAAAGCAACCTTTTGTCCGCGTTCTTCATAGTTGTAGGCAACCTGCAGTAGAGCAGTGCTCTTACCGCTGTTCATGGCTCCGTGCCGGAAATACAACTTGCCCATTTTGTCCTCTGAGGAATTCGTTTCGAGTCTACTGATTGACGCTAAAAAGTATTTGAGGCACCCAGAGCAGATCTGGATGCCTCAAATAGTTGAATATCTAGTGAAGCTCTCCGTGTTTCTTGGCTGCTTCTAATTCGGTTGTTCCAACCGGGCTAACTCGGTCTTCAAAGAACCATTTCGACATTGCCGAACGGACACGCGCACCGATGGTGATTACGCCCTTAGCATTTGGTCGTGCCAGAGTAGGGGAGTACTCCTTGAAGTCGGTCAGTTTCCAGATTTCATACTGATCAGCCGGCTCATGGATTTCAACGTACTCACCGTGAGGCAATCGCACGATACGGCCGCTTTCATGGCCGTGCAGAACGATTTCGCGGTCTTTTCGCTGAAGCGACAAGCAGAGACGCTTGGTCACGTAGTAAGCGACAACCGGGCCAACCAGTAGCAGAATCTGCATCGAGGTTAGAACGTGGTTCAGAGACATCTTGAAATTGGTTGCAATCAGGTCGGTGCTAGCAGCTGCCCAGAGAACCGCGTAGAAAGTAACTCCTGCCGCACCAATTGCTGTGCGAGTAGGTGCGTTTCTCGGACGGTCGAGAACGTGATGTTCACGCTTGTCGCCAGTAATCCAGCCTTCGATGAATGGGTACACGGCAACCACGCCGAGGAAGCCAACGCCAACCAACATCGGTAGAAGAATGTTGAAGTTCCAAGTGTTTTCACCAATCTGGAACTCTAGGAATGGGGGAGTTAGGCGCAGCGCTCCGTCGAGGAAGCCGATGTACCAGTCTGGCTGAGTTCCCGCCGAAACCGGTGATGGATCGTAGCCACCGTAGTTCCAAACCGGGTTGATCGTGATGAAAGCGGAGGTAAGCATGATGACACCGAAAACGATGAAGAAGAATCCGCCGGCCTTAGCCACGTAAACAGGCATTAGCGGGTAGCCCACGACGTTGTTGTCCTTTTTACCGCCACCCGAATAGTGTGTGTGCTTGTGGATTACCACCATGAATAGGTGGATTGCAATAAACACCAGGATGAGAGCGGGCACAATCATAATGTGAAGGCTGTAAAGACGCTGAATAACCTCGTCACCTGGGAATTCACCACCGAACAATAGAGATGAGGTTGTGCTTCCGATGAACGGCAGCCCCTTGATCATTCCATCGATGATGCGAAGACCGTTACCAGAAAGAAGGTCGTCTGGTAGGGAG
>Ga0208595_1000266_pt1 | contig 20341 bp, 15 predicted proteins | sample LakMenEpi28Jun11_FD_150742 | JGI IMG/M metagenome (GOLD analysis project Ga0208595, IMG submission 150742) | Freshwater microbial communities from Lake Mendota, WI - 28JUN2011 deep hole epilimnion (SPAdes) | ecosystem: Environmental > Aquatic > Freshwater > Lake > Epilimnion/Euphotic zone ...
ATTTAGATATTAAACTAGAAAATCTAACCACATCAAAACCTTTATTATTTTGTGGCGCTGCAAAATTTGGAACATATCCTTTATTCATCAATCCAGCATCTTTCTGCCCTCTCATAGAATCACTCAAAGCGTTTCCTAAACCACCATGATCGGCAATTGCGGAACTAAATGTTGGCTGACTCTTGTTTCTAATGTGCGGGAAAGGCTTAGTATCGAATACGGCTTTTTCTCCGCTCATGCTTTCTTCTAAGCCCATTACTGCTTGTTTATACGCAAAGTTAGGAATAAACCCTGAAGCATGAGAATTAACTAATTCAATCAATGCCATATCTAATTTTGCGGCATTGTATTTGTGACCAGCTATTCCGTTTTCAAAATCAGACATTGCAATCTCCTTGCCATTGATTAAAAGCTTAGAACTCTTAGCCATTTTTGCCCAAGATAATTGAGGAAAAATAGCTTTTGCAGGAATAGATTTGCCGCTCGCGTAATCTGCCAAAGCTTGTTCTTGTGGTAATAATACAGATTTAATAGTACTACCGGAACCAATTTTTTCAGCAATGCTTCCGTATAATTGAGAGCCTAATCCTTGACCTCTAAATTTTTTACCGACTTCAACGCCTTCGATTTCATAATTATTTTTGCCAGTTTTTATGGCTGATATATTTCCTTTTCCTTTTATAAAAGAAGATATCATTGAAGCAAAATTAGGAATAAAACCTCCAGAAGCTTCTGCTCTATAAAAACTAGGATTATTAACATATGAAGTTAATAATTCATTTGTTTTTTGTGAAAGTACTTTAAGTAATTCAGGACTATTTTTAGCAATCTCATCATAATTTGTTGCTGCTAAAGGTAAAAACTCTTTACCTAAAGCGCTCATATATTGTAAATGCTGTGGATTTCCAGGTTCGTTAAAAACACCCAATAACTCTCTTAATCTAGCAGCAGCTTTTGGATTTTTTGTAGTAAAATTATTATATTTTTTAGTAATAATTCCTGTTGCACTGCCTCCAGTTTGTGAATCTTTAGGACCACCTTTAATTTCTATACCAACTAAATCAAGTAAATCTGTAGGATTAGTATTAACTAATTCCATGAAAGAATCGAAAGATGATTCGCCTTGTATAGTATCTGGTTCAAGAGATTGACCTAAAATTAAAGATTTTATTTTAGATTTATTAGCTTGTAAACCTATAGAAGAACGAACAAATTTCTCATATATTGGACCAAAAACATTTCCGTCACCAGCTTTTTTATTATAATCTGTTTTATTAGTTCTGAATTGTGTGGATCTAAAAGTATCTGCTGCACCTGCCCCTGCAATATTTAATGTTGGCTGTTTTGCGTCGAATGATGGATTAGCGTATTTTTTAAACCAAGGTATTCTCAACATGCTTATAGGAGGAGCAAAGTTTGGAATAAAACCGTTTGATGAAATACCTAAACTAGCCAATCTTGTTTCTTTTGTGCCAGGTTTTGCTGAATAAACTTGATTTCTTTTTTGTATGCCCCAAATGCTAGATATATATTCTGGCATACCTGGAGTTTCATCAGAAGCCGTCATTAATCCAAGTAAACTTGGATCAATTATTTTTTGTTGTATTTTTTGACGCAATAATTCACCAAACTGAGTTAATCTAGACTCTTTAACATCTTTTAATCTAGCTTCTTTATTCAAAAACATTTTTTGCAAAACGCCTTTTTTCTGTTCTGGAGCCACTCTACCATAAGCTGAATCACCAGTAGTTCTTACTAATGTTCTATCAAAATCCAAATACGTCATTTGACGTTTTTGTTGTCTATCTAATATATTTTGTATTGCTTTGTCTGGAATTGGAAGAGATGCAATTCCTTTTGGAAAGTCATGTTTATTGCGAGCATTATCATCTATTAGCGGGGAAAAATTAGGTATAAATCCACCATATGATGTTGTTCTTCCTATTGTTTGATAAATTGGTAATGTCCCAAAATCTACATCATTTTGTTTATCCCAAGTATTTGCATCCATTTTAGAAACATTAATTCTAATCGATTTCGCAATTAAATCGTTTATTCTTGCAGCGGTATTTTTCGCTTCAATGCCTTTATACATTGTTGAACCTAAAATTTTAGGAACTAAATCTGCTGGATCAGTATTACCAGGGCTTATTTGATATGCACCAGATACATTTTCATGTTTTAACACTAATTGTTCATAAAAATCTCCAATAAAATTGCTATAATCTCCATTTAAAGACTTTTTAAATTCTTCGGATGTTTTATAAAGTTTTTTATTTCTAATAGATTTGTATTTTGTATTACTAGCTGCAACAGATTCATCTTCAGACGCCCTTTTTTTGAATTTAAAATCTTCACCTGTTAATCCTAATTTTTGAGAAGTTCTCAGATAAGCTGCTTCAACAGAAGCTTCATCCATGCCTAATTTAGTTATATTTAGATCAGTTGTCCATTTCGTATCACCAGAAATTAAACCATCCCAAGCAATTTTAGTAGCTTCATCGACTTTATTTTTTTCTAAATATTTTATTACTTTTAAATTTCCTGAGAGTTTATCATAAATTTTATTACGTTCGCCATGATAATGAATTATCCTATTAGTTTTTGGATCTGTGACGTTATCATTGTAATAACCAGAATCTACTAAATTTCTTTTTAAATCTAAATCTTCATCAGCCTTCAAATTGATTGGATTATAATCAGTTAGCCTTACAGTATAACTCTCTCTTGTTTTATTGGGTTTTTTCCCTTTAATAACTTCACCTTTATCATCTATAAATTGTTTGTTAGCAAAATTAGGAATAAATCCATCATTCATGTACGGATCAACACCTGTTCTACTTATAGCATTTTGTCTATGTGCGCGGCCAGCTTTTGATCCAGCAGGAGGATTAATAAAAGGTTGAGCAAAACCGGGGACGTATTTAACATCTTCCGCAGTATTCATTACTCCACCAACAGGAGATTTGACTACTTTACCGGGAGCATAACCACCAGCTTGTGCGCCAACTGCTTCAGCCATTCTTGTTGCATTAGGAATATAACCTCCTGCGCGAGTGACCTGCAAACCACCAGATCCTTTTACTCGCACACCTTGACCGGCTAATTGAGTGGCTAATTGTTTTGCAAGAGTTGACTGTATTTGATATTCTGCTGTTTGTTGTCTAGCTAATTGAAGCAGCAACTGAGCTTGTGCAGCTTGATTGCCCATAGAGCCAGCAAGAGCTTGCGATACCGGCCCTTGTTGCTGCATGATTTGCAAAATAGATTGTTCAATGTTTTTTCTATTTTGAGTTTCTGTCGTGATACCAGCAATCTGAGGCAAAGCCTGAGCGAGATAAGTGAAAGAGTTTTGTATTAACTTGAAAAGCGTAAAGAAAGCGGCAATAGCACCGGGACCAGCTATTATATTACGAATACCTTTTAATAAACCATTAGCGAAAGTAGAACCAACTCCTTCTCCTTCAAGAATTTCGTTCATGCTTTCGACAAGTGATTTCAATTGTTCTGTACCATATCTAGCCAATGGTTCAAACGTTACTTTACCAATGTTATTTGCTAGTTGTTGTGTAGAAGTAGCTGTTTGCTTTAATAAAGCGTCAAGAGTTTGATTTAGTTTTGCAGTAGCTACTTCAGCCTCATTTGTTGCTGATGCGCCTCTTTGTAAAGCTCCAGCATACACGCCTTGAGATTTATTTAAATCGCCAACAATAGCTTTAAGAATGTTAACCTGATAAACACCCGCGACTTGTTCAGATAACTGCGCTCTTTGAGCGTCTCCTAAATTTTTATAAGCACCTGCAAAATTTTGTAGAACAGTAACTGCTGGTAAAGTGTTTCCTTGTACATCTCTTACAGCTATATTGAAAGCTTCTAATTGGTCAAGAGTTTCTGTACGTTGTAAACGAGTAAAAATTGTTTTTAATGCGTTACCAATAACTGCGCCGCCTCTTGCTGTGCTTTGTTGAGCGGCTGTAACCAATGCATTTAATTGATCCAAGCTAACTCCCGCTTCTTGCGCCGCTTGACCTGTACGAGATAACGCTTCAGCTAAGTCTCCTGCGCCAACTGCGAAATCTTGTTCGACAGCTACAAGTTTATTTAATATTTGAGTTGTTGTTACTCCAGTTGCGGCAAAACCGTTTATAGTAGAAGTCAAAGCATCAACAGAATTTGCAGTGCTAATTCCAGCGACTCTTGCTAAAGTTAATGCGTCTTTTGTTCTTATTAAAACTTCTTCAGCTTTTAAACCTTGACGAGAGAATTCAAGAGCAGCTTTAGACGCGTCATCAAATGTAGAAGCCGTTTGTTTACCAACGCTAAATAAATCTGTACTAAATTTTTGTAATTGACCAGTAGTTAATCCGAATACACGATTAATATCAGCAAGATTCTTTTCGACATCGATAGTAACATTAGCTAGTTCTTTAAAACTACGAATGACACCACCAAGAACAGCGGTTGAAGCTCCGAATGCAATAACGCGAGCATTAGAAGCGGCAAGAGCCGCCTCAAAATCCTTAACATCACCAGTCATTCTTCCGAGCGGCTGAGAGAAAGCTCGTTGATTAACGCTTAAATTAACCTGATTGTTCTGAGCGAATTTTTGATTGTACGCTTGAACACCAGCTTGAATAGAAGCTGTTAATGCTGCTTGATTGGCGGCGACATTGATTTGAACGGCCATATTCTTTATTTACACGTTAAATTATTAATTATCCGAATATTTTCATCATGTCGTCCATGCTCAATGATCCGCCTTTCTTTTTAGCTTCATCTGCTAAAGATAAAGTCTTTTGACCTTTAGCCTTCAATCCTATATATTCAAGATCTTCTGATGTTGCACCAACTATTGAACTAGCTTGATTTTCTTTGTTGTTCTTTTTTTCAATTGTTTTTTTGGCGTTTTCATTGGCGTTCACATAATCAATGATTTTATCAGGATCGTCTTTAATATCTTGAGGCATTTTATCATTTTGCTGAAAAACATTCTTAAAAAATCGAGCATAAATAAGTAATTTTACTTGATTGTAAGTCAGTTCGCATACACATTTACCAAAGAATTCAGTAGGATTTTCAGCAAATGGCATATACAAATTGAAAAAATCTTGCAAAATTAGATATTGAATTGTGTTGTCGTTTATGTTCTTATATACTTCTGAGTATTGTTTTATGATGCAAGTGAGAGTTTCCGAATCAATATTATCGAACTCATCTTCTTCAAAAGCCTCTTCACTTAACTTTTTATCTTTATATAAACATTTCAATATATAATAATCATTAACTCTTTCTTCGGCATAACTTTCGGCGGTTCTTTGAAAGAAAGATGCTCTTGTATTTTTTAAATCGTTTAAACGTTTTTGCGCCGATTCAATATCATTATTAACTCTTGTTATTTCTGATTTTAGATATAATGATTTTTTTTCTTTATTGAAGTTCTCTATTAAATCTTGTTCTTGTGTTATTAAAGATTCTTGTTTTTTTGACCATTGTTTTTCCTCAACCAATCGTTCTAGTGTTTCACTATTTGTAGGAACGCCGCGTTTTTTAGCTTGATCAAAATAGACATCATAAATTTGATCAATATCGACTTGATCTTCCAAAGACAAATGCTTTAAATAAAAAAGATTCTCTAAAACTTTAATCTCAGAGAATCCATTTTTTATATCCCTAAAAGCTTTTTTGTATTTACTCTGTTGGGACTGTTCCATCTATTTCTCCAATGATTCTATCGAATTCTTCTTTTTCTGTATTGCTGGTAAAGAACCAATAGCTAATAACACTAGCTAGTTTACTATAGCATTTTTCATAAATTTCATTCTTGTTCTCTTCATAATCGAACATTACAGATTCTTTAATTTCAAATGTCTTGCCGGGAAACAACCATTCATATTCAGGACTCTTTTTACTATTATCCTTAAATTGAGTAAGGCTAAGTACATACCAAAGAATAGCTCTATTTTGAGCTTTAATATCAGCAGTATGATTAAACAAAGTCATATAACTCGTTTCTTTTTCAATAAGAGTCTTACGACGTTGAAGAATTTCAGAAGTTACTTTTTCAATCTTTAGCTTATAATCTTCATCGCGTTCCGATTCTGGCTTTAGATTAAGAATAGTTAGCCTGCTTTGTAGATCTCCAATTTCTCCAGCGGCAGAAACCATGATTTTCGCATCATTGTCGCTGATTAAACCACCAGTGTCGCTATATTTATTTAGCAACATGGCCTTTGTTAAAATTCCATTTCGGATACATCGGCTCATTTCAATACTGAATTCCATATCAGCTTCTTGCATTTGTTTTCTATTCGGTTGAAGAATATGAATTTCTATTGGAATTTGTTTCTTAACTTTTTCCTTGTAAGTACGAACGACCTGTTCGCCTTGTTCATTTGTAACCGTTTCAGTCTTATCCTCTTCGACTTCGGCTGTTTTAAAAATGTTGAAACTATACAGTGACTTTGACATAATTTATTTATATTAATATATATTCTATAGTTTTTCAACCAGTGTAAAGGTATATATGGCTACGAATCTTATATCTGCTTCAGAAAGAGCCGCTCTTAATGCGGTTATTGATGATGTTCATGAGACTTTTGCTCGCGAAATCACTGTTTTTAAAGAAGCCTCACAGATTGTAATTATTACTGACCCTAACTTTAATCCATTATATAATACTGCTGGTCAAACCACTTCATATGTAAATACACCAGTTTATAAGACATTTAAAGTAAGAATATTTTATAACGACGACATTAGTAAAAAATACTGGAACGAATCAGGACTAGCTTCTCAAATTAAATTAGAAGTCGTTGTTGGATCTGTAAGAATAAAGATGCGAGCAGAAGATTATAATTATATTAAAGATGCCCGCCGTTTTGATCTTGATGGAAAACGATTTGTATTGAATTCTTCATTTAGACCTCATGGTTTATTTGACAATCAATATTATACTCTTTATCTCAAACCTGACGCATAAAATATGGACCCAGATTACAGAAAAATAATGCAAGATTTGCAAGCCGACAAAGAGTATCAAAAAGAAGTTCATAGAATAGTTGAAAAAGAATTCAATAAAATAAAAAATCAATATTTACAAGAATTTCTTAACCATCCTATCACTCAAGAAATAAAAGGAGGTATAGACGCAACAAATACATCAGGAACTCTTGCCGGTATAACTAATTTATATTCTTTTATTGGGTTCGATGAAGGATCTGACCCCATAAAACCCATTGAAGATTTATTAGAAAAATCTAATTACAGAATTGTTTTTAATAACAAAGCTTTAGATAGTACAATTATTTTTGATATACCTACCGCTGTGCAAATATTTGAAATAACGCCTATGCCTTGGGCAGTTGGCAGAAGTTGGGCGAGAGGAATCGAAACTGGAATATCGGGTCTTGGATATTATTTAAAAAAAATAAAAAACAGTCGATCTGGATTCGGTATTCAATCATCAACCAATCAAGTTAGACCGGGAACTGTTTTTAAAAATACAAAATACATATCTGATTTAATAAACAAATTCTCTAAAGATTTAAAAAGTTTAAATAAAATTACAGCATGAAACCGACATTTACTCATAATGTTATTAATAGTTTTTTTCTTTGGTTCGATAATTTCTTAATGACCAAAGGTGACGCTTATAAAACTTATACAACAAAACTATATAATTATCAAGACCCTCGACTTGGTGGAGATAAAGTTGTTTACGGATCTCCATATAAACAATGGGTATACGATAAAAACATAACTGGCGCAACAATACCATCTGGTTTCACAATTAATAATCAATTTGTATCTACTGGTACAAGCGGTATGAGAATTGATTTTGATAATGGCAGAATTATTTTTAATAGCGGAGTTTCAACGGGCCTGAACATAACCGGAACTTATTCAGTCAAAGAAGTAAACAGTTATATAACAGATCAGCCAGAAGATAATTTAATAATTGAAAACAAATTCGTAACAAATAGCAGATTCACAGTATCTGAAAATTATATTGCTCCATATAATCCTGTTACTCCTTGTATATTCGCTTCTATACAAACCGCTCATAATACTGCATTCGCTTTTGGCGGTGAAGACGAAACAAAATGCATTATTAAAGTCGTAGCGTTTTGTGAAAACTTATATCAGCTAGACGGAGTTCTTAGCGTATTTGGCGATTCATATAATGAAATATTTAGCATCATACCAATGACAGGTCATCCATTAGGAGAATTCAATGAAATGAAAACTGGCGCATATCCTACAGGATATGATTATAAAAATTTAAGCAACGCATACAACTCTCAAACTCTTTTTATATCTCATGTCGAAACTTCAAAGATTCGCGATAGCGTTATTAAAGAATTAAATCCAATTCTTCATATTGGATTTTTAGACTTTGAAATCAAAACTTATCGATACCCTCGATTATAATTTCACAAAAACAACCAATCACTGTAAAAAATATTAACAATTTAACAACAATTAAACAAATAAAAAACATATGGCAAGAAATCGTGTAATATACCAAAGTCAAGCTTTATTTATCGCTCCTAGTGCTACTGGCGTTCAAGTCAGTGGAACTACTGGACCTAATGTCGGAATAACATTGTCCCCGACAATCAGCAATCCACTTAACACTGGAGAATTAGCTTCTGGCGTTTCTCTATTGAAAAAAATGGATCGTATTCAAAATTGTAATTTTAATTTCTCAATCAATAGACAAGATATTAATGAATTCGGCAAACTAGCTCGCATTGATTCTATCGTTATGGAAACTCCAACTGTAGGTTTGGACTTTTCATATTACGCAACCGATGGATACAACGAAAGATTGATGGGTTTTAATATTACTGGATTCAAGAGCGATGGAACAACATTTATCGATGATAATATTGTTAATGGCGCTCAAGCTATTTCCGGATTGTTATCAGATCTTCAAGGAAATAATTATTATATCCTAACCGTTGATGAAGGTGAAGACGTAGTTGGTGGAAATTTAACTCCAAGTTCAACAATTGTCGCTTTAGGGAATGTCTTTATCAGCGAATACGGTTTCGAAGCTAGTGTCGGCGCAATTCCAACCGTATCGGTAACTCTTGAAGCGTTTAATATTAAATCAGACGCTAGTGAAGCTCCATTAATATTAACTGCGGCTGTGACTCCAATTGGTAATGCTGGAGCAAATATTACTACTATCACTGGAATTAGTCCAGCAGTAGATCTTTTCGCTAACCCCGCTACCAAATTAACCAACGTTAAAAATGGTTATAAACTAGATATTAGTAGAGATTTTACAGGCTCAATTGGTTCCGCTCCTGGTGTTAACTTTACAGGATTTACTACAGGATCAAGCACTGTTTCCGCTCTTCGTCCCGGCGATATCCAATTGACATTGCCATCAAGCGAAGGATTTACAAATTTATCAGCCGCTCACATTCAATCATTCAGTTTCACTCTGCCTCTTTCCAGAACAGTATTACAACGTCTTGGAAACACATTCGGTTTCGCTAGAGTAATCGATGTTCCTATTAACATGGATTTAAGTATGAGCGCAATTGTTTCTGAATTGAAAGATGGAAATCTATTTGATATTCTTGCTAGCCCAACTAAACAAGATTTCACTATTGCCTTGAAAGATTCAAATGGCAATAGAAAGATCGCTTATACAATTAAAGGAGCCATACTACAAGGCGAAACGTATTCTGAAAACATTGGTGATAATCAAACGGTTGATCTAACATACACCGTTCAAATCGGTGGTGCTAATGATACTACTGCTGGTTTATTTATGTCTGGTAGTTACGCAAACAATCTTGATTCAATAACCAGCGGATTCTTTAAACTAGGAACAGGTAAGCTAGGTTAATATAAAATAACAATAAAAAACCCCAGTCGAAAGACTGGGGTTCTTTTTTTACTTATGGATGACCATATCCATATGGATAATAAAAAAATCCAGATCCTGTAAATATTGGCGAACCATCTTCACCAGCCACTTGCACAGGCGCAGCTTGATAAATGTTGTAACTAGATACTAATCTTTCCATTTCTTCTCTAGCGTCATTAGCTAATCCACGATATGTTTTTGCAAGTTCATTTTTATTTGTACGCGTAATCATCGTGTCGCCTTCACGCAAAGTTACGAAATCCACAGAGCTATCTACTCCGCGCAAAACTTGACGAGTCTTTTTTGTATAAAACTCATACAAGTACATTTGCTTATATATTGATCTTTCTTCTTGTTGAAAAAACCCTGTTGGTTCAAAATTAGAATTTTGTACTGAATATTGGCTGTATATTTTTGTATTTAACAAACCAACATTATTAGCAAGCCATCCTGAAATATAATAAAATTGAGCATAGCCGCTATCATACTCAAATTCATTCGCGAATATTTCATCAGCTAAATCATGTACACTATAAGCTACCATATATATATCTTACACTTTTTTATTTAACTTACGAACTAATTCGTTGTATATCATTTTAGAATAATAATTGCTATTCTTACTTTGAACTTCGATATCAAACTTTTTCGGCGGCTCAAATACTTTATTAGTATCTTCGTATGTTGATTCGTTAATGGTATTCATAAATATTAAAAAATCAGGATCAAATTGATCTCTAGTTTTTTGAAACGGACATACAAAGTCGCAAATGACTATTTCATTATATTGACCGTACATGTCGGCCAAATCTTTCATTCTTTTACCTTGACGTTCACGACCAGTTTCACTGAAGTCCCAATCGTTAAATTGTTCACGAACTTTATCTGCATTTAACCAATGACATTTATAATGATGGCTCAAAAGATAAGATAAATCTGCCGCTAATGTGGTTTTACCAGATCCCGGCAAACCCATAATTAATACCTTTAAAAACGAACCAATTGGCATATTATATGGTATGGTTGAAAAGATATTTTTTCAATGTTCACTACCTCGGGCAGGTTCGACACTTTTACAAAATGTGCTGGCGCAAAATCCTGATTTTTATGCCACGCCAACTAGTGGATTAATTGAAATCTTCCTTAATGCTAGAAATATTTATTCTACAAATATTGAATTTAAGGCTCAAGACATCAATGTAGTTGAACCAGCATTCAAAGCTCTTTGTAAAGAAGGCATGTTTGCATATTTTAACGCTATCACTGATAAGAAATATGTTATTGACAAGAGCAGAGGTTGGAGCGTTACATACGATTTTCTAAATTGGTATTATCCAGAACCAAAGGTTATTGTTATGGTTCGCGATCTGCGAGCGGTTGTGGCGAGCATGGAAAAGAAGTGGCGACAATATCAGCACATTGATGCTGGCCTTCAGAACTGGAACGAACTTCGTAATACTACAGTTGATAAGAGAATAGATTACTTTTTAATGCAAGCGCCGCCACTTGCTGTAAGTATTGATGTATTGTATGATACTATTATGCGTAAATTAAGTAAGAAATGTTTGTTTATTAAGTTTGAAAACTTCGCCAGTAATCCTCAAAGAGAAATGGAACGAGTATACGAATATCTTGAATTACCATTTTATCAACACGACTTTAACAACGTAGAACAAAAGACTTTTGAAGATGACCGTATGCACATTCCTTTTGGTGACCATACTATTCAAAAAGTAATCAAACCAGTACCTAACGACTATATAGATATTCTTGGAAAACAGAACTGTGATAACATATACAATAAGTTCTCTTGGTTCTATAAAGCTTTTAGTTACGATTATTAATTTCTATAGATAAAAAAATAGTGTAAAATTAAATACAAATATGAGCGACCCAACATTCCCAATTATCAATCTACCAAGTGCTGTAGAAATTCAACAAGCTGCTAATACCAGCCAAATCGAAATCCTTCAAACCACAGACGACCCAATCGGTAAGACTGTAAAGAGTTTGGTAAAGATATCAACCACTCCTTACGCTCATAACTGGTATACAGTATGGTCTGGAGATACATATGATCAAGCTGGTCAATGGACGGACACCCAATTGTCTGCCGCCATCGTTACTCTAGTAATGGCAGAATATCCTCCCGCTTTGACACGATAATAACTGTAGAAAACAATACCAAAAAAACATAAAATACCTCAAGGACATATTGTTCTTGAGGTTTTTTTTATGGCTGAAAAAAAGAAAGTATTAATAGCAACTCCATCTTACGACGGCAAACTGGATGTTTATTATATCGACTCACTTCTAAACACTTTATCATTAGCTGAAAAGAATAATGTAGAAGTATATCCATTGTTTATTTGTTACGACTCTCTTATTCAACGTGCGCGAAATGATTTGTTTAAACTTGCTTATAGTAACGATATTGATAATTTGTTTTTTATTGATGGTGATGTGGGATGGAATCCTCAAGATTTTTACAAGCTGGTAAAAAGCGACAAAGATATTATCGGCGGATCTTATAGAAAAAAGACTGATAACGAAGAGCTTTACGTTGTGAAAGCTCTTGATAAAGATAATTCTAAATTAAATTTGAGCGTTGATAAAGACGGCATTCTTGAAGTGGCAGGTTTAGGTTGCGGATTCATGAAAATTTCTCGCAAAGCTATGAACGCTTTATGGGAGATTTCTAAACCGTATACCTCAGAAAAAGGTGACACACGAATGGTGTTTGAAGTCGTTTGTGAAGACGGCGATCTTATCAGCGAAGATATTTATATGTGTAAGAAGTGGCGCAATCTTGGTAATAGCATTTATCTCGATACTAACATCACATGTTCGCACACAGGCGCGAAGACGTTCGTAGGAGACGTTGGTAAATGGATCAACTCTTTTAAAAATCAAAATACCTTCAATCCACAACCGACAACCGATCTGTCTAAATATTTTGTAAAGAATAATGATGAAGATGATTTTAAAGTTCTTGTATGACGGATATTTACGCAGACATTATTTTATTTGATAGCATAGGTTCTCCATACGATGGAAATACCATGCACAAATGTGGAATGGGCGGCAGCGAGTTTCAAGCTATTTTACTTCTTGAAGAGTTATCTAAAGAAGGATACAAAGTTATATGCCTAAACAATTCTAATAAAGAATCTTTTGTAAATGGAGTGTTGTATGCGCCAAACAAGTTGGTTGATAGTTATAAATTCAAGTGCAAGAATTTAATAATCCATAGGTATAGCGAAATTCCTAAAATCGCTCATAAAAAAGCATTCATGTGGGCAACCGATTTGAATGGCGTTCATAATCTAAAATTCTATAAGCTATTTGAAGAAAAGAAACTAACTTTAATTACACTCAGTAATTTTCATAACGATTTGTTTCCAAAGTCTTGGGACAAGCATGTAATTTATTTCATGATACCTGATTGGGTATATGAGTATTCTATACCAGAGAACAAGAAAGATTATATATACGCCAGTAGTTTGATGAAAGGATATTCATCCACATTACCATTATGGAAATATCTAAAAAATGAAAAACTACTTAGTAAAACTGATGTATTGAATGTTTGTTTACCGGGATATGACAATCCGACCCAAGACATAAGCGAAAAAGATTATGGAATCAATTATCTTGGAACTTTGAAGTTCAAAGAAGTTATAGAACTGATGGCGAAATGTCGCGGCATGTTTTATGTCAATACTATGCCCGAGACTTTTGGCATAAGCGTTGTACTAGCCGACATATTAAAGACAACCCCATTTGTTTATGGTATAAACGGTCTAGGAAGTTTATCTGAATTAATAAATAATAAAAATCTTACTACCGACATGCAAGAATACATCAATATGTTTAAAACTTATTCAAGCTTAAATGAAACGCCGCGAAACTTCCGCCCAAAGATGGTTATTAAATGGTGGAAGAAAGTATTGATTTAAGGTTTAATAAATAATAGACTTTCGGCAATCAATTCGTTCTTATCGTTCATAACTGTTTCGACTGGCATAATATAATCAAATTTTAGATCAAACATTTTGTTTAATATTTGATCTTTATTGCAGCCGCCTTCATTATAATTATTAAAAGACACTTCGGCGATAACAACTTTAGCGTTTTTAAAAGTATTTATACCGCCTTCTATAATATCTAATTCACTACCTTGAGTGTCTATTTTTATAAGATCGTAAATATCTTTCACACAATCATCTAATCTATAAATCGGCAACTCTTCGACTATCAAATTTTGTTCGTTATATGTTTGCGAGTTTTCTTTGTATATAGAATTACCAGAACAAATTGGACTCCATTTTGTTTTATAAAATTTAGTTGTACCGTTGATTTTACCAAGCAATTTTATTTGATAATCGTAAAGTTGTTTCTGGTATAACTTTTCGCACTCAGCGTTTCCTTCGAATAATAATATGTTTGCGACAGGCCAGATTTGGCGCATAATGTCTGCCGTTTGGCAGACACTTGCACCGATATCTAATATATTTTTAGGATAAAATCCTTTGTCTCTGAGTAAGAAACAAATTTGAGAATAATAGTCATAAGAATAACCCATGACTATTATATAAAAAAAACTTAAGCATTAAAGCCTGGTATTGGATGAAATCCAGAAACGCCGTCAAAGCTTGGCATTGGAGGAAATGGAGGTATAGTTATATTTGGAGCAGATGTCGGAATGGTGGGCCACACCGCTTGAGTAATATCTGGGATATCTAACATTGTACGCAACTGTTGTCTGAAATTTTTAAAATCAAGTTTCGCGGCATCAGACATTGGCGAATCAGACGACTGAGTAAAATCAGTTATCACAAGATATCTATCTCTTATTGTTCTTATGCTTTGTTTTAATTGTTGGGTGCGGATTTCTATTTCTGAAGTATCTGCGTTTTGTATTGAATAAGAAATTGTGCAAGTTTTTTCATTAATATTGAGTGTTTTGGTTTCTATTAATTTTTGATCAATGTTTATTGATGGTTTTTCATTAAAGATAGCGACCCAAAACGCTAAATTTGGACTACCTTGCCAAGTTAAATCAGATAACAATTCAGGTGAATTTTGTTCTAAAAAATTAAATCCACTTGTTGGTCCAAATGATTCCGGCAAATAATTTGGGCCTTGAATTATAGAGTAATTCTGATTATCGATTTTGGTGACTAAAAAATATTGTTTGTTGTTCATGTTCTTATATTAGATATTTATATTATGGTATTCCAAGTTTAGGTTTCAAGCTTTGAAGAATTGCATCAGCTTTAGCATAGGTAAATCCTTGGGGGTAAGAATTACTTGTATATTCAAATCCTGACAACCAATCGCCAATTAAAACATTTGGTAAATAATTATCATCCCAACCACCATATTTGCCAAGAGCAGGAGACCCAGCTGTAGTTAAATTTACTCCTCCGATGCTTGTGTTAACATAAGATTGTCCAGCACTACTATAAATCGCAAAGTATCCTTCATTAAAATATTGAGATTGACCTATTAATGCAATATAACGTCTTCCAGCTACTGGTGAAATGCCAGAAGAAACCCCAGAACCGTTCCTAGAAAAAATATAAGGAGCCACTCCATATCCTGCAGTGCCTAACCAAAAATCGTGACTACTTCCCTGATATGCTCCTAGAATAATATCAGCACCATATGTAGTATTAGATGCTACGTATTCCCAACTAACTATAAAAGTGAACTCTGTAGTTCCATAAGCGCTGTAATTACTGCCAGCACTGGTAATAGTTTTTCCCGTACCTGGACTATACCCAGTTGTATTATTTAAATGCAACATTCCTCCATATCTGTTTGGATAATAATCAGTCGCAGAAACATTATTAGCCACAAAATTTGAAGCGTTATAAATAGAAATATCTCTACATGCGGTTAGGCTTTTCCTAGGATTATAACTAAGCCCTTGTCTAAAATTAAGAAGAGTGAAAAAGTTTGCGCCAGATTGACTCGCAATACCTAAACCATAAGGAAAGGCGGTTCCGACTATATTTGATGAAGCGTTTGTTATCATAATTTTATAAACTTGTGCTAACTAGCCCTTGAGCAACAACAGTTCCTATCCAAACACCTGTTGTTCCCTGATAAGAGGTTAACATATATACATCTGCATAACCAGATACTCCAGTTATTGTTGGGGTGATACCATTCGCCCATAACACATTAGTCCATGTAATAGAAGCTGTGCCGCCATATTTTATAACTAACATTATTGTATTTACAGAAGGATTAGGCGCTCTATAATTATATGTAAAACTAGATATTGTTGTTGAAGCGGCTAAAGTTAAAACATGAATACCAGCAGCGGCGACATCAATTGTGCATCCTACTGTTCCGCTCAATGATTGAGATGCGCTTTTTTGAACGTATGAGTTTGCTCTTACGACGTTTAAAATAGACGTACCTGCTGGATCAGTATAATAACCAGTATCATTACTATCGTAGAATATTTGCGCTCTTACTGATGAACCATCAAATAATACATAATCTCCACCAACAACTCTAACTCTCCAACTACCACTTTGATTCAATAAACCAACGTCATTAGCAGTATCTGCATAAAAATATCCACGAACAGTTCCTGCATGACCGCCAGTTCTTAATCTTATGCCTTGTGCGCTTGAAGAGCTTGCGACATTCCAATAACTGACATCATCAGAATAAAAATGCTGACCAGTTGCTTCATTATATAAACCATTACCACTCGTAGTACTTCTAAACCAATTTGCAGTATAATATTGTGCTGCTGTTATATTACCGGCTGCGGTAATAGCGTTTAAGTTGCTTGTGCTGGCAGGATCACAATAATATCCAGTATTATCCCAATCATAAAAAAGTGTTCCGCGAACATCGCCTGGAGTCCTAAGACTTCCTCCTCCCCACGCGCCTTTGAACACACCATTTTCTAGTATTAATAATCCATGACTTGCTAGATTACCTGCCGCTCCACCAGCATTTTGATGAGACCAAGCAATACCATACAAATTACCAGTAGTGGTTCCATCAGCGGCTAATTTATAAGAATCACCCATCGCAAATACGCCTTGATATCTGCTTGCAGAATAAACACCAACTACAGTATTTCCATAATTATCATCAATATAAAAATTACCGTTTGCTCTTGTTGCTTTTGTGGCTAAAGTTGTAGTGGCGGAATTACCAGTACAAGAAGCGGAGCTTCCAGTCACGCTTATTCCCCATGAACCACTTGCGCCAGTTCCTGTTAATGTTGGGGCGTATGAGTTGTAGTTGCCAGTATGAATCAGTGATATCCAACTTCTCCAAGTTCCAGATTCAAGCCTTCGCATTCTGATGTCGTCACTCCAGAACGAATATGCAAGCTGGTAGCCATAGCCATCTGGAGATCCCCAACTATTACCGATACAACTCATCCAGTTCCACCAGTCTGTTGTCGGCATTCCTGTCGTATTAGTTCCGAAATAAAATCCGGACGGGTCTGTGAGGCTGTTTGCGGTCCCGTTCTGACGAGTGCTTGAGCGCCCACGCGATCCCTCTCCTTGAACAAAGTTAGCCGCAGCGTTTCCACCAAGCTGGGTCGAGTTAGAAGCTGTAGCGGCATTACCAGTACAAGAAGCGGAGCTTCCACCAGCATTACCTGTGATACTTCCGGTAATTGTATTGATTACAGTTAAACCAAGTAAATTACTTGTGCTTGCGGGATCTGTGTAGTATACAGTATTATCATTATCATAATATCTTTGAGCATATATATCACCTGATTGATTGTTACCATAACTAACTAATTTAAACCATGAACCAAAGCTGCCACCACTACATCTTCTCCACCAAGGACCACTATCAGTATTATATTGAGCAACCATCTGCCATCCATATGCAGTGCCACCAGTTGTACCAAGACTATTAGTGGTATAATGAAGCGCATTAAATCCATGAATATGCGTAAGACCTGAAGGATAATTTGTTCCATCCCAAATATCAATGAAGCCAGAACCACCATGAAAAGTTTCATTCGCTCCATATCCATTATGACCAAATGAACCTACATGATAGTTAGCATCACTTGAATAATCGACTCTTCTACTGTAATTATTTTTTGCACTTCCACCGATACTAACTTTGAAATCAGTTAATCCTAAATATCTTAAATAATTATCAGTTGAACAAGTTATTCTTGTCAATCTGTTTGCGAATCCAGAATCTCCCGAATCAGTATTAATCCATCCAGCTTGAATATACCCACTACCGTCAGTTCGTACAACTTTGTTGACTTCGTTATTTCTGCCGGTGTGAACATTAAGTCCATATGCTGTTGCAGCATTACCACCAATATTTAAACCTGATACAGTTGTATTAGAAGTTGTGGTTATTACTGTTCCAGTTAAAGCTCCTTGATTTGTATCCGTCATTACTACGTTGCCCCAAGCGGACCAAGTAATATTGTCTGTTTTATTTCTTACTCTCCAACCACTTGACGGTATGTTATAATAATATTCGTGTTGAACTGTTCCAGTAGAACCACCGGGATTAAAACTTAATAAATTTCTGCTGTAACCAGTGTAAGTTATACTTCTAAAACCATTATCAGTATATGTATCAAGATTAGCTTCAGTTCCGCTAGTCAATCCACGCATAAAATTGGTATTTCCTTCGCCACCAAATTGTGTTGAATTAGAAGCTGTAGCGGCATTACCAGTACAAGAAGCAGAACTTCCAGAAGTGTTTTGATTACCTGCCGTATTCACGCCGGGAAGATTAATAGAAGCGGAACCATTGAAACTAACGCCACCTATAGTTCTTGCTGTTTGCAAGATAGTTGCTGTTCCTGCGTTACCTGAAATTGAACCAGTAATTGTATTGGTTACAGTTAAACCTAGTAAGTTACTTGTGCTTGCTGGATCTGTGTAATAAGCTGTATTATTACTATCGTAGAATAATGGCGCTCTGAAAGATCCTTCTGATTCCGTATAAGTAACTTCTCCAAAATAAAATCTTCCACTAAGTTCTTGAAAATAAGCAGTTCTAGCAGTAGTACCATCATGAAATGATATATATGGACTCCCAGCACTATATACAGCTATCGCACCTGCGCTGGACATTCCTGAAGTAGATCCAGCTACAATGCTATTATGTCTTGTAGCGTCCAATATTGATGTACTTGCAGGATCTAAATAATATGCAGTATTTGCGCTATCATAAAGAATAGGTGTTTGAACGCTTGAATTTCCATAAACGATATTTGCAATAAAGTTTTCATAGCCTGTGCCAGGATTGTTTCTTATTGACATTCTACCAGATGACTCCATCAATATGTTCGATGCAACAACTCCAGACCAATGAAAACCAAGAGCAGGAGCATAAATTTCACTGGTAAGACCACCGCCTCCAGCCGCTTCTCTAACTTGTATATGTTGTACGTATGAAGTTCCTGCGCTTGTGGTTTGTATAAATGCTTGACCAGCAGCATAAATTCCTCCTGAATTTCCATCAATACTAATACCTGTTAATGTTTGACCAGCAGATGCTCTATTCAAAGCGATTGCTGTTGTGCCAACGTAATGAGTGCTGTTTCCAAGTACACCTGAAGGAATTGTACCACTTAAATTTCCAGCGGTTAGAGTCGATGCCGTAGTTAACGCAGTGTTACCACCAATAGTTAATGCGTTTAAAACAGATGTACTTGCAGGATCTAAATAATAAGCTGTATTATTAAAATCATAAAATATTGGCGCACGAATAGACGATACTCGCCAAATAAAATTACCACTATTATCCCAAATGCAATCTTGATTCCACCCACCACTTGTGCTTCTTCTATAAAAATTTATACTATCGCTTGAGTGATGCAACATATACCACCAAGTTGAAGATGTGCTTTGGAATCCAATACTTGGACTATTTCCACCTATATTTATTCCACCGCCCCAAGCACTTGCGCTACTGTCGTACCAATTTTTATTTGTTTTTAACTCTAAAATATTAGATAAACTTGATGGATCTGTATAATAAGTAGTATCATTACTATCATAGAAAATAGGTGCGCGAACATCAACTGTTGAAGTTAAAGAGGATGTAAATGCAGAATAATTAACATAATTACTAGTCGTTAATCCATTTGTAGCGGTTGCTGCATTACCATCTATGCTAACTCCAGTAAGAGTTTGAGATGCTGATCCTCTATTAAGAGCAATAGATGTTGTGCCAATAAAATGAGCGCTGTTTCCAAGAACACCTGAAGGAATAGTTCCACTAAGATTACCAGCGGTTAAAGTCGAACTAGTATATAATCCATTTGTAACAGTCGCCGCGTTACCAGTAATACTTGTTGCTAGTTCAACTTTAGATATTGTAGTAACTCTTGTCAAAGCGGATGTAGTCGCATCTGTAACCGTCCATCCTTCTAAAGGAGCATTGCCTTGATCATAAATACATCTTACATTAAATCTT
>Ga0208595_1000268_pt1 | contig 20325 bp, 18 predicted proteins | sample LakMenEpi28Jun11_FD_150742 | JGI IMG/M metagenome (GOLD analysis project Ga0208595, IMG submission 150742) | Freshwater microbial communities from Lake Mendota, WI - 28JUN2011 deep hole epilimnion (SPAdes) | ecosystem: Environmental > Aquatic > Freshwater > Lake > Epilimnion/Euphotic zone ...
TGGCAAACAACGACAATTCCTGTAGGTTTATGGGTTAATTGTACTTTAGTTTCTACTTTATTTACATTTTGACCTCCTGCGCCGCCGCTTCGCGAGGTGTGCATTTCAACATCCGATTCTTTCAAATCAATTTCAATGGTATCATCAATCAAAGGATATACAAAAACGGAAGCAAAAGAAGTATGCCTTTTGTTATTACTATCAAAAGGAGAAACTCGAACCAATCGATGTACTCCATTTTCTAGTTTTAAAAATCCATAAGCTAAATTCCCTTCAATTTGAAGCGTTACTGATTTTATTCCAGCCACATCGCCATCATTTCGATCCAATTCGGTTATTTTATAACCTTTTGATTGTGCCCACATCAAATACATTCTCAATAACATTGAAGCCCAGTCGCAACTTTCTGTACCACCAGCACCAGCATTAATTTTAAGCAAGGCGCCTAATTGATCTTCGGGTTCATTTAAAGTAGATTTTAATTCAAGTTGTTCAATATCTCCTTCAAGTACTTTGATCATGCTATTGATTTCATCTTCAACCAATTCGCCTTCTTTTTCAAATTCTTGTAATAATTCAATCTCGTCGATATTATTTTGAATGGCGTTAAAAGCATCCAGCCAAATTCGATGGTTTTGGATTTCTTTTTGAATTTTTTCTGCTTTGCTACTGTCGTCCCAAAAGTCAGGACGCATCGTAAGTTGCTCTAATTCATTAACTTTAAAATTTCGGTTAGCGACGTCAAAGATACCTCCATAAAGAACCAACGCGTTCTTTTAGAGACCTAAATTGCTCTATATTCATATTGTGATTAATTTATTCATTTATTTGAATTTTGAAGTCTCAAGATTTAAAACATTGGATAACTTCTTGTATTATTATAATATTAGATTACGTTACGAACTTTTTATAAAAATCATAGAAACAAAAATATAATAAAATATCTAACTCATGTGGATTAAATTTTCAAGTGGTTGCTATTTGATGTTTTGTTTGAATTCTAATTGAATAAACAATTGATTTTTAAAACTATTATTTTTAATGATTTAAAAAAGTCTTTTTTTTTGATAAAAAATCGTTTCGATTAAATTAATAATTCTAAATTTGCTTTTTAATTTTTAAAAAATTATTTAAAAGTATGTTACGTAAAATAGTTTATTTCTCATTATCTTTCTTTGTATTTGCAATGTTCTCAAATGGTTGTAAAGGTAAAATGAAAACAGTTGGAGGCACTTTAAATATTCATGAATCTGCGGATCCAGATATGTTAAATCCTATTAATTTAAGCTCGGCAAATGCGAGAAGACTGGCTGATATTATGTTTTCGACGATGCTTGGACAAGAACCAGCTGGAAATTTTGATTTAAAACCCTATTTGTTAAAAGAAAGAGCAAAAATTACTGAAATTACTGAAGGTGAATTTGCCGGAGGCATGAAGTTAGAAATGGAAATTAAAGAAGATGCAAAATGGGATAATGGTACACCAATTACAGGGCATGATTATGTCTTTACCGTAAAAGCGATTTTAAATCCTAAAACCAATTGTGAAAACCTTAAAGGTTATTTTGATTGGGTAGGAGATATAGTAGTAGATAGTGCAAATCCTAAAAAAATTACGATTTATTCAAATAAGAAACATTTTCAGATTGAAGAAAATGCGGGTGGTTATGTTATTCCAGAATATAATTACGATGCAGAACAAATTATGAGAAAATTTGCGATGCGTGATTTTAATACAAAAGATAAAATCAATGCATTAAAAACAAATCAAGATATTATTAAATTTGCGACTCAATTTAATAGTGAAAAATTCCAAAGAGATCCTAAATTTATTGTAGGTTCAGGTCCTTACATGCTTGAAAAATGGACAACAGGTCAAGAAGTTGTTCTTAAAAGAAAAGAAAATTGGTGGGGAGATAAATATGCATCAGAAAGAGATTTTTGGGCATTTCCTAAGCGTATTAAAGTGAAAATTATTAATGATAACAATACTGCATTTACGGCTTTAAAAGATGGTCAATTAGACAATTATTGTGCAATTCCTGCTAAAGATTTTAAAGAATTAGAGAAAAATGATAAATTTTTACAAAACTTTAATTTAAATAAAGTAGATCGTTTAACGTACAGTTTCATCGGTTTAAATACGCGTAATGAAAAATTAAAAGATGTTAATGTAAGAAAAGCGCTTGCTCATGCAGTGAATAGAGATAAAATTAATGAAATTTTAGCATTTGGCGAAAGCAAAAAAACGGAAAGTTTTGTTCACAACACACAGCCTCATTATAATAAAGATTTAAAAGAATACGAATTTAATATCAACAAATCTATTGAATTATTGGAAGCTTCAGGTTGGAAAGATACGGATGGCGATGGAATTCGTGATAAAGTATTAAACGGTAGAAAAACGCCATTAGAAATAACGTTTAAATACTCTAAAGATGAAAATACAAAAAATCAAGCTTTGATTATTCAAGAAGATTTTAAAAAGGCTGGAATTAAATTACTTATGGTAGAAAAAGAATGGACGGTATTTCTTCAAGATTTAGATAAATTTGATTTTGAAATGTACCCAGTTGGTTTTACAATGAGCCCTACGATGTCTAATCCTAAGCAACAATGGCATACTTCAAGTGCGGTTCCAGGTGGAAGCAATAATGTAGGATGGGGTAATGCGGCTTCGGATCAGTTGATTGAAGATATTATTTCGGACTTAAATGTTGATTCGAGAAGAGAAAAATATAAAAAATTACAAAAAATGATTCATGATGATGTTCCAGTAATTTTTATGTATAATTCAATCAATCGTATTGCTACTAAAAAAACATTCAATGTTGAAAAAATTATGATTAGCCCTGGTGTTCGTTATAATGAATTTGAATTGGTTAAATAATTTTTAAAAGACTCTTTCTATATGTTTAAATACATTTTAAAACGTATTCTTTATTTTGTTCCAACGCTTGTTATTATTTCTTTGATAACATTTGGATTAAGTAAAGTAACTCCTGGTGATCCTGTAAAATTAGCACTTGGTAATCGAGATAGTGGTGGAGATGCAGGTCAGTCACAAGAAAAAATGGCTAATGAAAAAGCGTATTATGAAAAAGCAGAAAATTTGGGATTAAACCTCCCAACGTTTTATTTTTCGTTAAGTACAATTTCTGAGTCCGATACCATGTATAAAATTATTAAACGTTCTGAAAGAGAAACTCTTGAGGATTTACTTTCTCAATATGGTAACTGGAATGATATTTCAAATTATTTTTACAATATAAAAGCTATTGAAAATTCGCTTTTTGATATCCCTGTAGATAGTACTATTTTTGAAAATATGAAAGAAGTAAAGCAGCGTCTTAATCTTCTTTATTTGTCTAGCAATGATTTTGATATTACGAATCATTTAAAAGAATTAAAAAATAATACTTCGGATAAATCTGTTCTTGCTGCTTTGAATAAAAGAGTAGAGGCATTAACATTGAGTTATAATAATATTAAATCGAAAAAAACGATTGCTAAGAATTATATTCCAAAAATTAATTTTTATGGAATTAAAAATCAATACCATCGTTGGTTGTTGGGCGATGCGCCTTGGTTTGGCGAAGCGGCTCCAGGTCAAGTAAAAGGATTTATTCGTGGAGACTTTGGTACTTCATATTTAGATAGTCGTCCGATAGCTAGTAAATTAAGCGATGCAATTCCTTGGACTTTGTTAATGAATGTTTTAAGTATTTTGATTGGCTATTTAATCGCTGTGCCAATGGGAGTATTTAGTGCTGTAAACAAAGGTACCATTTCCGATCGTTTTTCTACTATATTTTTATTTATATTAAATTCTTTGCCCTCTTTTTGGATTGCAACATTATTAGTTACTTTTATCACAACGGATGAATATGGAATGAACTGGTTTCCAACATACGGTTTAGGAGAAGTAGATGATGAAATGGGATTTGGAGAAGTTTTTGGAATTCGAGCGTTTCATTTAGTTTTACCTGTATTTTGTTTAACGTATGGAGGCATTGCTTACCTATCACGTCAGATGCGAGCGGGAATGCTTACAACGCTTAGTCAAGATTATATTAGAACAGCAAGAGCCAAAGGAAATAATGAAAAAACGGTTATTTGGAAACACGCATTTAGAAATTCATTAATTCCTATTATTACAATCTTTTCAGCAATATTCCCAGGGATGATTGCAGGAAGTTTTATTCTTGAAGTTATTTTTAGTATCCCAGGCATGGGAAAATTATCCTATGAAGCTTTGGTTGCAAGAGATTTCCCAATGATATTTACGGTTATGATGTTATCTGCGATATTAACTTTAATTGGAAATTTAGTTGCAGATATTATGTATAGTATTGTCGATCCAAGAATTTCTTTTGAAAAATAATTAAAAAAAGGCCTCGTAGTTCAACTGGATAGAATATCAGATTTCGGCTCTGAGGGTTGAGGGTTCGAATCCTTCCGAGGTCACTTTTTTTAAATGAAAAATATCAATTATTTTAGTATCGGTGGTGTTCCAGAACATTTTAATGTACCTTGGAAAAAAGCTATTGATGAAGGTGTTTTTTCTTTAAAAAATATCGAATTGGATTGGTATGATTATCGAGGCGGTACTGGAGATTTAATCAAAAGTTTAGCCAATAAAGAATTGGATATCGCTATTATGCTCACTGAAGGCGCTGTTAAATCAGTAGCTGATGGAAATCCTTTTAAAATAGTTCAAATTTATGTAAACTCGCCGCTTGTTTGGGGTGTTTATGCATTTCATAATACCACTTTAGGTGCGCTCCAAAGTTTAAAAGAAGCGCCTCGTTTTTGTATAAGTCGTTATAATTCCGGTTCGCATTTAATGGCGTATTTACTTGCCGAAAAATATGATTGGCAACTTACAAATAATCATTTTGTCATTGTTGATCATTTTTTAGGCGCATTAAAAACAATGCAAGAAAATCCCAATTATTTATTTATGTGGGAGCGTTTTATGACGAAGCCTTATGTAGACAGTCAGCAATTTGTTAAACTTGACGAAATCGCTACGCCATGGCCCTCATTTTCGATAGTAGTTCGACAAGATTTTTATAAAGAACATCAAGAAATTATTGAATTAATGATCGCTTTGATTCAAAATTATTGTTATAAATTTAAACAAAATACAATAGATTCTATAGAATACCTTGCTTCGTATTTCAATTTTTCTATTCATGATATGAAAAATTGGATCAATGAAACCGATTGGAATTATTTTTATGATCATCCAAGCCAAAAATTAAAACCTGCATTTGATTTTTTAGTAAAACATAAAATTATACCAAATATTAATTATGATGATGTTTTTTTCGATAAATAAAATAAAAAAAGCATTTTAAAATTAAAAGGATTACCTTTACATAAATTTTTAATTATTTAACACCAACACAATGGAAAAACATCAAGGTACTGTCAAGTTTTTTAATGTAGAAAAAGGCTTCGGATTTATTAAACATGACAATTCAAACACTGAAACTTTTGTTCACAAAAGCGCTTTAAGAAGAATTATTAAAGAAGGCGATGTTGTAGAATTTGAACTACAACAAGGTAACAAAGGAATGAATGCAGTAAACGTAGAAATTATAGGATAATATTTTTTTTATTATATTGTATTAGAAGCCATCTCCTTGAGGTGGCTTTTTTTATACAGAGAAACTTTCTCCGCAAGCGCAAGTTCTTGCTGCATTTGGGTTGGTAAAATGAAATCCTTTTCCATTGAGTCCATCTGTAAATTCTAAAGTAGAGTTACATACATATAAAAAACTTCTTAAATCCGTACAAAGTTTTATCCCTTTGTCTTCAAAAAATTGGTCTTCGGGTTGCTCGTTATGGTCAAATTGAATATCATAAGTCAATCCACTACATCCGCCACCTTTTACAGATATTCTAACAAATGTGTTATCTGAGTGTTCTTCATCTTTTAAAATATCAAAAATTTTTTCTTTTGCGGCTTCCGATACAAATACCATGTTTATTTTATTTTTATAAACAATGAAATTGAAAAAAAAGTTTTAAATAAAGCTATAATTTTCAATTTTAGTTTTCGATAATTCCAAATTCAAAATGGTTCTTTTTTCCATATTCGATAATCATAGGAAGAATATTTTTTAAATTATGAAACGATTTTTCATTATCATGAAGTACTATTATATCTCCGTTTTTTAATTTTTTAAGAAAATGATTTATTTCTGATTCAGAAATGATTTTCTGGTTGTAATCACCTATCATTTTATTCCAAAAAATAATTTTGAATTGATTTTTTATCGTTTTGTAAATGGCTGGTGTAATTCTGCCATAAGGAGGCCGGAATAAATTGGAGGCAATTTGTTTTTTATTTTTTAAAATATTTTCTAGGTATTGACTTTTATCTGTTTTCCATCCATCAAAATGTTCAAATCCATGATTACCTATTTGATGGCCTTTAGAATGATACAATGACATCAATTCTGGAAATTTGACAACTTCAGTTCCCAGTAAAAAAAAAGTTGCTTTAATTTGATGTTTTTCAAGAATTTCAAAAACCCAAGGTGTGATTTCAGTTGTTGGGCCATCATCAAAGGTTAAATAAATCATTTTTTTGCCCAAAACTGGCAAACTAAAAATAGCTTTAGGAAATAATAGCAATCCAATTTTTGACAAGATCATAAGACAAAAGTATAATGATTTTATTGAAGTAGTAGAATATTTTTAGACGCATTCCAGCGTTATTTCTTAACTTTGTTTTTTATTTATTTTAGTCTTATGAGATTTTATTTTTTAGTTGTTATTACACTTTTTTATGTCAATGATGTTGCTTCACAGCGCACCAGAGGTCTTGCCAATATGTCCAAGGAAGAAATTGAAGCCAAACGAAAACAAGACTCTATTGATAATTTATACAAAGATTTTGATGTAAAAGATTATTTGCTTAAGCTTAAAGAAATTAAAGCTAAAAATGATTCGACGCAATTGAATGCTACTCTCGAAATGTTAAATGCACACAAAGGTTACGAAGATACGGTAAAACATTTATTTATTCAAGCGTCAACATTGTCCGTTTTACCCAATCATATCAAAAAATACAGTAATTTAGAACAAATCACTTTGCGTAGATGTAAATCATTAAATTTAAATGATTTATTTGAAAAAGTTAAGGATTTGCCTAAATTAAAAGTTTTAAGTATTGAATTTAGTGAAAAAACAGAAATTCCTAACTCTATTGGCTTATTAAAATATCTAGAGGACTTGAATTTGGAAGGCAATAAAATTGAAAGTTTACCTGATTCTTTAATTTTACTATCAAATCTTAAGTCTATTAACCTAAGAAATAATATTAATCTCATTGAAGAAAATGCTTTTTTAGTTTTGTCTAAATTAAATAATCTTAAATCAATTCAATTTTCGGGAAGTCGAGTAGCTTCAATTCCAAAATCCATAGGAGATTTTAAAAGCTTGGAAACTTTGGATTTGTCTAAGAATTTAATTACAGAAGTTCCTGATGAAATTTCGAATTGTAGTACTTTAAAATCTATAGATTTATCTTATAATAAAAAATTAAATCCAACTACTACTTTAGTAAAGTTATCTCAAATTAAAACTTTGGAAAATTTGGTTATTCAATCTTCTGGAATTGCTGAAATTCCTGCTACAATAGGGTTGCTTTCTAATTTAAAAAATTTAAATTTAGAAAATAATCCGATTAAAAAAATTCATGAAGATATAGGAGGTTGCAAGAATTTAGAAATACTTTTGTTAGGTTCGGATTGGGTGACCAAAGAACGCATGGAATTGAAATCGCTTCCAAAAACGATTGGTGATTGCAATAAACTTAAATATTTGAAATTGTCACTATGTTCGATTTCAGAACTCCCTTCAACATTTAACCAATTGCAAGCATTAGAATATTTAGATTTAAGTTGGAATCAACTTTCTTTTATACCAGTTCCATTATTTGATCTAAAAAGCTTGAAATACATCAATTTGTCATTAAATAAAATTGAAAATCTGCCAGGTAATTTTGTAAATTGGTCTTATAGTCTTGAAGAATTGCATCTTGCAGCTAATTTTTTTGCTCCTGCCAAAGAAAAAATTAAATCATTACCTCAAAATCTAAGTCAATTAAAAAAACTGAAAGTCCTAAATTTAAGAGACCAAATTATTGAAACTTTACCTTTAAATGTATTCAATCAACTTAAAGATTTAGAAACATTAAACCTAATGGGTGGGATTTTACAATTTATTCCAGATGATATAACCACATTAACTAAATTGAAAAACTTGAATTTAAAAGGAAATGAATTAAAAAAGTTACCTGAAAATTTATTTTTATTGAACCAATTAGAGGATTTAAATATAGCCTATAATCCAGATTTAAATTTCGATGAAATCGCGTCGATTTTTGAAAAAATGCCATTTATCAAACATTTAGATATCAGTTATAATAATTTTGATCTTGCAACTGCTAAGCAATTACAAAAGAAGATCCCTAATACTAAAATTGCAAAAGATGAAGTAAAGGGTAAGTATGGTCAAGCTGTAGAACGTAAGAAAAAGTAAAAAAAAACTAAATATTTACGTTTCAAATAATTTAAAGGTATTTTTGCACACTTTAAATATAATTTTGTGTTAAGACTTATTTTCCTTATTTCATTTATTCCTTTTTTTGTAAATGCTCAATTTACCATAAGTGGAACAGTTTCAGACAACAAAACGGGAGAAACCTTAATTGGAGCTATTGTTTCTTTAGAAAATAATCCAAAAATTGGAGGTTCTACAAATACGTATGGATTTTATAGTCTTTCGGTAAATGAAGGTATTCAAGAAATTAAAGTTAGATATTTAGGTTATGAAGATTTTATTCAAAAAGTGGAAGTGAAGTCAAATATCCGACTCAATATTTCTTTGATACCTAAAGGGAAAAAAGTAAAAGAAGTAGTTGTGAGCAGTAAAAAGAAACAAAATTTAGTTAATAGTGTTCAAGTAAGTAAAGTCAATGTGGATTTAAAAGAAATTGAAAAAATTCCAGTTATACTTGGAGAGCGCGACGTTTTAAAATCCATTCAATTATTGCCAGGAGTTATGCCGGCGCAGGAAGGTCAAGCTGGATTTGTAGTAAGAGGCGGAAATACCGATCAAAATTTAATTTTATTAGATGAAGCTCCCGTTTATAATGCATCACATTTGTTGGGTTTCTTTTCTACATTTAATAGTGATGCTTTAAAAGATTTAACACTTTACAAAGGGAATATGCCCGCCGAATATGGTGGAAGACTTTCGTCTGTAGTAGATGTTAAAATGAAAGAAGGTAATCAAAAAAGTTATAATTTTGGAGGAGGAATTGGTTTGATTGCTTCAAGATTATTTGCCGAAGGCCCATTAATTAAAAAAGATAAAGGTTCTTTTTTCGTAAGTGGTAGAAGAACCTATGCGGATGCTTTTTTATTTTTATCGGGAGATAGCGTTGCAAAAAGTAGTACGTTGTATTTTTATGATTTAAATGCAAAAGCCAATTATAAATTTAGTGAAAAAGATAGAATATTTGTATCGGGTTATTTTGGAAAAGATCAATTTGGTTTTGCTAATTTATTTGGAATTACTTATGGAAATACAACCTTTACCAGCCGTTGGAATCATGTATTTAATGATAAATTATTTTCAAATACATCTTTGATTTACAACAATTTCAATTATACGGTAACGCTAAATTTTAATGATTTTGATTTATATGTCAAATCAATATTAAATGATTTTAGTCTAAAACAAGACTTCGATTATTATTTAAATTCTAAAAATCAGTTCAAATTTGGGTTTTTATCCATTTGGCATAATGTAGTTCCTGGTGATGTTACAAGTTCTAATCCTATTGTCGCGCAAAATAGTTTAAGTAGAAGTAATGGTTTTGAAAATGCAATTTATTTTCAAAATGAACAAACGGTATCGGATAAGTTAACGATTAATTATGGGTTGCGTCTTTCAAGTTTTACCGTTACAGGGCCTAATAATTTATATAATATCGATCCTAATGGAGAAGTCATTGATACACAGAAATTAAAGAATTTTGAGTTCGGAAGAACTTATATAAATCCGGAGCCACGTATTTCTGCAAATTATAAATTGTCGGATTCTAGAGCATTTAAATTAGCGTATTCAAGAAATGTTCAAAATTTACATTTATTAAGTAATACGTCGGCTTCAAGTCCTACAGATCGATGGGTTTTAACAACCAATAATATCAGACCCGAAATTAGTGACCAAGTTTCAGGAGGTTATTTTTTTAACTTTGGAGATGGCGAATGGGAAGCTTCGGTAGAAACGTATTATAAATGGATGCAAAATCAAATAGATTATAAAACTGGGACACAATTAAGAGCAAACGAAACGGTAGAAAAAGATTTAGTTTTTGGAGATGGGAGAGCTTACGGTATTGAGTTTTTTCTTAAAAAAAGAGTGGGCAAATTTACAGGTTGGATTAGTTACACGTTAGCAAGAACGGAAAAACGGTTTGATGCCATTGATAATGGAAATTGGTTTGCTTCTAGATATGACAGAACGCATGATTTGAGTGTTGTAGCCATGTTGGATATATCAAAAAAAGTAAATATATCGGGCAATTTTGTTTTATATACGGGTAATGCTGTTACCTTTCCTACTGGAAAAGTTCCAATTCAAGGAAATTGGTTTACCACATTTAATGGACGAAATTTAGATCGTTTTCCAACATACCATCGAATGGATTTATCATTAAATTGGAATTTGAAAAAAACAGAAAAGTTTGAACACGGACTTAATTTCTCTATTTATAATGTTTTAGGAATTAAAAATGCCTATTTAATTAATTTTAAATCGGACGACTTTGGAAATACGTATGCCGAAAAAACATATTTATTCCGTTTTGTTCCTTCAATAACCTATAATTTTAATTTTCTTCATACTCCAAAATCGAAATAATTATGAAAATATTAAAATCAGCTGAAACGCTTTCATTGTATTTGATACTCTTTTTTTTATTATTGATTTTTTCATGTACCGAAAAAATGGATGTTCAACTTGGAGATCATAAAACCAATTTAGTTATTGAAGCCGAAGTAAGTGATTCAGACTCAGCATATGCCATGTTTTATTTGTCCCAACCATTTAATTCAAATACAAATCCAGTGGTTGTAATACCAGATACTGTTTTAATAACCGACGACAAGGGTAATCGTTTTGATTTGAAACCAAATGCATTAAATATCTACAAAGCGGATGTTTTAGGAAAAGAAGGTACAACTTATTATCTAAAAGTGGTTTATAATGGAAAAGAATATACTTCTCAATCTACAATGCCACAAAAAGTTTCTATTGATTCCGCTTATAGCTGGCAGTTTTTTGGAACTCAAAGTAATGAGAGGGTTTTAGCGATTCGTATTCAAGATCCTGCAAATCAAAAGAATTTTTATAGATATTTTAGTAGTTTATCAAAATATAAATATGTTTTTGAAGATAAATTAATTAATGGTTCTCGATTTAGCTTAAACGCTGGTCGTGATTTAGTAAAAGTAGGAGATACAACTACGATAACTTTATTAAATATTGATAAAAATAATTTTGAATATTGGAATGTATTGATTCAAAATGGAACTTTGTCGAACAATCAATCTGCGGCTCCAGCCGATCCGCGTTCAAATATTCAAGGTGGTGCTTATGGTTATTTTAGTGCACATAGTGTTTCAAAACAAACGTTTGTAGTTAAGTAAAGATGAATAAATCTATTGTAATAATTGAAAATACTTATTTTACGGTAATTTCATTAAGAATGGAAATTATCAATCATCTAAAAAAAAATGGATTTAATGTTTATATTCTATCCTCTGGCGATTCAAATGATAAAGCATTTTTAGAAAGTCATTCATTAATCGTTTATGATATTGGAAAATTGGTTTCCAATCCGTTGTCGCTTTTGAGATATTGTTTTTTAATGTATCGAAATTTAAAAGACATAACTCCATTAATTTTATTTACATTTACCATTCGACCTAATATTTTTGGTAGTTTGATAGGTCGTTTATTAAAAATCCCTGTTGTTAGTAACGTTACCGGAATCGGTCCACTATTTGAAAATCAATCTTTAGTTTATAAGTTTTCTCGATTTTTATATCGCTTTGCATTTAAAAAAAATCAAAAGGTTTTCTTTCAGAATCCAATGGATTATAATGCATTTTTAAGTCATCATTTTGTTGATGAAAATCAAGCAAAATTACTTCCCGGTAGTGGTGTGGATACCGAATATTTTTACCCTTCACCCAAAAAAACAAATACCGAAACATTTACATTTTTAATGATTTCTAGATTGATAAAAGATAAAGGAGTCATTGAATACATTGAAGCGGCTAGGATCGTAAAAGAAAAATATCCAAATATCATTTTTCAAATTCTTGGTCCTTTATGGTCTCAAAATTTAAAACAAAATACAATTACTAAAGAACAATTAGAAAATTGGGAAAACGAAGGTATAATTACTTATCTAGGGCAAACATATGATGTTAGGCCATTTATTGCTGCTTCAGATTGTATTGTTTTACCTTCATATCGTGAGGGAAATGCTAATGTATTGATGCAGGGTGGGAGCATGGAAAAGCCTTTAATTGCTTCTGATGTTATTGGATGCAATAATTTGATTGTTGAAAATGAAACGGGTTTTTTAGTGGAAGTAAAGTCTTCGATATCTTTAGCTAATGCAATGATTAAAATGATTGAACTTTCAGATGAAAGAAGAAACGAAATGGGAAAAAATGCTCGAAACTTTATGAAAGCAAATTATCCAAAAAGTGCGGTTTTAAATGCGTACGAAGAAGAAATTATACGCAATTAAATCCTTTGACTAAAAGCTTCAGAAAGCAATATTCCAGCCGAAACAGATACATTTAAGGAGTCAAAATTTTCTTGATGCATCGGTATCGTAATTTGTTCCGTCAATAATTCTAGTGTTTTATAATGCATTCCAAGTCCCTCGCTTCCCAAAACTAAAATAGTTGGCAACGACCAATCAATCTTTTTAAAACTAACTTTTGATTTTTCAGTTGCGCCAAGAATTTGCATGCCACAATCTTTAAAATAACGAAGTGTGTCTAAGGGATTTTCAGTTCTACATATTGGAATATGCATCAAAGCACCTGCGCTTGTTTTTTGAGCATCGGCCGAAACCGTTACGGAATTTCTTGAAGGTAATAAAATAGCATCCACACCAAAACAAAGGGCACTTCGGCTTATTGCTCCAAAATTTCGAACATCTGTAAGGTGATCTAAATATAAAAATAATGGTGCTTTTCCTTCATCAAGTTTAAAGTTATAAATATCTTCTATATTTTGATATTCAAACTCCGAAATAAATGCAATAATTCCTTGATGATTAATCTTTTCGTGCTGGTAAAATGGATAAAGAATATAATTTATTTTTTCAATGGGAACCTTTCGAATAGGAACATTTGCTTGAAGAGCCAATTCATAAATTTCTTTAAAATCTTTGGCTTGAGCCGTTTTTGAAATGTAAATTTGATCAATACTTGAGCCTGATTTTAAAGCTTCGGTTAATGTGTTTTTTCCAAATAATATATCTTTTTTTTTCATGAATTTGTTTTAATTATACTCAGTTACTTTTATAGGTGAAATTTTTGTTAGCCAAATCATTGGGATCAATAATGTGAAATAAGAAACCAAAATGCTTATTAAGTTAATGAAAATGACGGAAATCCAATCTATGTATATGGGCGCTTTATCTAAATAATAAGTAGCCGGATCTAAATTAATTGGATGCCAATTTAATTGAATATAAGCAATTATAAATGCAATCCCATTTCCCCAAATGGCCCCTGTTAAAATGGTTTTTGAAAGTTGTATGAAAAATATTTTATATAGCCATCGGTTCGATGCTCCTAAAACTTTTAAAAGTCCAATTGTTCGTGCTCTCTCTAAAATATATATACTAATTGTATTTACAATATTAATCATCGCAACGAGCATCATGATAATAAAAATAATCGTTTCATTTTGCGACATTAATTTTAACCAATCAAACAATTGAGGAAACAATTCATAAATCGAAGTAAAGTGAATATCCGGCGATATGGTTGATAAATCATTTATAGTTTGCTGTATTTTATTTTTGTCAAATAATGAAATTTCTACCGAACTTATAGAGTCTTCTGGCCATTGATTTAAATCTTGTACCATTTTTAAATCAGTAAAAATGTGTTGATCGTCAAATTCTATAATACCAGAGCTAAATATTCCTTTTATATATCCTTTTTTTGTAATATGATTTTCAGCTAAAAAACTTAAATAAATTGAATTTCCAAGCTTTGTATCCAATTTTTCTAACATTGACTTTGAAATAAAAACTGGAATATCATTAGAGTCTATTTTATTATTTGAGATCGATTTTATTACAATCTTATTTAATTTATTAATACCATTTTTATCAATACCTTTAAGGATTAATCCTTCGATATTATCATTATTTTTTATCAAAACGCCTTTATGAGCCGTTCGATGTATTGACTTTACATTGCTATGATTTTGAATTATTTGTAAATCTTGATTTGAAATTGAAATCGGATTTTCATTAAAATTATAAGCCATAGAATAAGGAATAATATGAATATTAGACCAAAAATTGATTATCTTTGCTTCGATTTCATATTCAAAGCCTTTTATAAAAAAAGAGGCAAGAAGAATCGTAGCAATACAAAGAGAAATGGATAATTTATTAATAAAAACAATTGAAAAACGAAACTTTCCGTTCTCTTTAACGTTGCTTAACAATCTTTTTATTGAAAATGGAGTCTTATTCATACAATTTAGCAAAAGTAAATATAAAATAAACAAACGCTTATGATTTTTTTAAAACAAACGCTTTTATTAATTGCTTCATTTTTTTTTATTTTTGATGTTCAAGCTCAAATCATTCCTGGGGCTCTTCAATTAGATGAATACATTCCTTTGTTAACTAGAGGTAAAGTAAAAGTTGGTGTAGTATGTAATCATTCGAGTTTAGTCGGTAAAACGCATTTGGTAGATACTTTAGTAAGCATTGGTATTGATGTAAAACGTATTTTTGTTCCCGAGCACGGTTTTAGAGGAGATGCCGATGCGGGCCAAAAAGTGGAGAATCAAAAAGATGAAAAAACGGGTATTGAAATTCATTCCTTGTACGGCGATAAATTTAAACCAACGGCTACCAGTTTTTTAGATTTAGATTATATCATTTTTGATATTCAAGATGTTGGTGTTCGTTTTTATACCTACATCTCAACGTTACAATATGTTATGGAAGTAGCAGCTCAAACCAATAAGTTTTTGATTATACTTGATCGTCCAAATCCAAATGGACATTATATTGATGGACCAATTTTAGAATCTAGTTTTACTAGTTTTGTAGGTATGCAACAAATACCTATTGTGTATGGAATGACCATAGGAGAATATGCTAATTTTCTTAAAAACGAAAAATTACTTGAAAACAAAGTGCAACCAAAAATGAAAATCATAAAATGTCTTAATTATGATCATAAAATGAAAGTTTCACTTGATGTGTCGCCATCACCTAATTTAAAATCGGATTTAGCTATTGCGCTTTATCCAACTTTATGTTTATTTGAAGGGACTAATGTTTCTGTTGGACGAGGTACCGATAGACCTTTTGAAATGATAGGAAGTCCATTTATGGATGCTCAAAAATATTCATTTCAGTTTACTCCTGTTTCTAAAATAGGTGCTTCGAATCCAATGTATAAAAATAGACTTTGTTATGGAAAGGATTTTGCTGATTATACTCCCAAAAATGGTATTGATTTAGACTTATTATTAGAAACGTATAAAAATTGGACCAGTACCAATCCGCCTTTTTTTGCATTAAAGAATAACTTTTTTGATAAATTAGTTGGAACGGATAAGTTAAGAAAAATGATAACTTCCGGTCGACAAATAGAAGATATTAAAAAATCTTGGGCCTACGATTTAGCTACTTTTAATAAAATAAGGAAAAGATATCTTTTATACGAAGATTTTGAAGATTTATATAATCGTTAATTCCTTTTTTTTTACATTTGCATTCAAATTTATATGAATTTTTAAGAAAATGATAAATATTAAAGAACAATCTTCAGAAATGCCTTCTTTTTCATCAGAAATTATGTCAGAAATAAATCGAATTATTTCGCAATATCCTGAAGATAAACAAAAAAGTGCATTGTTGAGAGTTTTGCATATAGCTCAAGAAAATTGTAGTGGCTGGCTTAGTGTTGGTACAATGAATTATGTAGCTCAAATATTAAATATTAAGCCTATTGAAGTATATGAAGTAGCTACTTTCTATAGTATGTATAACTTAAAACCTGTAGGCAAATTTGTTTTTGAATTTTGTCATACCGCAACGTGCGAACCTAAAGCTAAACCCATTATTGAATATACTTGTAAAAAATTAGGTATTCAATCGGGGCAAACAACTTCAGACGGAATGTTTACAATTAAAGAGGTAGAATGTTTGGGCGCTTGTGGATATGCTCCAATGATGCAGCTAGGTCATTCGTATCAAGAGTATTTGACTAATGAAAAAATGGATACGATTATTGAAAAATTAAGAACTAAAGGCTCGCTTTAATCCTTTTTTTCGATTACATAAAAAACGCAACTTGTTAAAAAATCTCTTAAATAAGGAATTTTCGAAATAAATTTATATTGATCTTTAGCTTCAATGCCAAATTTATATTTATAAATCGGATTGATTAAGAAATGCTTTTCTGCTAAGATTTCGTAATTTGTTTTAAAAACAATTCTTTTAAATTGGTTTATTGAAATTCCAGTTTCTTTTATTTCCATCAATCCTTCTATATCTTCATTAAATGCTTTTAAAATCATACGATATAAAAAAGCAGGTAAAATGTGAAAATAAGGCAATCTTGACAAAAAAGGACTTTTGCAGATTTGTTGATGTCCACCAAAAGGCATATTGAATGGAGGAAAACCAAAAAATATTTTTCCTTTAGGTTTTAAAAATTTTCTAAATTGGATTAAAACTTTTTCTTGATCGTGAATGTGTTCAATCACATCTTTTAAAACAATTAAATCAAATTTATTAGAAAATTCGGATTCAAAAGATGGGTCATAAATATTTTTATCAATTATATCTAATTTCCCACTTTCTATAAATTCGCTAAGAAATTCTTTAGCCGTTTCGGCTCTACTTTTTTCAAGCTCTACACCAATCCCATCACAACCTTTTTTTATAAAAGCTTTGATTACGCCGCCTTCGGCACAGCCGACTTCTAAGACATGAAGTCCAGCTTCAATAGGAAAAACGGTTTCTATAAATGGAATGACATACTCTTCCGTATTTATGGTTTGTATTTCAAAATACCTTTTTTTATCTTTATGAAACTCAAACATGAATAACTTTTTATGGCTGTGAGTAAAATGGAGAAATCATAAGATATACAATAACTCCGGTTACGGCTACATATAACCAAATTGGAAAAATTAATTTAGCGATTTGACGATGTTTTTCAAATTGTTTGGAAAGCGCACGGTAAAGTGTAAGCAAAATAAATGGAAAACTAACCGCAGCTAATATAATATGAGTAAATAAAATAAATAAATAAATCCATTTTACCATTCCTTCACCTTTATATATCGTATTTTCACTAATTAAATGATAAAATACATAATTGATCAAAAATACAAATGAGAAAAAACAAGCAATGTATATGAAGTTTTGATGCATGCTTATCTTTTTATTTTTAATAGCGATTAAAGCAAATATTAAAGAAATGGAAACTATAGAATTACAAATTGCATTCAGTTTTGGAAGTTGATAGATGTCAAAATTAGGATAAGCCGATTTAAATGCGCTTTCGAAACCCGGAAAGATATACATAAATCCAACTAAACCCAAAACAACTGAAGTTAGCAGTGTTATTACAAGTCTTGCTTTTTTTTCTGATACGTTCATTGTATTTTTTTTTTGCAAATTTAGTTGGATTAAATTAAACGAAGTTGTAATTTTTATTTTAACATATAAACGAAGATTATTAGAAGAAATAAATAAACTCATTTAACAAAATAAAAAAACTTTTTGTAGGTTTGCATCTTCATAAATATATTAAAAAATGAGTAAAAATATTAAAACTAAATCTACAAAATCAACGACAAAACTGGATCTTAAATTGATGTCAAAAATATGTGAAACACCTGGAGCACCTGGATTTGAACAGCCGATTCGCGAAGTGATTTTAAAAGAAGTAGCGCCTTATGCTGATGAATTAACGGTGGATCCAATTGGAAATATTGTTTGTGTTATTAAAGGAACGGATTCTACACAAAAAGTGATGGTTCCTGCACATATGGATGAAATTGGTTTTATTGTTACTCACGTTGATACCGAAGGATTTCTTAGGTTTCACACTTTAGGTGGTTTTGATCCAAAAACATTAACTGCGCAGCGCGTATTGGTGCATACCAAAACGAAAACATTAGTTGGAGTAATGGGAAGTAAACCAATCCACGTAATGACTCCAGAAGAACGAACCAAAACGCCTAAAACAACGGATTACTTTATTGATTTAGGAATGACTAAAGAAGAAGTGGATAAATATGTAGAAATTGGAAATCCAATTACTAGAGAGCGTGCTTTAATTGAAATGGGGGATTGCGTAAATTGTAAATCGTTGGATAATCGTATTTCGGTTTATATTCTTATTGAAGCCATTAAAAAACTTAAAGGACAGAAATTACCTTATGACTTGTGCGCTGTTTTTTCGGTTCAAGAAGAAGTAGGATTAAGAGGTGCTTCAACAGCAGCCCATTACTTAGACCCTGATTTTGGAATTTGTTTAGATACCACGATTGCATTTGATGTTCCAGGCTCGGCAGCGGATAATAAAATTACAAAGTTGGGAGATGGTACCGCCATTAAAATTATGGATGGTTCTGTAATTTGTGATTATCGAATGGTTGAATATATGAAACAACTTGCGACCACAAATCAAATCAAACACCAAATGGAAATTTTAACAGCAGGTGGAACGGATACTGGAGCTATTCAGAAAATGGCAAAAAATGGTTCAATTGTTGGTGCCGTTTCAATCCCTACAAGACATATTCATCAAGTTATTGAAATGTGTCATAAAGAAGATGTCAAAAATTCAATAGATTTATTGGTATTAAGTATTTTAAATCTAGATTCATTTGATTGGACGTTTAAATAAAATTGTATATGCCAAAGAAGTTTGATTGGAAATCAATAAAGGAATACGGTGATATTCTTTTTGAATATTTTGAAGGAATTGCTAAGATTACGATAAATCGTGCTGAAAAACATAATGCATTTAGACCAGAAACAAATATGGATATTCTGGATGCATTGGATATTTGTAGAGAGCGAACCGATATAAACATTGTAATTTTAACGGGTGCTGGAAAAAAAGCGTTTTGTTCGGGAGGCGATCAGGAAGTAAAAGGAAAAGGTGGCTATATTGGCAAAGATGGTGTTCCGCGTTTAAATGTATTGGATATTCATAAAAAAATACGTTCGATGCCCAAACCTGTTATTGCTATGGTAAATGGTTATGCCATTGGTGGAGGACATGTTTTACATGTAGTTTGTGATTTATCAATCGCTTCTGAAAATGCAATATTTGGTCAAACTGGACCTAAAGTTGGTAGTTTTGATGGCGGTTTTGGTAGCAGTTATTTAGCTCGAATTGTAGGTCAGAAAAAAGCGCGCGAAATTTGGTTTTTATGCGAACAATATTCGGCTCAAGAAGCTATGGCAATGGGTTTAGTAAATAAAGTTGTTCCGATTGATTATCTAGAAGAAGAAACCGTTCGATATGCTCAAACCATTATGAAACGAAGTCCAATGGCAATTCGAATGCTTAAAAGAGCATTTAACGCCGAATTGGATGGACAAGCGGGTATCATGGAATTTGCAGGTGATGCCACCTTGATGTTTTATCTAATGGAAGAAGCACAAGAAGGCAAAAATGCGTTTTTAGAAAAAAGAGACCCAGATTTTCAACAATTTCCAAAATTTCCTTAAGAAGTGATTTCTAAAAAGCTTGCAAATGGTGCTCAAATTATTGCTATTTCAAAGCCTAATACTTCTTTAGCTGTTCTAAATATTTTAGTAGCAGCAGGTTCAATAAATGAAACTATAGAAACTGCTGGTGCGGCACATTTTCTCGAACATATGATGTTTGAAGGAAGTAAACATTTTAAAGATTACGATAAAACACTTCAGGATCTTTATGGTGAAAATAATGCGTTTACATGCCAAGATTACACCAATTA
>Ga0208595_1000270_pt1 | contig 20202 bp, 18 predicted proteins | sample LakMenEpi28Jun11_FD_150742 | JGI IMG/M metagenome (GOLD analysis project Ga0208595, IMG submission 150742) | Freshwater microbial communities from Lake Mendota, WI - 28JUN2011 deep hole epilimnion (SPAdes) | ecosystem: Environmental > Aquatic > Freshwater > Lake > Epilimnion/Euphotic zone ...
GTTTTCGGCGGTGTGTTCGTCCTGCCCTTCTTCAAGCTGAAGCAACGACAGCTCGAACTGAACGCACAGAACGTTGCCGAAAAAGCGGCGCAATATGCCTCGAAGCAGGGGATACTCGAAGAACGCGTCGCCGTTCTCGAACGCATTATCACCGACCAAGGCTACAGCGTTGCAAAGGAAATCGAAGAGTTGCGAAGCTTACCGCCTAAGTCGGTGACGCCGCAACAAGACCTGATCTAAGGGAGATATTTTATGGGTCCGTTTGAAATGGTTGTGGCAATCATACTGATCGTCACCATCGGCAAGATTATCCAGACGAAGCAAAAAGCCAAGCATGGCATTGTTGAAGATCAGGATTTTATGGGCACCAAGACCCATCGCCTGTTGAACAGCGCAGAAACACAGCAGATGCAGGACGAGATCAAGACACTGAAAGAACGTATTCAGGTGCTTGAGCGCATCGCGACCGACAATAACAGCGCGAACGACCTGAACCGTCAGATAGAGGAACTGCGCAGCCGGTAACGGCGCGCGGATCGAAAGGAAGGAACCATGGAACAGGATCCCAATTTCTACATCATTATCGGTGCTTTTGCAGTGCTGTCCTTAGGGATTGTATCTTCGCTCGGGTTGCGTGGATGGCGCGATTGGATTGCGCTGAAGCATGCCGAGTTGGACATTGCCCGCCGCAGCAGCGACGCGCCAGTGCCGTCGGCTACGTCGCGTATCGAAGTCGCGGACTTAAAAGAGCGCGTCAAAAAGCTTGAGGCTATCGCCGCAGGGATTGATATCTAAACCCTGCGGCCATATGCGGGTGCCCATGACCACACTCACCGACATTCAAGAAGAATATGCATTCCTCGAAGCCGACGACCGCTATCGTTTGTTGATCGATCTTGGCCGCGAACTGGCCCCAATGCCCGATGCGCTGAAAACCGATGCGAGTTTGGTCAGGGGCTGCTCGGCAAGTGTCTGGGTGTATCCTGTGACCGACAATAACCAACTTTCGTTTATGGCGGACAGCAATGCCGCGATCACCAAGGGCATCATCGCGCTTGTGCTCAAAACGGTAGACGGCAAAAACGCCGCCGAAATTTTGGGCACTGATATAGAGAATGCCCTCGCCCCGTTTGACCTGAAGAACCAACTCAGTTCAAACCGAACGCAGGGCATTCCCAATATGATATCGCTTATCCGCGAAACAGCAGCGCGTTATGCCATCTGAACTGGCCTCACGCCCAGCCAAATCGCAAAGGCCGGCAGTCGAGGCAACAGCAACCGGTCAAACAGCCATAAAGCCAGCAGTGAAACGGCAAGCAATGGCAACAATATGGCCATCACACCCATGATCACCGCCACGCCGCGTATTTTCTGCGGCACAGCAGGGGCAATAGGTGCCCCAAGCGCGTCAGCGGGCTTACGCCGCCGCCACATCATAAAGCCCGATATGACCAAAGTGATCAGGCCCAACGCGGTGAGAACACCGATAAGCTGATTGATCCAGCCAAAAAGCTGCCCCTCGTGCCATGCAATTCCATAATTCACGGCGCGGTCAATGACATGCTTGTCCGCAAAGCCCGTCCGCGACATCTCCTTACCCGTTGCAACATCAAAGCTGATACTGCGGTTTAGTGGCCGGTTTTGCGCCTCCGACTTGATCGTCCAAGCCATTGGCGTTGGTGGACCAAAACGCTCCGGCGCGCCCGGCGGCTTTACTAAAACGGGATGCGGCAGCTTTTCCAATTTCGCCTTGGCCACCATGTCGGAGAGGCCAATAAGCGGTATCCCAGCAGCCTGCATTTTCATCATGGCGTCGTGATCATGCTCGGCATGTGGGGCATGGCTACCTGTTTTCCAGTCTTGCGCGCCTTGGACAAGGCCTAGCTCCGCCCTTGCCAAGCGAAAGGCATCGCCCCAGACACTTGCCCACGGCAGTCCAGTGGTCAGCAAAACAAGCGCGAGCCCCGAAACCCAAAAGCCGGTCACCGCATGCAGGTCGCGCAGGAGTATACGCTTGCCCTTGCCAAGCCTGGGCCACACAACGCCCTGAAGGCCCTGCCCGCGTGGCCACCACATATACAGACCGGACAGGATCATCACTATGGCCCAACAGGCCGCGAGCTCAACAATCCAATCCCCCATTTTGCCGATCAAAAGCGAACCATGAATGCGCGCGACCGTTGCTGAAATGCGACTATCAGGGTCGATGCTGCCCAAAACCTTGCCCTGCGGCGACACATAGACGTCACGCATGGACCGGCCATCGGCTAACCCGATATGAATCATTGCGGCGTCCCCGTCACGTGCGGGCAACCGATAGCCGTGAAACTGCGCACCCGGATTAGCGTCGATGACCGCGGCAAGCTGTGCATTGGGGGACACGGCGCCATGGGTCGAAAGATTGCTAAATGCGCGCTCCTGCCAACGATCCAATTGTGGCTTGAACAGATAGATTGCACCTGTTGTCGCCAGCACGAGAACGAGTGGCATGACAAACAAAGAGGCATAAAAATGCCAACGCCAGATTGTTCGGTAGAATGATGTATTTTCCATGCCCTACCTCCTAAAACCGCGCACGAACGCCGCCATAAATGGCCCGGCGTTCCACGGGATAGTAAATGGCCGAAGCTGGCGTCGCCACGACCGCTGCCGACACGTCGCCAATGGCTTTCACGCCGGCCAAGTTTCGAGCATCGACGAATATATCGACACCGTTTTTGATGCGCGCGCCTGCGGACACGCCAAGCAATGTGTAACCGGCATTACGGGTTGTGTTCCGATAATCCGCCCAAGCACCTTGGGGCACCCATTCAACATTTGGCGAAATATGAAGTTTATCGCCGCCCAGCCGAAGCTCAGACCGCAGAACATGCCTCGGAACCACCGGAAGCCGGTTGTCGCCATATTGGGCATCCCCCACAAATCGAAAGTCCGAATATTGCCAGATTTGCCGAAAGCGCAGCCAATTGGTCGGCGTGGCGCTGAACGCAGCTTCGACGCCCTGATGACGTGTCTTGTCCGCGTTAAAGGTTGCCGCGGGGATGTCCGGTCCCACTGTAAACTGAAGCATCTCCCTTTTGATATTGGCGCGATAAACCGCCACATCCCAGCTTACCCATCCCAATGTCCCGCGCGTGCCAAGCTCCGTGGTCCACGCGGTTTGTTCACGCACCGGAACGAATGCCGCAATTTGTGCCAGTTCAACAAAGGTCGGGAATTCGGCTGATTTGCTGTAGTTCGCAAAAAACTGGATTTCGGCATCCGGTTCCCAAAGCACACCCATTTTTGGTGACACCGCATCAAACGACGCCTGCGCCTTTACCGCAGCGGGCACAATTTGCGATTGCTTGCGAAATCCGTCGGCGTAAATGCCGCCTGCGATCACGGTTAGGTTCTCGATTGGACTGACCCTGATTTCACCATAGATGTTGGTCGTGCGCGCCGTCTGATCAGCGTCAAATGTCAGCGCGCCACGCTTGCCGCTCAGGTTGACGAAACGCTTTGCGTCAATGCTCCCCCAACGCGATTCACCGCCCAATGTCATACTCCATACATCACCCGAGCGTTCGTAGCGGGCATATACGCCGCGATCGGTCGACACCTGATCCACCACTTGAAAAATTGGGTGATACAATTCCTTGGAATTCAAAAAGGCCCCGACATCCAAATGGCTGTTACCCCAATTGAACCGGGTCCTGTTCTGGATGCGGATCGAATCGATATCGCGCGCCTGATCACCGATAAAATTGCCACTGCGCGGGGCAGTCAATGCCGTTGCACGAGTCATCGCGCCCGGTAACTCCTGGTCCAACGTGGTAATGCTGCCATAAAATCGCGTGGATATGATATCCGAAATTTGTAAGCCGACGTTGCCGTGGAAACGGATAGAGTCCCGCCGCGCATGTTGGCGATCCCCCTTATGGCTATCCGCACTAATCGCGGCCCAAGCGTTGGCGTCTTCGTCACCTAGGCCGAACGATGCCAAGCCCCGATAAAAATCAAAGCTGCCTACATCACCGCGCAGGTAGAGACCCGCTGCATTATCCCCTGTTGGCGTTACACCATTAACCGCGCCGCCCAGCGTTCCGGAACCGAAGCGTAAGGCGTTTGCGCCGCGATATACTTCTAAATGGTCGAAGAATATCGGTTCAAGTTCCTGAAAGTCGCCATTGTCATCGGCAAGATTAATGGGAATACCGTCCTGCAATAACGTCAACCCGCGCATGTGAAACCCGCGCGACAGGCCAGAACCGCGAATGGAAATGCGGATTTCCTGCCCAAAGCGTGGTTGCGTATATACGCCGGGGGAAAAGGCCAATGTATCGCGCAACGACACAATAGTCTTATCCGCATAATCCTGATGACTGACAATATCGGTACCGCCTGCGGTCTGGTTTGCCGTGACTTCGGCTTGGTCGGCAGCGGCGCGACCAGTGACAATGATTGTGGCATCAGCAGCATCTTCAGCGGCTGCAGGGGTAATGATCGCACAAAAGCTGCACGCCGCACTGGCGCGCAAAATGGATAAAAATTTCATGATATTTTCCTAAATCTAAACGAGAAATAGGCCGCAAAGCAGCCGTTCGATTTAGATGTAAGAAGGTGGCCCAATGGCCGGAGGTGGCGGCGCGGCTAAGCCAGCGCCAACCGATACTTCGCGCTGGGCAAAAGCGGGTATCGCCAGCGCAACAGGCGCCATGGCAACTGGTAAAGCGGCGGCAGGAAAATTCCCCGCAATAGCAGCACCCGCAAAGGCACAAGGTTGGTGTTCAACCGATTTGCCTTTTGATGGGTCTTCCTTGTGCAGCTTGCCCGATTTATCCATCCAGACGGTTTGGGTATCCATGCCCGCACAGATGGTAAGCGCAAAACCACGTTCCGCTGACGGCATATAGCCGGACGGAATGATGACACGCATCGCCAATGCCATCAGTATAAATACAGCGGCAAAGTTCCGTAAAGGCGTCGAAGCGAGGTTCACCCGCGCCCTATAGGCGCGCAGATTCGTCCGCACAAGAGGCTACCCCTTCCACTCGCGGCGTTCTTCGGCGACGCGCAGGACGTCATATGCCGCCTGGCCTGCCTGAAACGCCTTTGCGGCATCGCCGTTGCCGGGGTTCACGTCAGGATGCGTTTCCTTGGCAATTTTGCGCCACGCCTTTTTCGCGTCCTCAAAAGTGGAATCGCTTTCGAGGCCTAAGATATCAAGCGCATGCATTTCATCACGGCTTCGGCTGCCATCGCCGGACCCTGCCCAGCCATAATGCGCGGATTCCTTATAACCCGAAGAATCCCGGCGCTCATTGGCCTCGCGCTCGTCGGCTTCTTCCTTGGTCAGGCCTTCAAAATAGTCATAACCGCGATTATACTCGCCCGCATGTTCTTCACAGAACATCCATCGTTCGGGATTGTTAGGGGATTTTGGCGCGGGGCAATTTCCAGCCTTGTTACAGCCATATCGGTCACACAGGCGCACCTGCTGCGCCTCGCTGCTGCTGCCATAGCCGCGCCAGCGGGGAAAACCCCAGTCATTTCGTCGCGTAGATCGCACCATGCCGCCGACTTAGCGGCGGCATGCGCATTTTGCTAGGGGCGTAAACGCAATTTATGCGCCGGACAGCGTGCTGGTCGCTCCGCCGAGGCCAGTGAAAGATTGTTGGACTATGTAAACGATAACCGACCCAACGAGATACGCCAAAATGACGACTACAGTCATCCCGGCGACTTTTTCTTTCGGAACCCTCAAAACGGGATGCAAACCCAAATAGATCAAGTACACCGAGTAAGCTAGGCCGCCGAGATAGACGATAAAACCCAAAAACGGGATTATCAAAAATATCGCAAAGACCCATGCAGGCGTGCCAGCATATATGATGAGTTTGGTCGCTTGTATCAGCTCATTACCGCCATTGAAACTTGGCGAAATGGCCTTCACCAAATAGGCCATTGCCATCAGCAACACCAATCCCAACACATAACCCATGACCATCTGCGTCACTAAATCGCTTGCCGTAAGCTCCACAGTCCCGCCCGCCACATATTCAGACAGCAACGAATTAAACAATACAGCTGCGGCGATCCCCATCAGCGCCGGTATCAGCGCCAAAGGCATTGCATAGCCCGTGAACAGCCTGCCAATAGTTGCTGGTTCGGCAGCAATGACATTCCATTCATCCGTCGGTTTGAAGATGATATTTTTGGCGCGTTCCACAATCGACATTGACTTAGCCCTCCAGACTTTGAATTGGCATGGAACAGAACATATTGGTGCCCATATGTAAATATTGACGTTAGCGTAAATTTGGGGGGAGGCATGCAAGCCGTCGGCGATATTGGTCGCGCGAACTTGCGCGCATGGGGTAAAAGCCAGAGGGTCTGTAAGCCGGGTTCTGTCCTCCACTTAAGCCGAAACCAAAGCGGATGTGCGACCATTCATCTAGGCGACGCATTGCTGCGGCACTCATGCAACCAACCCGGGCGACTGGCAGGAGGATGCCATATGCCGCCCCTATTCGGTTTTGCTCCCGGTGGGGTTTGCCATGCCATTTCTGTTACCAGAAACGCGGTGCGCTCTTACCGCACCGTTTCGACCTGGCCGCATCGAAATGCGGTGGACTATTTTCTGTGGCACTTTCCCTAAAATTGCTTTCGCCGGACGTTATCCGGCACCGTTCCTCGCTGGAGCCCGGACTTTCCTCCCCTTAGCAGTTACCCACTAAGCGGCGGTCGCCCAACCCTCTGGCATTGGTTAGATAACAGAACTGCCCTCAACAGCCAAGAGTAAGCTGAACAAGATAGCGCGACATTCCCCGTCGATTACGCCGTCGATCTTTGCGGGGCGAAACCGTCGCTGAAATGCGACTGTGGCCGCGCGGCCATCGGCTATGCCATAGCCATAACGTTCAAGTGCCAAAAGAAATGCGGCGTCCGGCCAGCCGGGGTCAACCAGATTTGCGCTTGGCCGCTGTATGGCAAGGCCAAGCCTGGCAAGCCGTTCCCAGTCAAAAAGCTCGCCCGGATCTCCTTTGCGGGCTGGTGCCACATCGCTATGCCCCACCACGTTGCGCGGTTCAATCCCATAGGTCCGGACTAATTCCGCAACCAATCGGGTCACTGTATCCATTTGCGCCTCAGGAAACGGGCGATAACCAAATTCGTGCCCGGGATTAACGATCTCAATGCCAATGCTGGCGCTGTTGCAATCGGTTACGCCGCGCCAATACGACAATCCGGCATGTTGGGCGCGTTGCTCCTCACGCACCATGTGCACCAGCTGCCCATCTTCATCGACCACATAATGCGCCGAAACCTTGGACGCCGGGTTCGCCAGCCAGTCAATAGCCGCCGCGCCCGACTGCATGCCAGTATAGTGCAGGACAAGCATAGTGATGGGCAGGCTTCGCTCGCCGAAATTGGGTGATGGGTTCCAGATCATAGTCATGACCGGACCATAGGTAAGTCGGGAGCGACGTGCAATATCAGGCCCGCACACTCCTTACGCCACGTCCTGTATGCGCGGTCCACTCTAGGTCCTACCTCTAGCTTAAACGCGGATCAGCGCGCCAATCAACAGATGTTCGGCATCGGGCTCTGCCAATTGCAACATACCACCACCTTGAACTGCCAACATATACGCCATCCATGCCGCCGCCGTGCGCGAGTCCACGGCTGCGGGGTCAAGCTGACCGGTCAGGGCCTCTCGAATAGCCGAATCCATGACGATTTTGGGTCCACTCGCCCGAATGACAATTTCCTGCTCGCCGGAGCGCGCTTCGGCGCCCACGGACAATGTCCCGCCACGCACCAACGCGTCATTGGCAAACAGAACGAGATTCAGCAATATTTTCGCTGCCCGTTTTGGCATCATCTCCGCAGGCACGGCCCACTCAAGTGCCGTGCGTCCGCTTGATGTCACCATCGGCTCAATCACCAATTTCGCCTCTTTGGGATCAACTTCAGCGCCAAACCCGCCTGCGGCACCAAAGGCCAGACGGAAAAACTTCAGCTTGTCGGCCGCCGCCTTTGCGCTCTCCGCCAGCAAATCCATGCACCGTCGCCGCATTTCGGGATCATGCTCATCCGCCAATAGCTCCAGGCCATTATTCATCGCGCCAACAGGGCTTAACAGGTCATGGCACAGGCGCGAGCAAAGTAGGCTGGCAAAATCGATTTCGGTTTCGGACATTACAAACAGTTCCTGATGGTATCGGGCGTGATGACGTCGCTCATGAACCGAGTTGGCGGGTGTTTCAACCCTCTACCAATAACGTAACGGACGTAAATCCGGTCACCCGAGCGCCTGCAATCACAGGCTGCCAAGCCGTGATCGCACGATCGGCAATGATGAGCCAAATATGATGGTCGGGTGCCGCGTATGCGACGTCGGTTGGCGACGGCGCGGCCACTCCATTGGGGTGCGAATGGAAAAATCCCAACACAGGAATTCCGCCGCTTCTCACGTCCTTACCTGCTGAGATCAATGTGGCCGGGTCAATTTCGAAATGCCTTGCAGGATCGGTAGCAACATTCTGCGCCAGCTCCACTGCGGCGACCCGATCCCCCTTCCCCCGCAATATACCGCAACACTCATGGTCCCGTGCGGTTTCAGCCCAGTCCAGAAGTTGTCGCCAGTCGCTGCTTGATAAATGCAAAGCCATCTCCCATGTCTACGAGATGCTTGGGGAAATTACCACATTTACAGGCGTTTTGGGTGCGGGGCGGCTGGATAGTGCGCTTACCGCAGCATTGCCGCAATTTTCACGCGCGCGCATTCAGGCTTTGATCGCTGATGCCGCGCTGCGCATCAATGGTCAGATTTTCGCCGACGCCGGCAGCAAGAAGATGTCGGGACAAAAGTTTGAACTTAACGTCCCTGCCCCGGTGCCCGACAAAGCAATGGCGCAGAACATCGCGCTCGATGTGGTTTTTGAAGATGAACATTTGATCATCATCAATAAGCCCGCCGGGCTCGTCGTACATCCTGCGGCGGGTCATAGCGATGGAACCCTCGTCAACGCGCTATTGCACCATTGCCACGGCAAGCTATCGGGCATAAGCGGGGTGCAGCGCCCCGGGATCGTCCATCGCATTGACAAGGACACGTCCGGGCTTTTGGTGGTCGCCAAAAGCGATGCCGCGCATGAGGGCCTGGCAAAACTCTTCGCCGCGCATGACATTGAACGCAAATATATCGCGATTGTAAACGGCATTCCCGCGCCACCTGCCGGAACCGTCCGCACACAAATTGGCCGTTCCACCACAAACCGAAAGAAAATGGCGGTGCTGCCCGAATCAAAAGGGCGCCATGCCGTCACGCATTACCGGATGGTTGAGGCCTTTGCCAAAACGGCGGTGGTCGAATGCACGCTGGAAACGGGGCGCACGCATCAGGTCCGCGTACATATGGCCCATATCGGCCATCCGCTCATTGGCGATAGCGCCTATTCTAATCGACAAAACCACTATAAAATTGGTCCAAATCAAGCCAAATTCGACCGGCAGGCATTGCATGCGGCCTCTTTGGGGTTTATTCATCCCATCACCGGCGGAACTTTACGGTTTGAAAGCGGTATACCAGAAGACATGCAGCTTCTGTTAAGCCAGCTTCAGTCATAAAAGTTACGAAGGGAACGCCGTACCATCGGGTGCTTGATGAGGCCCGAAGGAAGGCACAATGAAAGAGGAAAACATGTCTGTTAAAAAGAATGTTCCGGCTACGATACCTGCCCTTGGGGGGGACGCGAGCCTTAATCGCTACCTAAGCGAAATCCGGAAGTTTCCGATACTCAAGCCTGAGCAAGAATATATGCTTGCCAAGCGGTTGCAAGAACATGGCGACACCAAGGCAGCCGAACAGCTGGTTACGTCGCATCTGCGACTCGTATCGAAAATCGCCATGGGCTATCGCGGCTATGGCCTGCCGGTATCCGAGCTGATTTCCGAGGGGAATATCGGATTGATGCAGGGCGTAAAGAAATTCGACCCCGACCGCGGTTTCCGCCTCGCGACCTACGCGATGTGGTGGATCCGTGCGTCGATGCAGGAGTTCATCCTGCGTAGTTGGAGCCTCGTCAAAATCGGCACCACCGCCGCGCAGAAGAAGCTTTTCTTCAACCTGCGCCGCATGAAAAACAATCTTCAGGCCTTTGAAGACGGCGACCTGAACCAGGAAGCGTTGCGCAAAATCGCCACGGACCTCGGTGTTTCCGAAGAAGAAGTGAACAACATGAACCGCCGCATGGCGATGGGCGGCGATACGTCGCTTAACGTGCCCATGCGCGAAGATGGCGATGGCCAGTGGCAAGACTGGTTGGTCGATGACACGCCGTTGCAGGATGAACGCGTGGCCGACGCGCAAGAAGGCGACATGCGCCATGCCTTATTGTCCGAAGCGATGGGCAGCCTAAATGACCGCGAGAAGCACATATTGACTCAGCGCCGCTTGATCGAAGAACCGCAGACTCTGGAAGAGCTAAGCCAGACCTATAGCGTCAGCCGAGAGCGTGTGCGCCAGATCGAAGTGCGCGCCTTTGAAAAACTGCAAAAGGCGATGCTGCGTATCGCGACTGAAAAACGGTTACTGCTCGCGTTTTAACTATCTGTAAAAACAGGTGACGGGCGCAAAGCACTGCGCTAGTTTTTGCAAATGACAAAAACCAAGCCTTCGCTTTTCGCCCGTTTTCTGCGCTCCAGCTTTAAGGGCGCGCTCTACTTCATCGGGGGCAGCGTCGCGCTTACCGCCGTCTATGCCGTCGTGCCTATCCCGACGACATTGACGATGTTATTCGACAGCAACGGCGCCAAACGCGACTGGACCCCCCTTTCCGACATTTCGCCAAACCTTGTGCGCGCAGTCATCGCCGCAGAGGACGGTAAATATTGCAGCCATGACGGTTTTGACCGCGATGCTATCGAAAAGGCGTTGGCGCGTAACCAGCAAGGCGGCCGCATGCGTGGTGGTTCAACCATAAGCCAGCAAACCGCGAAAAATGTGTTCTTGTGGCAAGGGTCCGGCTGGACCCGCTATTTGCGCAAAGTGCCTGAGGTGTATTTCACGTTCCTGATCGAAAAAATCTGGGGCAAACGCCGGATCATGGAAGTATATCTGAACGTCGCGGAAACCGGCATTGGCACCTATGGTGCAGAGGCCGGCGCACAGCGTTATTACAAGAAATCCGCCAAAAACCTGACCCGCATAGAGGCCGCGCGCTTGGCCGCAATCCTGCCCTTGCCCAAAAAGCGGGCAGTCAACGGCGTCGGCGGCTTTACCCGCCGTTATGGAAACAGCATCTCCGCCCGCATCCGCGTCGTCAAACGCGACGGCCTTGACGCTTGCATCTACACATAAAAAAAGGGCGGAGCCGAAGCCCCGCCCTGTTTTTGCCGAATGCTGCTCTATTAGAACGCGAATGTAACTGTTCCGCTCACTGTGCGTGGTGCACCGATCTGAACGAAGCCGGGAACGCCATAAGTCGCAACACCGGTTGTGCGGTTGTACGATGCACTCTGCGCCAAGCCGCCGCCAAAACCGCCGACATAGAATTGGTCGAAGAGGTTGTAGACGTTGACTTGGAAGCGTGTCTTGTCGTTCAAGCCCAGGAAGCCAAGGTTGATGCTCGCATCAAGGTTGACCAACCAATAAGCAGGTGTAGCTTCGCCAAAGATTTGAGTCCGCGCCGTTGTACCCAAAGTGCCGGTTGGAACAGCGCCAGTTGGAATGAACGTTCCGGTGTAGGTTGCCTCCCCCGTGTCGAAGATGTTCCGTGGGCCAGTGCGCTTTGCAGTAATGCCAAGCTCAACTGGTCCAACTTCACCGCGCACGGTTCCACCGAATGAATATTTCGGCGAACCACCCTCACGCTGGCCAGCTGTCGCAGCAAAAACAGGCGTTCCGTTGGTGTTCTCACCAAATGCAACGTTGTTCTTGATTTCCGACTTCATGTACGACCCGAAGACATAGACGGCCAGTTCTGGAATTGGCTGATATGAAATCGAACCATCAACGCCATATTTGTCGACGTTGCCCAAGTTACGGTAAACATTCTGGTCTAGCTCTGGATCGTAAGCCGAGGCCAAACGGTTCTGGAACTTCGTCAACCAACCCGAAAGTTGTGCCTGAATGTTGCCCGAACGGTAACGAACGCCAACATCAACGCTGTCCGTCGTTTCCGGGGCAGGGCGCGCACGCGCGGTCGTGATCGGAAAGAAGAAAGCGTTGTACAAGCTGTCTGTACTTGGAACCGAAAGGCCCTGAGCAAAGCTTGCGAACATGCTGAATTCAGGTGTAAACTTGTAGTTGAAGCCTACGTTTGGCAAAACCTTGTCATATTTAAAGACGCGGTTTTGTGGACCAGCCTGCGTTGGGTTCAGCGTTGCGTTTAGAGTGTTCTGGCTCGCATCGCCGAAGCACTCAAGAAAGCCGCCAGCTGAGCTGGTGAAGCAATAGTTGGTCAGGTCGCGCTTGAAGAACGGTGCACGAACACCGGCTGTCACGACCAAATTGCTTTCCATGAATTCACCACGATATTCGCCCGAAACCTGCTGCAAAATTGCATAGGACAGACGGTTACGCTTTTGAAGCGTTACGCCGTTGGCAGCAATTTGCGGATTGTTAACGGGGAAAACGTCAAATGGTTCGCCATTAACGTCCAACAAGCCAACTTCGCCCGTCTGACGGTGACGTGCACGGTCAAAGGTGTAGGCAAGACGAACCGAATGCGCATCGTTGATTTCATAACGGAGCGAGCTGATGACGCCATAACGATGCGTTTGGGTCTGGCTTGGGGCAATCATGGTAACCTGATCAAGGATGTCGCCATCGCCGTTCAGATCCTTACCAAAGAATGGCGAACCCGAGAGGTATCCAGCTTGGCAGTTTACGCCAGCACCACTTACAACGGTCGTGCAGTTTGCTGCGCCGCCAGTCGGATCAATGTCACGACGTGCTTCACGTGCAGTAACGGTACCGCCGCCATTTGCTTTCACATATTGATAGCTTGGATCAACCGTCAAAGTTAGCTTTTCACCAAAGCTGAATTTCGAAGAACCGCGAATGCTGCCCGTGTTTGACGGGTTAAAACGACGGTCGAATTCAGTTCCGCACGTTGTTGCCGACTGAGCAGTTCCGGCAACTGGCGTTACCGTTGTCGAGCACGGGTAGTTGATCAAATATTGCCGCTCATCGTTGTTCGCTGGGAAACGGTTGGTAGAAGCGGCGCCAACGACACGGCCCGCGTCGATCCGCAATGGTAGCGAACCGAAAAAGTTGTTGCGGTTTTGGTTGTAGTTACCAGCAATTGCAATGAAGTCACCATCACTGCCAATTGGCTGATAGATCTTTGCGTTATACTGCTGCTTGTCGACAAGGCCGCGATTGTTAAACGGATTGTCGTTGCTTGCCATCGATGCCGAGAAAAATGCACGCGTTCCGAGCGATGTCAGATTACCGGTGTTTACAAGGCCAAATACGCGCATGAAGTTAAATTGACCGATTGAGCCCGAGAGCTTAACGCCAAAATCTTCAGTTGGTGTCAGTGTACGGTAGTTGACAGTGCCGCCAACGGCTGATGCCGTAGGGCTGTCAACATCGGTCGTGCCAAGGTTAACATTAACCTGCTCAATCAGTTCAGGATCAAGCTGTTGGTTCGAATAGATGGCGTAGTTGCCAGAGTCATTCAACGGGATACCGTCAAACGTCAGCGAGATACGCGACGAGTCAAAACCACGGATGTTCAGCGTGCCGCCCGACGAGCCATAAGCATCGTTATTCTGAAAGCTTACGCCCGGAATGACGTTGATGGTGTCGAGAATTGTCTGACCTGGGTTCTGACGTTCGATCAGCTCTTGCGTAAGAACTGCTTTTGCCTTGGTCGAGTCAGGTGCCTGAATTCCGGCAACGTCCTGCGAACGCGAACCGGAAACAACAATGACCTCTTCTTCGAAGTCTACTGAACCCGTTGACTGCGCGAATGCCGCGCTGGAAAAGCTGCAAATGGTAAGTGCGACAGCGCTTGCTGCAAGCTGGTAACGAATTTTCATGCTCTTAACCCCTATGATTTTCACATGCCGTAAGTTCGACAAATATTGGTTCTTGGCCGAATCACGCGAACGAAATGGACCTTGCGACCTCCCTTGGAACCCGTAAATGTCAGTAAAATGACAGTCGGCTCCGCAGATGGGGGGCCCTTAGCCGAGAGCGAGGGGCAAGCATAGTTTCGCACTGCACCAAATTGTGCAAAGCAGCATTCTTTCTTATTTTTTCGGCAAATGTGGCAGCTTTGCCACAGTGTCCCGTCCAAGTTAGGCGGCGTCTTCTTTGCTGGCCTTGACAGATTTGGCATATACCAAAACGGGCGTTTTGCGACCTTCGACCACGTCCTTGTCCACCACAACCTCGTCCACGCCGTCATAGGTCGGCAGGTCGAACATCGTATCGAGCAGAATCGCCTCAAGGATTGATCGCAACCCGCGTGCGCCGGTTTTGCGTTCAATCGCCTTCTTGGCAATGGCTTCCAACGCGTCATCGGTGAAGCTTAAGCCGACATCTTCCATTTCAAACAGCTTGCGATATTGCTTCACCAGCGCGTTCTTTGGCTCCGACAGGATTTTCACCAAAGCAGCGATGTCGAGGTCCTCAAGCGTGGCGGTTACCGGCAAACGTCCGACGAATTCGGGGATGAGACCAAATTTCAACAGGTCTTCAGGCTCGACCTGCTTAAGGATTTCGCCAGTACGACGCTCGTCCGGGTCGGCAACATGCGCGCCAAAACCAATAGACTTGCCCTCAAGCCGGTTTGAAATAATCTTTTCAAGCCCGGCAAATGCACCGCCGCAGATGAACAAGATGTTCGTCGTATCGACCTGCAGAAACTCTTGCTGTGGATGCTTGCGGCCGCCCTGTGGTGGGACGCTGGCCGTGGTGCCTTCCATGAGCTTGAGCAACGCCTGCTGAACGCCCTCCCCGCTGACATCGCGGGTGATGGAAGGATTTTCAGCCTTGCGGCTGATTTTGTCGATTTCGTCGATATACACGATCCCGCGCTGCGCCTTCTCGACATTATAATCGGACGCTTGAAGCAGCTTGAGAATGATATTCTCGACATCTTCACCGACATAGCCGGCCTCCGTCAAGGTCGTCGCGTCTGCCATCGTGAATGGCACGTCAAACGTCTTGGCGAGCGTTTGCGCCAACAAGGTCTTACCGCAACCCGTGGGGCCAACGAGCAGAATGTTGGACTTCGCAAGCTCAACATCCGCGCCCTTTGCGCCATGGTTGAGCCGTTTGTAATGGTTATGCACTGCAACCGACAATACGCGCTTTGCCTGCGGCTGACCAATGACATAATCGTCCAACACTTCGCAGATTTCCTGCGGCGTTGGCACTTCGCCCTCTTTACGGCCGTTCAACGCGCCCTTTGTTTCTTCGCGAATGATATCATTGCAAAGTTCCACACATTCATCACAGATGAACACAGTGGGGCCGGCGATCAGCTTGCGAACTTCGTGCTGCGATTTTCCGCAGAAGGAGCAATAAAGAGTGCTTTTAGTATCTGAACCGCTCAACTTCGTCATAATATGTCCTGCTTACACGCCAATTTTAAACGCACATTATTGAACCGTCATCCTAAAGATGCGTTCCGATTTAGCAATAGCCCAATACGGACTGTGCCATGAAGGCAAATCTGCGAAATTCATCCACGATAGTATCAGCTTGCGTCGGCTTCGGCATTTGCCGGGCGCTTGTCAAATACCTCGTCTACAAGGCCGAAGGCTTTTGCTTCGTCCGCTTCAAGGAAGGTATCGCGGTCCATCGCTTTTTCGATATCCTTCAATGGCTTACCGGTATATTTTGCATATAGGTCATTCATACGCTTGCGAATACGTAATATTTCATTTGCCTGAATCTGGATATCTGACGCCATGCCGCGTGCGCCGCCCGAAGGTTGATGCACCATGATACGGGAATTGGTCAAAGCGACGCGCATGCCCGGTTCGCCCGCCGCAAGCAGGAAACTGCCCATAGACGCCGCCTGCCCGATGCATACGGTGCCGACTTTCGGACGGATATATTGCATCGTGTCGTGTATCGCCATGCCCGCAGTGACCACACCGCCCGGCGAGTTGATATACATCCAGATGTCCTTCTTCGGATTGTCCGATTCGAGAAACAATAGCTGCGCGGTGATGACGGAGGCCATATTGTCCTCCACTTCGCCCGTCACGAAAATGATCCGTTCGCGCAAAAGCCGCGAAAAAATGTCCCAGCTACGCTCCCCACGGTTTGATTGCTCGATAACGACGGGGACCAAAGCTTGGACTGGATCAAAAGGAACGTGCATGAAATACCTCTAAGATGTTATGTTTATGCGTTACCGCCTACATCGGCTTGGGCAAGCAAAGTTTCAAGCACGAAAACGGTTTAGTTTGTGCACTTAATAATGCGTCGTCCGAAGTGGCCTGCTTTGAAAAAGCATAAAATCGATTAGTCTAGCTATTTACATTGGTTTGACCGATTATGTGGGAATGTTAATAAAAGTGTCGTGGGGTATTCCCCCCACCGAACTCAGAGGAATTAAGAATGGCAGATGCAGATCCCCGCGATGCTTGCCCAATGCGCTCGGGCGGCGAAATCAAAATGCGTTCGTTACTCGGACGACAGAATAAGGATTGGTGGCCGGATGCGTTGCCGGTCGACATGCTTCATCAACATGGCATCTCTCCGGACCCGATGGGTGAAGATTTTGATTATACCGAAGCCTTCAAAAAGCTCGATTATCAAGCCCTGAAAAACGATCTCACTGCGTTAATGACCGATAGCAAGCCTTGGTGGCCAGCGGATTATGGTCATTATGGCCCGTTCATGATTCGCATGGCATGGCATGCCGCTGGCACGTATCGCGTGACCGATGGCCGTGGCGGTGCGGGAAGCGGACAGCAACGGTTTGAACCGCTGAATAGCTGGCCCGATAATGGCAACCTCGACAAGGCGCGCCGACTATTATGGCCGATCAAGCAGAAATACGGTTCGTCAATTAGCTGGGCCGACCTGTTCATTCTCGCTGGCAATGTCGCCATTGAAAGCATGGGTGGCCCCGTATTCGGATTCGGCGGCGGGCGTAAAGACGTCTACCAATCAGAAGGTGATACATTCTGGGGCGCAGAGGAAATCTGGGTCAACGAAGGCGCAAAGACGCGTCTTGATGAAGAGAATGTTGAGCTGGAAGGACCACTTGCCGCGATTCAGATGGGCCTAATCTACGTCAACCCAGAAGGGCCAGGCGGCAACCCCGATCCGTTGCAATCTGCACGTGACATGCGTGCTACCTTTGCCCGCATGGCGATGAATTCGGAAGAAACCGTCGCGCTCACCGCTGGCGGTCACGCCTTTGGTAAGGCACATGGTGCAAAGCCCGGTGCAACCTTTGGTCATGCCCCTGCAGGCGAAGCCATTCACCAGCAGGGCTTTGGCTGGCTGACGGACGTTGATGAAATTGGAAAAGGCCACATCACGACCTCTGGCATCGAAGGCGCATGGTCGAACAACCCCACCCAATGGGGCGGCGATTATTTCCGTATCCTGTTCAAATATGATTTTGAACTCGTTCAGAGCCCCGCCGGTGCAAAGCAATGGCAGCCGATCAACCCTGATCCTGCGGATATGGCACCGGACGCGCGCGATCCGTCAAAGCGTGTACCAACGATGATGACCACCGCGGATATGGCGTTGAAGATGGACCCCGAGTTCCGAGCGATTTCGGAGAAATTCCGGGACGATCAGGCCGCATTGGACGATGCCTTTGCACGCGCATGGTTTAAGCTTTGCCATCGCGATATGGGACCAAAGAGCCTGTATCTCGGGCCTGAAGTTCCCGAAGAGACGCTGATTTGGCAAGATCCAGTTCCGGCTGGCACCGCGCCTTCGGATACGGATGTTGCGGCGTTCAAATCGGCGGTGCTCTCAAGCGGGCTGACAGTATCGCAACTGGTCAAGACAGCTTGGGCTTCTGCTTCGACCTATCGCAAGTCGGACAAACGCGGCGGCGCCAATGGTGCCCGCATCGCGCTTGCACCGCAGAAAGACTGGGACGTTAACGAGCCCGCTGAACTGGCAAAGGTTTTGGCAAAGCTCAACGCGCTTCGCGGCTCCATGAGCCTTGCCGACGCAATCGTGCTGGCAGGGTCAGCAGCGGTCGAAAAGGCGGCGAAGGCTGGTGGATTCGATGTGACGGTCCCATTCACTGGCGGTCGTGGCGATGCGACACAGGAATGGACCGATATCGAAAGCTTCCACTGGATGGAGCCGCAGGCCGATGGCTTCCGCAACTATCTCAAAACACGCCAACCGGTGAAGACTGAGGAGTTACTGCTCGATAGGGCGTCTCTGCTTGGTCTGTCAGGACCGGAGATGACAGTGCTCGTTGGCGGCTTGCGTGTTCTTGGTGCGAACCACGGCGATATCGCTGAAGGCGTGTTCACCACCCGCAAGGGCGAACTGACCAACGACTTCTTCGTAAACCTGTTCGATAACGAAACCTTCTGGGATCTGGTCGATACAGCGAGCGACGAAGCATTTATCGGCTACACAAGAGGCGGCCGGACCGAAAAGTGGCGTGCAACGCGCACTGACCTGATCTTCGGTTCAAACAGCCAGCTTCGCGCCACGGCTGAGGTCTATGCCGAGCGCGGTCACGAAGAAAAGTTCGTTCGCGACTTTGTAAAGGCTTGGGTCAAGGTCATGAACGCCGACCGCTTTGACCTGATGTAAATCGGACCTGTTAAAACAAGAAAGGCCCCGGAATCTCCGGGGCCTTTTTCTTTGTCCAAAGCTGGACAATTATTTCTTAGGCCCATCCTTTTTGGCAGGTGCCTTTTTGGCTGGCGCGGCTTCGGCATCCTTTTTAGGGGCGGCCTTCTTCGCAGCAGGCTTGGCTTCCTTGGCAGGCGCTTCATCTTTTGCGGCTGCCTTTTTGGCAGGTGCCTTTTTCTTAGGCGCTGGTTGTGCATCTGGTTCAGCTTCAATCGCGGCTTCAAGCACGTCCTTGGTCACGGTCTTGTCCGTCACGGTCGCCTGGTCGAACAGGAAATCGACTACCTTGTCTTCAAACATCGGCGCACGCAATTGTGCCGCTGCCATTGGGTTTTCCTGCAGATATTGCACGAAACGCTGACGGTCTTCAGGGCGATATTGCTGCGCAGCTTGCTGCACGAGCATGTTCATTTCCTGCGAACTGACTTCAACACCATTGGCTTGGCCAATTTCCGAGAGGAGCAAGCCTAAGCGAACGCGGCGGACGGCGATATCGCGATACTCTTGGCGCTCGGCTTCCATTTCCTTTTTCGCAGCTTCGGCATCTTCTTCGCGCGCCGCTTCCTGCTCCAATTGTGCCCAAATCTGTTCGAATTCCGCTTCAACCATCGAAGGTGGCACGTCGAACTCATGACCGGCGGCAAGCTGATCCAGCAACTGGCGCTTCATATAAGTGCGCGTCAGGCCGTTATGCTCTTGCTCAACCTGAACCTTCATCAGTTCGCGCAATTTGTCTATGCCGTCCAGGCCGAACATCTTGGCAAGATTGTCATCCGCCTTAGCTTCAACGGGCTTGCGCACTTCGTTGACGACGATGTCAAAAGTTGCCGCCTTACCCTTCAGGTTTTCAGCATTATAATCGTCTGGGAAGGTTACGTTCAGAACCTTTTCGTCATTGGCTTTCACGCCAACCAACTGGTCTTCGAAACCGGGGATCAACTGACCCGAGCCAAGCTCAACCGCCATGCCTTCGCCTTTACCGCCTTCGAAAGGCACGCCGTCGACTTTGCCTTCAAAATCGATTACGACGCTGTCGCCCATTTTGGCAGCATATTTCTTGTCGGCTGCTTCAAAGCTCTTTTGGCCTTCGGCAAGCTTCAAGATCGATTCATCGACTTGCGCGTCGCTCACTTCTACAGTCAGGCGGTCAAGCGTAATGCCGTCAATAGACGGCGCGGCAATCGCAGGCAGTATTTCCAGATGGAAATCGACAACCGCGTCTTTGCCCGGCGCATAATCTTCACCGAGATGCACATGCGGCTGAGTCGCTGGACGCAATTTGTTATCCGAAATCGCCTTTTGCACGCCTTCTTGAATCGAGCTGTTCAGCGCGTCCTGAAGGAGCGAATCCTTATGCATCTTCTTGACCAGATTGGCGGGAACCTTGCCGGGACGGA
>Ga0208595_1000273_pt1 | contig 20099 bp, 17 predicted proteins | sample LakMenEpi28Jun11_FD_150742 | JGI IMG/M metagenome (GOLD analysis project Ga0208595, IMG submission 150742) | Freshwater microbial communities from Lake Mendota, WI - 28JUN2011 deep hole epilimnion (SPAdes) | ecosystem: Environmental > Aquatic > Freshwater > Lake > Epilimnion/Euphotic zone ...
GGCACCGTGGGCGATAACCCTGGCCTTGAAAGCTCGGTTCCCGTGTTCATCGACGGCGTTTACCGTTCGCGTTCGGGCATTGGCCTGAACGAACTCGGCGAGATCGACCGCGTCGAAGTGCAACGCGGCCCCCAGGGCACGCTGGGTGGACGTAACTCTTCGGCTGGTCTGATCAGCATCTATTCGAAAAAGCCAAGCTTCACCTTTGGTGGCAGCGGCGAGCTGACCTACGGCAATTATGACTTCATGCGCGCAGCGACAAGCTTCACTGGCCCGATTTCGGAGCAATTGGCATTCCGTGTTGACGGCGTCTACGTAAAACGTGACGGTTTCTACCGTGATGACCAAAATGGCCGCGACATCAACAATCGTGACCGTTACTTCCTGCGCGGTCAATTGCTGTTCGAACCCACTGACGCGCTGTCGGTCCGCCTGATTGCGGATTACACATCGCGTACAGAAGAATGCTGCGCAGCAACTTATGTTGATCGGACCGTCAATCAATTTATTGGCGACCTCAACAATCCAAGCACGACAGGCGTAGCTTCAACAACAACATCTAACAATATCATCAATGTATTGCGCGACTTGGGTCAGCCATTGGCGGCGTTCAACCAAGGCTTTGGTCGCAACATTTCAGTCAGTCCCAACCGCGTCTTCACCGGCGAGACCAAGGACTATGGTTTCTCCGGTCAAGTCGATTATGACTTTGGCGGCGCAACTTTGACCTCAATCACCGCTTACCGCCAGTATCGTTCCGGTCAGGCGTCCGACACCGATTATGGTGAAGTCGACATTCTATACCGCGCGCCAAGCGACGATGCCTATCGTCAGTTCCACACCTTCACGCAGGAACTGCGTCTGCAAGGTGAGGCATTTGACGGCAAGCTTGATTGGTTAGTCGGCGGCTTCTTTGCCAATGAAAAATTGACGGTGCGCGACAATCTGCGCTTCGGTAACCAATATGGACGCTTTGCAAATTGCCGCATTATTTCGGGTGGCGGCTTGGCGTTTGCTTATAATCCAGCCGCGCAAAGCTGCATTACTCCGGCATTGCGTCCAACCGTCTCGGGTGCCTTGGGTGCGGCTGGTCCTCTCATTGTAGCCGGACTTGACCGCCTCGACACTATGAACAATGTCGGTACGACCGATGATCGGTATTTCCAGAATGGAACGAACTGGGCGATATTTACCCACAATATCGTGCACATTACCGATACAATCGATCTGACGCTGGGTGCGCGCTACACGAAGGACAAGAAGGACTTCAACGCAACCTTCGGTAACGACAACACGGTTTGTACAGCAAACCAGGCTGCCTTAGGTCCGCTGTTGACAACCGCGGCGGCAGGGACTGCTGGTGCCATAATTGGCCTTTCCTGTCAGGGCAACTCGACCGCTGAACTCAACGGTGTTTCGATCCGTGATGACCGTAATGAAGATCAAATCACGGGGACTGCCATCCTCTCGTGGAAGCCTATCGATGATCTTCTGCTCTACACAAGCTTTGCACGCGGATATAAAGCAGGTGGTTTCAATCTTGACCGCTCGGCGCTGAAATCACCAGTTCCAACCTTTGCTTCGGTTGGCGGTGCGCAGGCTTTGGTCGGCAATCTCCAGTTCGACCCAGAACTGGTGGACAGCTATGAACTAGGTGCGAAATTCTCAAATGGTCCATTTGGCCTGAGCGTTTCGGCATTCCGTTCGGACTTCAGTAGCTTCCAGCTAAATACCTTCAACGGCACTGTATTCCTCGTTCAAAATGTCAACGGTTGTGATAATCTTGTTGGCGGCTCAAACGCGGACACAGACCTCAGCAATACAACCGGCAGCTGCGCCACAGCCGACATCACTTATGGTGTTCGCACGCAAGGTCTTGAGCTGGAAGCATCGCTCACGCCTGCACGCAACTTCCGCATGGCGGCGGGTTTGACCTATGCCAAGACGACCTATCGGGATGACCTGATTGGGACGAAGAACGGCGCGCCGTTGGATCTCGCACTGCGCAAATTGCCTGGCGATAACCTTTCCAACGCACCAGAGATGGTTGCCACCTCCAGCGTCACATGGACGCCGGATATTGGCAGCAATGGCATGAGCGGCCTTGTCTACATCGACGGTCGCATGACCAGCGATTACAACACAGGTTCCGACTTGTTCCCGCAAAAAGAGCAAGACGGTTTCGCGGTATTCAACGCGCGTATCGGTCTGCGCGGTGCTGACGAAGCCTGGGGCATTGAGCTTTGGGGCCAAAATATCTTCAATCAGGATTATGCCCAGGTCGCATTCAACTCGCCATTCCAGGCGGGTCAAAGTTCAGCACCATTTGTGGATCCACAATATCCCGGTGGTCGCCAGATCTTCTCGCAGTTCCTTGCCGAACCGCGGACCTATGGCATCACATTGCGCGGCAAGTTCTAGGAACTTCGCTCACTTAAATGAAAAAGGGCTCGCAGCGATGCGGGCCCTTTTTTTGAGGATTGAAGGCTAAGTGTCTGTTCTTGGAATCTATCGTCATCCTGAACTTGTTTCAGAATGACGATAGAAATATCATATTGACAAAACGCGCCTAATGGCGCCGTATGCGGTGCAGCTTAACTACCGAAACCCACGCTCAAGAAGCCCGGCATCGGCCCATTCCAGCCATCGTCGCCTGCATCTGCCCCATTCGACTGGTTGGGCTTAGCGACTTCAGCCTTAGGCGCTGACTTCTCACGCGCTGGCTTGGCCACAGCTTTCTCACGCACTGGCTCTGGCGCTTCGGCTGCTACCTCAGGCGTGTCAGGCCGCGCTTCCTTGGCCTTAGCCGAGGGTGTTCGGCGTCCCCGCTTTGCAGGCACGCGTTCTTCGCCATCGGCGGGTGCTTCTATTTTGCCCAGACGCGCAATCTTATTGCCGATCAGCTTTTCAATGCTTTCAATCGCTTCTTCGTCGGCCTTTGTGACAAATGTAAATGCCTTGCCCTTGGCTCCGGCTCGGCCCGTGCGGCCAATGCGGTGAATATAGTCATCGGGATGCCATGGCGCATCGAAGTTAAACACATGGCTAACACCCTTAACGTCAAGCCCGCGTGCCGCGACATCAGACGCCACGAGCAAGTCGATGTCGCCATTCTTGAACGCTTCCAACTGCTTTTGGCGCGACGCCTGGTCAATGTCACCGTGAATTTCGCCAGACCGAAGGCCGTGGCGTTGAAGGCTTGTGTTCAATTCGCGTACAGTCGTCTTGCGATTGCAGAAGATAATCGCGTTCGACACTTTTTCGGTCCGCAAAAGGTCGCGCAAAACCTCACGCTTTTTCATAGGCGACACGTTGACCAAAAACTGTTCGATATTGACGTTCGCCGTCGCCGGACGTGCCACCTCGATATATTTGGGGTTCGACAGGAACTTGTCCGCCAGCTTTTTAATGGGTGGCGGCATCGTTGCCGAAAATAACAAAGTCTGGCGCGTTGTTGGCAGTTTTGTGCAGATATGTTCAATATCGGGAATAAAGCCCATGTCGAGCATACGGTCCGCCTCGTCGATGACGAGCATTTCGCAGCCAGTCAGCAAAATCTTGCCGCGTTCGAACAAATCCATCAACCGGCCGGGGGTAGCAATCAAAACGTCAACGCCCTTTTCAAGCGCCTTGACCTGGTCCCCCATTTGTACGCCACCAATCAGAAGCGCCATCGACAGCTTATGATATTTGCCGTATTTTTCAAAATTCTCTGCAACTTGCGCGGCCAGTTCGCGTGTTGGCTCCAATATCAGGCTGCGCGGCATCCGCGCGCGCGCGCGGCCATTGGCCAGCACGTCAATCATCGGGAGAACGAAGCTTGCCGTCTTGCCCGTCCCTGTTTGGGCAATAGCGATGATGTCGCGCATCATCTGGACTTGCGGAATAGCCGCAGCCTGAATTGGGGTTGGCGTGTCATAGCCAGCCTCGCTCAAGGCTCTTAACAATTCGTCAGACAGGCCGATATCGGCAAAACGCATATGGTGTTCCGGAAAAAATGGCGCAGCGCCACCAGAAACAAATTCTCATGGACGAGCGTGGCCATTGGTCGCTACCGCAAGAAATGTCAAGATACATGCCCGATGGAACGCGCGTTAGCGCGGGATCAGCAACCTGAATTTATCGATATCGCATTTGGCGCCAGTGCGTGCATGCAAAAGATCGCGATTGACGCATAACTTGCCGTCAAACGACCGTTCCATATAGGTGCCGGCGTAAAATTCGCGGGCAAGGCAGCCGTCACCCAAATATGCACGAATCAGAATGCCGTCGCGCGTCACCAAATCCAGACTGCGGTCAGGACCAGGGCGCGAACCGCCGAGCCTGCTGACCCAAAGGCATTTGCCGATCTTTTTTTCTTTATATTTGATCTTGCCAACGGACTGTCGCTGCGCACCCGCCGTTGCCGGCACTGAATCCGGGGCAGGAAATCGAACAATGACGCTTTGGTCAATACGCACCTGATTAAAGTTGGTCTTTAACCCCAACACGGGCATGAACGAACCATCGATCGCGGCAACCTTAAAGTGCGCAAAAGCCTTATGCGACAATGTTGTCCATGCGACCGCAAAAAGGAAGATTGCCAATAGTGCGCGCAAGAAACATTCCGGTATGAAGTTGAAGTTCGGATCGCTTTACCCGATAGGGTTGAACCTATCATGAATTGCAAGCCAGGGCCGTTGCGGACAATGGAAAAAACTGTGCCAGATGTAAAGATTTTATCGAAATTTCGCGCCATATTGGGACCGAAGGGCTATTCGGACGAAACTGACGTGATTGCGCCTTGGCTGACCGACTGGCGCGGCCGATTTACAGGAGCAGCCCCTGCCCTGCTCTCGCCAGCCAATACGCACGAAGTTGCCGCGGTGGTGAAGCTGGCGGCCAAGCACCGGATTTCTCTGGTTCCGCAAGGCGGCAATAGCGGGATGGTCGCTGGCGCAACGCCGGATAAGAGCGGTCAGCAGCTAATCCTGTCTTTGCGGCGAATGAACAACATAACCGCGATGGACGCAGAAGATGGGCTGATATGCTGTGATGCGGGTGTTATTCTGCAGAATTTGCACGAAGCCGCAGCGGCGGTTGGACGCCGCTTTCCGCTGACCTTGGGCGGAAAGGGCTCTGCCACCGTCGGCGGGTTGATTTCAACCAATGCCGGCGGAACTCAGGTACTCCGCCACGGCACCATGCGGATGCTCGTGGCCGGCCTTGAGGCGGTCTTGCCCGATGGATCCATCTACGACGCAATGGCACCGTTGAAAAAAGACAATCGCGGCTATGATCTGAAACAACTGCTGATTGGTGCAGAGGGGACGATTGGTATCGTCACCAAGGCCGTCTTACACACGGTTCCGGCCTTGATAGATCGCTGCGTCGTGTGGGCCGGTGTTGACAGCCCTGCCCAAGCATATGACTTGCTATTGTTCATGCAGCGGCACGACCGGGAACGCTTGGAAGGCTTCGAAATCCTGCCACAGCGCGCGCTGAATGCCGTGACAACCCATATCGCCGGAAGCCGGCCGCCCTTGGATACCACGCATGGCTGGCACGCGCTGATGGAATTTGTGCAGGATGATCTAGGGCAGACGCCCCCCGGCGAACTGGCCACGCACCTGTTGGAAAAGGCCATGAATGAAAATCTACTGGGCAACGCAACCATTGCGAGTAGCGACGCGCAAGCCGAAGCATTCTGGAAAATCCGTGATTCCATTGCAGAGGCTGAGCGCGCGGCGGGGCCTGCGCTTCAACATGATATCAGCGTCCCCGTGTCGGCGATGGCCCGTTTCATAGAGGCTGAATCCCCTGTGATTGAAAGCACTTTTCCCGGCACCAAAACGCTTGCCTTTGGGCATTTGGGCGACGGCAATATCCATTTTCATGTCAAGGCCCCGGCCGGAATGGATATGACATCCTGGTATGAAGGAGACGGCAAAGCAATCACGTCGCATGTCTACGACCGCGTGCGCGCATATGGCGGGTCGCTGTCGGCCGAACATGGAATTGGACAGGCCAAAATCGCCGAGTTCGAACGTCTAGCAGAGCCCGCGCGGCTTGCCGCATTGCGGGCCATTAAAAATGCGCTTGATCCGCTGGGAATTATGAACCCGGGCAAGCTTGTTCCTCTTGCGTAAACCCGGCTGTCCGCTTAAACGGCGCCTTCAAAATTTCTTTATTAAAATTCAACGATGGAGTTACATATGGCCACCGCGCCCCAAGCCGCCAACCTCCCGCTTTTGTACAACGACCTGGTGCCGTTGAGCAGCAACGATCATGTGGCGTGGAAGTCACGCATGCTCGAAAACGCTAAATTTCTTGAGGGCCAACATGCCATTCCGTTGACGATTGAAGAATTTGTGCCTGCGTCGCGCACCTATCCAATCATCTTCTCGGCATCGGAAAACCCTGTACCGCTCGTCTTAATGGGCATGAATGAAGGCGTGAACACTTTCATGAATGAAGAAGGGCACTTTGATCGCCCCGTTTACATCCCTGCATATGTCCGTCGCTATCCGTTCCTGCTGGCGAAGCTGCGCCCGGACACCGACGAATTGTCGTTGTGCTTTGATCCAACGTCCGGGGCGGTTGGCGAATTTGAAGAAGGCCTGCCTTTGTTTGAAGACGGCAAGCCAAGCGACAATACAAAAGCGATTTTGAAGTTCTGCGAAGACTTTGAAAATGCTGGTGCGCAAACGCACGCCTTTGTTGAGGAAATCAAAAAGCTCGACCTTCTCATGGATGGTGAAGTATCCATTCAGCAAGAAGGTCAGGAGCAGCCCTTCATCTATCGTGGTTTTAAGATGATAGATGAAGACAAATTGCGCAAGCTTCGTGGCGATGCCGTTCGCAAGTTGAACCAAAATGGGATTCTTGCGCTGATCCATGCACATTTATTCTCTTTGCAATTAATGCGGGAAATCTTTGCAGTTCAGGTCGCTCAAGGTAAGGTGCCGCAAGTGACGGAACTGCCTTCGAGTTAAGCCAATCGATCGCTTCATGCCGTCACGCCACCTATTTTGGGGAGTGACGGCATGGGCAAATATAGCAAAATCGCAATCCTGTTTCATTGGGCTATCGCGACATTGATTGTGGCCAATATATTATTGGCTACTTTGGCTGAAGATCTGCCTCGGGCAACGCGCGCGGTGTATATGAGCCCGCACAAGGCCATTGGTATTTCCATTCTCATCCTTACCATTGGCCGCATTTTATGGCGCCTTGGCCATCGCCCTCCGCCGCTACCTGGTCAACTGGCCGGCTTTCAAGCGACGGCGGGGCGAACCGTGCATATTCTTTTCTACATTCTGATGATCGTCATGCCATTGACTGGCTGGCTCATGATCGGCGCCCATGGTAAAGCGGCGCCAGTGGACTTTTTCGGTCTATTCACTGTTGATATGGCCGTCGGCAAAAACGCGGCGCTTGCCGACTTTGCGCAAGAAGGTCATGAATTTCTTGCCACGCCTCTTATCATTCTGATCGGGCTGCATGTCTTGGGTGCGTTGAAACATCAGTTCATCGACCGCATGCCATTCCTTCAGCGCATGTGGCCCTGACATGGTCGCAGCACAGGCTAACGCACAATTCCTCGCAACCAACGGGCAGCTGGTCGGCACACTACCCCTGTTTTTGGCCTAGGTCTTGAAACTGTAATAGCAATGTCCCATTGTCTTAGGTGGACGGAATCAACCCCTCCCGTTTCCGTCCACCGATGTCTGAGAAGGCATCAACTCCCTGAACCTAGGCCACCCCGGAACAATCCGGGGTGGTTTTTTTATCATCATTCCGCAGCAATCAGGGTAGCGGAACCCAAAGCTTCGTCGGCAAGCGCCGCCACTAGAGCAGATATCATGGCGTTCATGCGGTCCGAACCAGCGCCAGGATGGCGCAAATCGGGGTCGAGATACAGGGACCGGTCAACTTCCAACTGAATGGCATGAATGTTCGCACCTGGCCGCGCATGGCGGCGGAGAATATACGCGCCAGCATAAGGATGGTTCAGCGCGGCGTTAAACCCTTGGGATTGCAACCGCGCCATTAACAACTCTGCATATCGCGACGCTGCACTTTTGCCGAAACGGTCCCCAATGACAAATTGAGGCGCTGGTTCAGAAGTTACGCCACGGATCGGCGGCATGCTGTGCAGGTCAAGCAATATAGCAACGCCAAACCGCAGCCGCATCTGTTCCAGCACATCCGCAACTGCCTGGTGATAAGGTCGGTGGAACGACGATATCCGGCGCTCTACCTCATCAAAGGTAAATTGCCGTTTCCACAGTTCACCCTCGCCTGACAATCTTCGGGGAATCAGGCCAAGACCACCGCGTTGCTTGACCCCTGGTGGGGGATAATCACTTCGCAGCGCCCCTTTAACCATTTCTGTGTCAATATCCTGCTCGTCGCGGTTCAAATCAATCCACGCCCGCGCACGGCGCGCCATAATGACAGGATATCCCAACTGGACACAGCGCCGGGTCAATATGTCGGCATATCTGTCCTCAAGCCGCAGCAGGACCGCAGGCGGCAGCCTTAACGCATCCAACAGCTCCGATGGATAATCACGCCCGGCATGCGGCACGGACAGCAGCACAGGGACGGATGGTGCTTCCGTCCCCCATGTTGCGAATCCATCTATATCTGTCGGTGCCATGCTTCTCTCTGAATTTTGCAGCCGCATGATTGCCAGATTCTCTGCAAAATGGGAAAAAATAAAACTGCGCGATATGCAGGCGTTGTGGCCTTGGGTGGTTTTTAGGGTCAGGACCCAGTTTAATCGGCAACATTTGAGTGCGGCGACAAGAATGAGAAAGCCAACAGGCCAAACGCCAACTTCCTTTCCCAACCCTTCCATCTCAAGGATACTGCTCTGAAAGTCGAACGCTTGTTTGCAAAGGAAAGTTTCGGCGAACTGAAATAGGCTTGAATGATAGGGCAAGCCCAGCTAGATGCTCCCGCAGCGTGGGCGTATAGCTCAGTGGTAGAGCACTGTGTTGACATCGCAGGGGTCGCAAGTTCAATCCTTGCTACGCCCACCATATTTTCCTTGGCGATGTCTTCATTCCTGAGCGTTCTGAGGGTCAGGACCCAGGTTTAACCGGTACACTAGCTGCCGCTTAACGTCGGCTTGGGGAGCTTCCGGTCCAGTTTTTATGCGCCCGCGTAAATGCGCTTAAATCGCTATAGCCGAGCAACAAGGCGATCTCGCCAAGTGAGCGGGTGTCTTCCATGAAATATAGTTGGCACATATCCTTACGGACAAGGCGAAGCAGATCCCGGAAGGACAGGCCTTCCTCCACCAGTTTACGCCGCAGTGTCCGTTCGCTCATGCCAAAGGACGCGGCCATTCGGTCCAACGTCGGCGGTGACTTGTCTAACTCACTTGTCAGATAGAAATAGCTGAAGGCCAATTGGGTTTTGCCTGCAAACATCCACTTGGCCGGAAGCTCATACCGTTGCGACTCTGCATCAAGCAGCGCCTGATTGGCGAACGGCGACGGACGAAATACCTGACGCCCAGCGATTTCCAAACGCGTTTGCGGCATTCCGAATTCTACCGGACAACCAAAAGCAGCGTCATAAATAGCCGTGCCAAATTGGGGCTGATGCTGAAAATGCACCGCCTGAAGCAGAGGTGGTTCGTTGAGCACCTGCCGCGACAAACGCGCGAAGGCCATAACCGAACACTCGACAAAACTGGCGTAACTCTGCACGCGGTCGGGTGCGTATTCCCAGATAAAAAACGGTGGCTTGCCATCTGAGTGGAAGGTCGTCCGCACCATATTCTGCCGCAGCGGTTGAATACGCACATGCGCCCGAATCACTGAGGCAAGATCGAGTTCGAGACGCGTGACATAGCCAAAGTCAGAGAAGTTCTGCATCGCGGCCTTGTCGCCAAGCCGCAGGTGCACCGCTGGATCGTTAAAATAGGTCTGCAATGTTTTAAAATAACGCAACGCGACTGGCGCGGAAATCCGGCTTAAGGGATTGCGCAGCCTTGTTTCATCAAGGCCAATGGCGCAGATAAGCTCTCGCTTGTTCGCACCCTCTGCAACTGCGGCACGCAATATCCGGGCGGCAAGACTTGCCGACATTGTGTCGGGCGGGATAGCCTTTCCATTCTGCAGCAGATCGTCGATCCCGTAATAAATCGGATGTCTCCCTTTGGCGATATGACAGGGTTCAACACGCAACGCATTCCAACGCAAGCCAGTTTTCGCCCGCGGCTTGCGGCATTGATTTTCCATCGCTAAGCCAAAGGCATGAACCTAGCATCGCTTCTCGCCCAGTTTTCACCCGGCGCCACGACTCACACAATATCCATTCCGCCAAGCTGGCATCAGGGACGCACGGCCTATGGCGGCCTGAGCTCCGTTCTGGCGTATCAGGCGGCGAAGCTGGCAGCGGATGATCTGCCCCCTCTGCAATCGGCTCAGATTGCGTTTGTGGGGCCTCTGGCAGGCGAAATAGAGGTCAGCGCGCATATTCTGCGGCGTGGGAAGAACACCGCGTTTATTCAAGCCGAAATATCCGGTGCAGATGGCGTTGGCCTGACATGCAATTTCATCTTCATGAACCGCAGGCACAGCCATTTGGATTATGTGAATATCCCGGCTCCGGACTTCCCGCTTATCCCAACGACCGATAATGCGCGCAGCGGCCCACCAGAGTTTTTCACGGGTCATATGCAATATCCAGACAAAAGGCTGGAGCTGGGCATGGCGACCAATCGGCTCGCAAGCTGGCATCGGCTGACCGAGCATCAAGGGCTGGACCCAATTGCCGAGCTCATCTGTATCGGTGACGCCCTGCCGCCGTCGGCCATGGGACTCATGACCGAAAAGGGCATGGTGAGCTCCATGAACTGGCAGATCAATATGTTGACCGATGCGCCAACCACCGAAAATGGCTGGTGGTACCTATCCAGCGAAACGCACCACGCCGCCAACGGCGCAAGCAGCCAATATATGACGGTCTGGAACAGCCGCGGCGAAGCGGTGCTAACGGGTATGCAATCGGTCGCGATTTTCGTTTAAACTGTTGGCTTTGTCCGGGAATAGCGCATGGCAAGCAGGACAAGGCCAATAACGATAAAATTATCGACGAAGGTTTTGTAGAACAGCCAATTGTCAGTGGTCAGCAACTTTGCAGCGCCATAATTCAACGCCGCCATAATCAGTCCGATCACGCCCATGACGATTGCAAAGCGGCCCACATGAATATCCGAATATGGCATATAGCGCGCCAAGCCTTTGCCGATATATGGCCCTCCGCGCGCACCATCGATGATGAAGAAGCTGGCGGCAATCAATCCTGTGATTGTGCCGCGCAGCTTTATCCATTCCTCATCATTCAACAAGACTGCAAGGCCCGCCGATATGCAAAGCATGAGGATGCCAAACAAAGCGAGGCCACCCGTGACGTCGATTTTTGTGATGCGTTGGAACGCGACAAGGCCAAAGCCGACGACAACACCAACCAAGGCGGCGGTTTGTAAATCGGTCGTTTTGGCTATGAAGTAGAATAATAAACCAGTGGCCACATCAATGGCAAAAGGCAGGCGGTTGTGGCGCGCGAATACGCCGCTATGCGTGCCTTGTGCGCTTGGCCCTGCCTTCACGATTTCGCCAAAGCTGCTATGCTGCGCCGCCGTGCTCTGATATTTTTCGGGATAGACCGGAACGCGTCCTTTGTGGCTTTCATACACCAGAACGCCATTAACACGCGCGACAATGCCAGTGGTCCATAGGCCCATATAACCCAGTTCCACCTCCAACAAACGTCCATCGGGGAGCGTCACCCGCAACAGATGGTTGCGGACAGATTCGGGGCCAAGGGACGGTGTGTGGTCCGCAGCTTGCGCCACACCCTGCATGGATAAAGCCGAATGCAAACCATCGCCGCGTGCCCGGCTGGAAACGCTAAACGCCAGCCCATCGACCGCAAATCGACGTGTCGGATATCGCCACCACGTAAAGCTCATGCCTTAGCCCAAAGCCGTCTGTTTTTCTTCGGCGAGGCGGTCAAGCTCGGCGCGGCTTTTCTTCTCGCTAGAGGATTTCAATTGCCCGCAAGCCGCCATGATGTCGCGGCCACGTGGTGTGCGGATGGGCGCGCTGATGCCAGCTTCAAAAATAATGCTGGAAAAACGCTTAATCCGTTCAGGGTCAGAACATTCATAGTCTGCGCCGGGCCATGGATTGAACGGGATCAGGTTGACCTTGGCAGGCAGTTTATACTGCCGGATGAGGCTCACTAGCTGGCGCGCGTCCGCGTCACTGTCGTTTTTGCCCTTCAGCATCACATATTCAAACGTAATCCGCCGCGCGTTGCTGGTACCAGGATATTCTGCGCAAGCGCGCAGCAATTCATCAATGCCATATTTGCGGTTCAAGGGCACCAACTCGTCACGAACCTCTTTGGTGACTCCATGCAACGATACCGCGAGGTTGACGTTAATCTCCTCGCCTGCGCGCGCCATCATCGGCACGACACCCGACGTCGACAGCGTAATCCTTCGGCGCGACAGGCCAAGGCCATCGCCATGCATGACAACCTTCATCGCGTCACGGACATTGTCAAAATTATAGAGCGGCTCCCCCATGCCCATCAGCACTATATTGGTCAGCATTCGGCCATCGGCGGTATAATGGCCGACGTCGTCGTCTTCATCTTCGTTGGCCGACGCAAAGGCCATATTTCCCTTTGGCCATTCGCCAAGCGCATCGCGTGCGAGCATCACTTGACCAACGATTTCGCCGGGCGTCAGATTGCGCACCAGCCGCATCGTGCCGGTATGGCAGAACCGGCAATTGAGCGTGCAGCCAACCTGGCTCGAAATACATAAAGTCCCGCGATCCGCATCGGGGATGAACACCATTTCATAATCCTGCGCATCATCGGTACGCAAAAGCCATTTGCGCGTGCCGTCTGTCGACACCTGTGCCTCGACCACTTCTGGCCTGCCAATGACAAAACGGTCGGCGAGCCAAGGCCGCATCGTTTTGGAAATATCGGTCATCGCCTCAAAATCGGTCACGCCGCGATGGTAGATCCAATGGAACACCTGCTTGGACCGCAGCTTTGCCGCCTTTTCATCCAACTGCGATTCTTCAAACAACTGCCGAATTTGGAGATGGCTCAACCCCATGAGGTCGATGCGTCCATCATTGCGCGGCGTAATGGCGCGCGGGGTGACTATAGGGTCGATATGGCCGGGAATTTGCATGTTAGCCGCGCTTATAATAATAATGTCTGCGAAAAGCCAGCGTGGCGGCTTACGCGGTACGGACCACCGAAACCTTTGCCCCAGGTGCCGCATCCGAAATCGTAACAATTGCCCCCAACTGGCTTGCCAATGCCTCGACAATAACTGTGCCCAGGCCTTGTTTACGGTCTTCTTCATCCTTCGGCATGCCGATGCCGTTATCTGCAACGACAAGTGTCCATGCCTTGCCATCTGATGTGAAGCCTACCTTGATCGACCCGTGTTGGGTCCGGCCCGGAAAGGCATGCTTTAACGCATTGATCACCAGTTCGGTGACAACCAAGCCAAGGCTGACCGACATATCTGGGTCAACGACGCTGTCATCACATTGCGTTGTGAGCTTTATCCGCCCGGGGTCGCCGATCATTGATACGCCGATATTATTGCACAAATCCGCAAAGTAATTTTTGAGGCCGACATTATCGACAGCGGCAGATGACAGGCGTTTTTGCAGCATTGCGATCGACATCACGCGGTTATGCGCGTCGCGCAAATGCTCGCGGGTTTCGCTCGACTGCACCTTGCGCGCGCTTTGCAGCAAGACGCTCGCGATAATCTGAAGGCTATTTACGACGCGGTGCTGTATTTCGTTGCGCAACCACTGTTTTTCGCGGACAAGATCATCGCGCACTGTATCGGCCAATCGTCTCAATGCTCAACGACTCGGCAGTACGTATGGCGCAGACAATCTCCAAGTCCAGCCGCCTGCCCACTGCCCAAGCTACCTCGCTAGCAGCCTTCAATCGAAGCGGCAATCGCGAAGCAACGGGCCGTCTGTGGTTCGTGAAACGCAGCCCAGCTTTGATAGACGCCCAAGCGCTTTTTGGCGGACACGGGCGCCGATATCATAACCATATATAACAACCACACAGCCTCTTTCACGCGCGTTCGCCCTGCCCGCTGCCATCGATGACCAAAGCTTCGACACCATCGCGGATCATGACCATGCTACCTTGGGCCAGGCTGGGCGCGATGGGCGCGCCGAACTGCGCCATCGGTTCGATCCCAAGCAGCAACCCGCGCAGCACCCGCGCGGTCATCCCATGACAAATGATGAGCATATCCTGATCAAAGGGCAATTCGCCAAGCCAGTGCGACAGACGATGCGCCACATCTTCATAATATTCACCGCCGTCGGGCCGAACCGAAAACAATTTATGTTCGGCGTCGACGATTGGGCCGATTTCGGCAGATATGTCGGCATAGGTCCGGCTTGACCAACGTCCAACGTCGATTTCAAGCAAACGGTCGTCGCGGTTGGTCTCGTGCCAATCCGCATCAATTTCTTCCGCAATTAAGGCAAGCGTTTGCAGTGCGCGGCCTGCGGTGGATGACCAAAGCTGCGGCGTTGCGTCCGCCCCGAGATATTCCGCCAACGCACGGCCCATCTCACGCGCTTGGACGCAGCCCTCCCATGTCAACGGCGTATGCAATTCGGCCTGACCTTGCATCCGTGCCACTTTGTTAAACACTGTCTCCCCATGCCGCGCGATGAAAAGCCGTCGATTATGTGTTGAAATTCCCATATCGCCCTTATTCCACAGGATATTGTTGGAGGCAAAAGCTATCGGCTTGCCCTAACGGTCAAAGCGGTTATGGAAGATTCGGTATATTAACAGGGTTTTTTGGCTGGCTTGCGGACCAGCCGGCCCGACAAGGGGAATGAGAATGAGAGCCACGATCGAACGCGCGACGCTGCTGAAAAGCCTGAGCCACGTCCAGTCCGTGGTGGAACGGCGCAACACCATTCCGATATTGTCCAATGTCCTTATCGAAGCAAGCGAAGGCGGCAAAATCAAGTTGACCGCGACCGACCTTGATTTGCAGGTCGTTGAAACTTTTGCTGCCGATGTCGAAACCCCCGGCGCAACAACCGTTTCCGCGCACACATTGTTCGAAATCGCCCGCAAGTTGCCCGATGGTTCGCAAGTGCAACTGCACGCCGCCGATGGTCGCATGGCCGTGAATGCTGGCCGCGCTCGTTTCTCGCTCGCGACCCTTCCACGTGAAGATTTTCCGTCGATTGCCGAAGGTGACTTGCCTACCTCGTTTGAAATCTCTGCAAGCGCGTTGATTCAGATCATCGATAAAACGCGCTTTGCGATTTCGACCGAAGAAACGCGTTATTATCTCAACGGCATTTTCCTGCACGTTACCGACGATGCCGAACCCGTTTTGAAGGCCGCAGCGACCGATGGTCACCGCTTGGCCCGCGTGACCCTTCCACGCCCTGCTGGCGCGGAAAATATGCCCGACATCATCGTGCCGCGCAAATGCGTTGCCGAAATCCGCAAGCTGCTGGATGAAAGCGGCGACAATGTCATCCAGATTGATCTGTCGGCCAGCAAAATCCGTTTCACCTTTGACAGCGTCATCCTGACATCAAAGCTGATCGACGGTACCTTCCCCGATTATAGCCGCGTCATTCCGACCGCGAATGACAAATTGCTGCGCATCGACCCCAAGGCATTTTCGCAAGGCGTCGACCGCGTCGCGACCATCGCAACCGAAAAAACCCGCGCCGTGAAAATGGCGCTCGACAAGGACAAGATCACCTTGTCCGTCACCAGCCCCGAAAACGGAACGGCGGCGGAAGAAGTATCCGGCGAATATAGCAGCGACGGTTTCGAAATTGGCTTTAACGCGCGTTATTTGATGGATATACTGGGCGAAATCGAGGGCGACGTGGTTGAACTGCACTTGGCCGACGCTAGCGCACCGACCTTGATCCGCGAGAATGATAAGTCAGCGGCATTGTATGTACTGATGCCAATGCGGGTTTGATAAATTTAATGCCTGACTTTGGATAGAAAGCCAAAACGATGTTGGGGTGCTTAGCTACTTTAATAATGATCGCAGCAGCCATTGCATCTGGAGCGGGCTATTTTTCGTTTTGGTGGATTACATTGCCGGTGTTTCTAGCTGGATCACTAGCGCTATCTAATGGTCCACATTATGCTCGGGTGATACAGGCCAATGACCGCGGGCAGGTATCGTTTTTTCCACTAATGTTAGCGAGCTATTGCGCCACTCAACTCGCTGTCGCCGGTTTAGCTTATTGGGCAGGTACACTGCTGCGCTAACTATTTGTTTAGCAGCGACAACCTTACTCCGCCGCCTCAGCCATCAGCACATTTTGCGGACCCCGCACCACGACACCCGGCAGCGCGCCCGTCATCTTGCCTTCACGAAAGGTGACGACTCCCGTCTTCACCGTCGCAACATAGCCATCTGCTTTTTGCAGCAAACGCCTGCCACCAGCGGGCAGGTCGAACGCCAGTCATGGTTTGCTCAGCTTCAACCGATCCAGATCAATAATGTTGATATCCGCCAGATAGCCCGACTTAAGTTCGCCGCGATCATTTAGGTCCTGACCCTACGTCCCGCCAATAATCGCAAACGCAGCGCATTCAGCTTGATGAAGCCCGCTGCATCTTTCTGATCATAAGCGCCAGCATCGTCTTCAAAGGTCACCACCTTTTCGCTGTACAGGCTGTTGGGCGATTTCCGGCCAACAACACTTGCAAGGCCCTTGTAGAGCTTCAATCGAACGGTGCCCGATACATGCACTTGGCTATGGTCTATCGCGGCCTGCAGCATTTCACGCTCTGGCGAGAACCAAAAGCCATTGTAAATCAGCTCGGCATATTTCGGCATCAGCTCGTCTTTCAAATGCGCTGCGCCGCGATCCAGCGTGATGCTCTCGATGCCGCGATGGGCGCGGGCGTAGATTTCGCCGCCGGGCGTTTCATACATGCCGCGCGATTTCATCCCGACGAAACGGTTTTCGACCAGATCAAGTCGGCCAATGCCATGTCTGCGACCCAATTCATTCAACGCCGCCAGCAAGGTCGCAGGCGACATGGCTTCACCGTTGAGCGCGACACCGTCGCCCTTTTCAAAGTCGATAGTGATATATTCGGGCGTGTCTGGCGCGTCTTCGGGATTGACCGTGCGCGAATAGACATAATCGGGTGTTTCATCCCACGGGTCCTCAAGCACTTTGCCCTCGGACGAGGTGTGCAAAAGGTTAGCGTCGGTTGAAAACGGGCTCTCTCCGCGCTTGTCCTTTGGCACAGGAATCTGGTGCTGCTCCGCCCATTCAATCAGGCGCGTACGGCTGGTCAGGTCCCATTCGCGCCAAGGCGCAATGACCTTGATATCGGGATTGAGCGCATAAGCCGACAATTCGAAACGCACTTGGTCATTGCCCTTGCCCGTTGCGCCATGCGCAATGGCATCAGCGCCCGTTTCCGCCGCAATTTCAATCAACCGTTTCGAAATCAACGGCCGCGCAATCGACGTGCCCAATAGATAGTCGCCTTCATAACGGGCATTGGCGCGCATCATCGGAAAGACAAAGTCGCGGACGAATTCTTCGCGCAGATCATCGATATAAATATGATGATCAGGCACGCCCATCAGTACGGCCTTGGCGCGCGCAGGTTCGAGCTCTTCGCCTTGGCCCAAGTCAGCGGTAAAGGTGACGACTTCGCAGCCATATTCGACCTGCAGCCATTTCAGGATGACGCTGGTGTCGAGACCGCCCGAATAAGCAAGAACGACCTTCTTGATGCTGTCTGTCATGTCACTTTGGTTCCGAAGCTAATGTATCTGCGGCGCGCCTAACAGCTTAGGCAAGGTTCGACAACTCCCAGAGCTGCCAAAGCCCGAGAAGCAGGAACATTCCCGCGGCAATTATGTGCACCGTGCGCAGCGAGATTTTCGCCACCAGCCTCTCGCCCAAATAGACCGCTGGCACATTGGCAATCATCATCCCCAATGTGGTCCCGACTGCCACGGCCCAAACCGCATGATATTGCGCGCCGAGCGCTATCGTCGCGACCTGCGTCTTATCGCCCATTTCGACGAAGAAAAAGGCGATGGTGGTCGCAACAAATGCACCGCGTTTGGACGCCACTTTGATTTCATCATCCACCTTGTCCGGAATAAGTGTCCATGCTGCCATCAGGATAAAACCAATCGCAACAGCATAACGGAAGATTTCGCTCATAAAGATTGCGGCAAGCGCGCTGCCCGCCCATGCGGCAAGTGCGTGATTGGCGATCGTGGCTGTAAATATGCCCGCAATCACCGGGAGCGGTTTTTTGAACCGCGTGGCAAGCAACATCGCCAAAAGCATGGTCTTGTCGCCAATTTCGGCAACAGCCACAAGCAAAGTAGACGTAAAAAAGATTTCCATGAAACGATCCCGGGTCAGGCTGTTTTTCGACGCAATGCCACCGGCCATCCCGCCCGACCGGAACGGATAACCGATGCCATTGGTCTCGCCTTGAACCACATGACCGTTTTCGACCTTGTGGCCCCACATGCACCATGACCTCTCGGCCAAATATGTTGATGCATGTCTCGTTCGGGTGGAACGACTGGCTACTCCCCAGATGACTTTCTTGCCTCTAATTTGAAGCGCCTAAAGATTCAAGCGGAACCTATTCCGATGGTTCTGGGTTCCCGTCGGATGCAATAGGTGCATTTTTGCCTCGTCCCATTTGCCGGAGCTTAAACTGCCGCTTGTTACGCACGTAGCGGCCAAGTGCGAACACCAGAATAATTGCCATTGCCGCGCATAATGCGTAGGCAAGAACCAATCTCATTTCCATCGAATACATAACCTTGCGAGCCCGTTTTCGGGATTATCATTAAAGTGTGACCCAGAACGTCTGTTAGAACGAACTCTGTTTATCCGCAATATTTGTAACTGATTGTAACAAAAAATAACCCAGATTATGTTGCGTTTACCGCAAAACGGAACTGACTATGAGGCAACCTGTGCCGACAGATCAGCCAACCATGCGACCGTCTGCGGTCAAGAGGCAATCACCGACTTTACCCTTTGCGGAGCAATTCCCCAGCCAAGGCGGTATTTCGAAGTTCTTCAGCCCTCGACGGCCGATGCGTACCAATGCCAAGCACCGTGCCGGGGTCTGCGTGGCCGATTCAAGACGCGCCAGCGCATTAACGTGACCGTGAACGCATAAAAGTCCCGTTTTTCCTTTTGTCGATGGGCAACACCCGTTAGGGGGTGCGCAACGATAAGAATCTCCCCAGGCACCATTTTTGCTGGAGCCCGATTATGACCAAATATGCAACGCGTGCCGGACTCCGGATTGCCGAGCAGCTTGCCGAATTTGTCGAAAGCCATGCCCTTGTCGGCACGGGCATCGCTGCGGATGCTCTCTGGCGCGGCCTATCTGATATTCTAGCGCGCTTTGTGCCGCACAACCGGATGCTGCTGGCCAAACGCGACGATATTCAGGCCAAATTGGACGCATGGCACCGCGCCAATCCCGGCCCAATCATCGACATGGCCGGGTATCAAGCCTTCTTGCGCGACATTGGCTATCTGGTCCCCGAACCCGCGCCTTTCCGCATTGGCACGCAAAATGTCGACGCGGAAATCGCAACGATGGCTGGGCCACAGCTTGTGGTGCCAAGCCTTAATGACCGCTTCGTCCTAAACGCCGCCAATGCGCGCTGGGGCAGCCTATATGATGCGCTTTATGGTACCGACGTCCTGCCGGCACCCGCCGCACGGCCCGGTGGCTATGACACCGACCGAGGCGATGCGGTCGTTGCTTATGCGCGCCATTTTCTCGATGACGCCATTCCGGGTTGGCAGGCGGCTTTAGCTGGCGGCGACAATCGCTATTTCGTGGCGAAGACGCAAATAGGTGACGCCGCACGCTACCTGTTCCAACATCATGGCCTGTATATTGAGGTCTTGGTCAATCCAAAGCATCCTGTGGGCGCGACCGATGCATTGCACATCGCCGATGTCATCCTTGAATCCGCACTGACTACAATCATCGATTTGGAAGAC
>Ga0208595_1000274_pt1 | contig 20063 bp, 18 predicted proteins | sample LakMenEpi28Jun11_FD_150742 | JGI IMG/M metagenome (GOLD analysis project Ga0208595, IMG submission 150742) | Freshwater microbial communities from Lake Mendota, WI - 28JUN2011 deep hole epilimnion (SPAdes) | ecosystem: Environmental > Aquatic > Freshwater > Lake > Epilimnion/Euphotic zone ...
TGAAAAGTCTTCAATGGCTTTAGGACCAATATCTAAACCCATCCAACCTTCTTGTATTTTATTTGAAGGGGAAATCATTACATTAGCTTCTGCATGAAACTGATCTGCAATAATACTATCTATTGGTAAATGCAATTTGACATTATTTTGCTTCGCTTTTTCGATTAAGCTTAAAGCCAAATCTAACTTATCTTCCTCACAGATAGAGCTACCAATCTCCCCTCCCATCGCTTTATAAAAAGTATATGCCATTCCGCCTCCAATGATGATATTTTGTGCTTTATCAATCAAATTTTCAAGAATCATAATTTTATCACTAACCTTAGCCCCTCCAACAATTGCCGTAAAAGGACTTTCCGCATTTTTTAGTACTTTTTGTGCATTCAAAACTTCTTTTTCCATCAAAAGCCCGAACATTTTTTTTGACGCATCAAAAAACTGCGCAACTACAGCTGTGCTAGCATGGGCACGGTGTGCGGAACCAAAGGCGTCGTTTACATAAACATCTCCTAATGTTGCTAATATTTGAGCAAAATCAGAATCCCCAGCAGTCTCATCCAAGTAAAAGCGAGTATTTTCTAGTAACATAACTTGACCAGCATTCAAAGACTTCGCTAATTTATACGTTTCTTCACTGCCACAATCATCCGCAAAAATGATCTCAACATCAAGTAAATCGGATAAATGATCGACAAGATGAATGGTTGAGTACTTTTCTTCAGCTCCTAATTTTACCGATTGAAGGCCACTTTTTGGTCTTCCAAAGTGTGTCATCAAAACAACCGCACCACCATCTTTCAAAATCTTTTTAATTGTAGGCAAAGACTCTACAATTCGAGTATCGTCTTTAATATTAAATTGTTCATCCAAAGGGACATTAAAATCTACTCGAACAAGCGCTCTGAAGTTTTTAAAATTAAATGAAGAAAAATTACTCATATCTTGCCTTAAAATATTATTTGGGCAAATTTACAAAAACCATTGAAAAAACGGTTATTTTTTTACCTTTTGATCATTTCGAAGTTGCTCCAAAGTACGAAACTCTTTTTTGATAATACGATTCTTCTAATGAATTAACAACAACACCTTTTGAAGTGCTTGCATGAATAAAAAAAGTTTTATCTAGCATAATGCCTACATGACTGATTTTGCTATTACTTTGAATATCAAAAAAAACCAAATCCCCTTCTTTAACTTGTTCTTTTGAAATCATGGTAAATTTCTCGGGAAGCCGATAGCTTGGCAAATAAAAATCTTTAGGGAATTGGAATACTTCTCTTAACAAAGTACAAGTAAAATGGCTACAATCAATGCCTTCCTTTGTTTTTCCCGAATATTTATAAGGCACTCCAATCCAATCTGAAGCAAAATTTTTTAATTTTTTATTCTTTAATTTGGATAACTCAAATTTAGTTTGAGATTTATTAGAATCGTCCGTTTTTCTTAATTCTATTTTATTTTTTGTGGATTGAATTTTCTTCTTGTTTCCACAAGAGTTAAGCAAGAGTGAAAACAAAAGAAAAGCGCTAAATATTTTAAAAATACGACACATTGTATAAAACGTTATAATACAAAAATATTGAATAGATTCAATTTACTATAATTCATATATCCACATTTTCAAAAAAATGTGCGTTTTTAAATACAAAAAAGCCCAATGTTTTCACATTGGGCTTTGAATAAATATGATTGTATATTACTTTTTCTTAGAAAACTTCTCGATTAAATCTAAAGTTAGAGGTGCGGCAATAAAGATTGAAGACAATGTACCTACAAAAACACCAATGGTCATTGTAAATGCAAATCCTCTGATTGACTCTCCTCCAAAGAAAAACAGAATCAAAGAGGTAATAAATAATGTAAATGCAGTAGTAAATGTTCTACCTAAAGTATTATTTACTGCATTATTAAATAAGTCGGCAAGCGGCATGTTTGGATTGCGCTTCGTAAACTCTCTAATCCTATCGAAAATTACGACCGTGTCATTAGTACTGAAACCAATAATTGTCAAAATTGCAGCAATAATGGTTTGGTTCATTTCTAAAGAAAATGGAACGATATCTTTTAATAATGATAATACACCTAATGTAATTAAAGCATCATGAATTAAACATATAATTGCAGCTATGGCAAACTGCCATCTACTAAAACGAACTGAAATATATAAGAAAATAAAAGTAAACGCAATTAAAGCTACTGTTGAACTACTATTTTTAATTTCATCCGCAATTGTAGCGTCAATTTTTCTAAAATTAGAAACATTTGAAAGAACAAACTGATCAAAATTTGGTGCTTTATTATAGATTGTTTTACTTCCTTCATACAATTTAGACAATACTATACTATCATTAGATTTGGCCTTTTCAGGACTTTCTGTTTCACCATACAAATACGACGTTGTAATCTGAACTTGATTTGGCTGACCATACGTTTTAACAATCGTTTTATTATCTAAAAACTTATCCAACGTTTCTTTAATTTCAGGACCATTTACATTTTTATCAAATGTAACTACATAGCTTCTTCCTCCTTTAAAATCAACCCCCATATCAAAACCTCTTGTAAAAATCGATAATGTTCCTACGATTGCAAAAAGCACAATAAAGATATAGGCTTTTTTTCGATTAGGGATAAATGCATATTTAGCATTTCCAAAAAATCGATCAATAAAGCTTTTAGTGAACTTAACTTCTTGCTTTTTATCATGTTTATGATTAAATATTTCGCGTGTAAGTAAAACCGCTGTGAACATCGAAGTGAAAATACCAACAATTAATGTATATGCAAATCCTTTAATTGGGCCAAAACCAAAATAAAATAAGGTAAATGAAGTAATTAAAGTGGTAATATTCGCATCTAAAATGGCAGCATATGTGTTTTTAAAACCTGTAACAACGGCATCTAAATAATTTTTACCATGGCTAAGCTCTTCTTTAATTCTTTCAAATATTAATACATTGGCATCAACGGCAGCTCCAATAATCAATACGATACCCGCAATACCCGGCAAAGTAAGCACCGCTTCTCTAGATGCCAAAACACCTAATAAGAAAAACAAGTTAATTAGTAAAGATACGTTTGCAATTCCTCCTGGTGCTCGATATGCAAACATCATAAAACCTAAGATCGTTAGTAATCCAACAAGTAAAGAAGCTATACCTGATGCGATGGTTTCTTTACCTAAACTTGGCCCTACAACCTCTTCTTGAATAATTTTTGCAGGAGCATCAATTTTACCTGAATTTAAAATATTAGACAAGTCATTTGCCTCTTCTACAGAAAACTGTCCTGTGATAGAACTTTGACCACCAGCAATTTCATTTTGAACTCTTGGTGCCGAATAAACACGATTATCTAAAACAATAGCTATTGATTTATTTCCTTCATTAGCTGCATTTCTTGTCATAGTTTGCCAAATATTAGCTCCTTGAGCATTCATAGTCATGCCAATACTTGGTTTTCCAAATTGATCGGATTGTCTTTGAGAACTAACGATAGACTCTCCTGTAAGCGGTGCATTTTCGGTTGAAGCTTTTACCGCATATAATCTATAAATTTTACTATTTTCTTCTACCGGTTTAGCTTCCCATAAAAATCGAACATCTGCTTTGAAGTCTTTTTTCAAAGCATCCATAGCTAAATACTCCTCAATTTTTTTCATGTTTTTAGCTTGGGCATATCCAATAATTGGACCTTGCTCTGGAGCTCCACTTTGTTGATTTACATTTAATTGTAAAAGTTCAAAAAGAGGATTTGAGTTTTTATTTGAAGAATCTTTAGATTTACTAGAAACATTTCCAAGTAATGCAGAAGCAGCTGTTGTATCTTTTGAAGCACTATCTTCTACATTATTTTTAGCACCATTTGATAATGCTAACGCACCTTTTAAACTTTCATTAGCTTTAACAAGGTCTTGAACGATTTCAGCGTTTTCATAAGTTTGCCAAAATTCTAACTTAGCCGATGTTTCTAATAATTTTTTAATACGAGGTAAATCATCCGCACCTGGCAACTCAACTATAATTCGGCCAGCCCCTTCTTGAAGTGTAATTACAGGCTCTGACAATCCATATTGATTAATACGAGTTTGTAAAACATTATAGGTATTAAAAATTGCAGAATTAACATCGGGTTTAATAGCTTCAATAACTTTTTGGTTATTATCATTGGCATTAATTTTGCCTTGATATTTACTATTTCCTAAAAATACATTTGCAAGTTTAGCATTAGCATCTATTTGATTATATGCCTCTAAAAATAAACTTAAATAGTCATTTTGAGAATTTTGTTGCATTTTAGTAGCTTCTGCTAATGCTTTATTAAAGTTGACATCTTTAGAATTATTAGAAAGTGCTTTTAAAACATCTTCTTGATTAACCGCCAAAACAAAACTCATCCCTCCTTTAAGGTCCAAACCTAATTTGATTTGATTTTTTGTAATATTTTTAAAGTCGTAAGAAACTAAAAATAGATCTAAAAAAGGCTTTTCTGTAAATGAATCTCTAAACAATGTACGATATTCATTTTCTTTAAATCTTTTTTCACTTGCATCTAGATTCGCGCCTGAATTTTTAATTTGGGTACTTACATACTCATTTTCTGCTTTATTAAACATCATACCTACCAACGTAAATGATAACTGGTAAATACAAATGATAACCATGGCGATGGCTACAAATTTAATAAGTCCTTGTCCTTGTCTCATGTTTAGAATAATTTATTAAATGTATAAATTTATATTAGCGTGCGAAAATACACTTTTTTATTTTAAAAAAAAGAATTTATTATGAATATTTTTAAGATTACAAATCCCTTATTTCTTGCCTGAACTCCATTTTTCAATATTATTTTGATTCATTTTTACATAATCAAGATTATTTGCTTTTTGAGCGGCTTCTAAAGAAACTTTAGCCGTTTTGATTGCCGATTTATAATCTCCATTCAACGCTTGAAGTTCAGATTGTAATCTTGTATACCAAAATGGAATTTCAGTAGCTTTTAGCTGAATCGCCTTATCAATATAACTCAAAGCTAATTTAGTTTCCGTTTTTGTTTGGAAAAAATATTGCGCAGCTGCATAATAATCGGAATACAACGGACCCGACATTACTGTTTTGATATTTTCTGTTGCTAATTGATTCGTAGGAACTTCCATCTTTATTGGAATTAATGTTTTTTCCCACATCAAGTTTAAATTAGCATACTGCATTTCTATTGAATCCATCTGAATAGTAAATGTTTCAACATGACTTGGTAGCTTTTCTGGAGTCACATACAATTTTAAAGCCACTAATGAATCTAAAAAAGGCTGAGGAGTCCCCCTATGATTGTGTGTTTTATATAAAATAATTGACCATTCATTAGGATTTGGAATGGTAAAAATTGCATATTTTCCTTTTAAAATAGATTGACCATTTAATTTTACGTCACTCGAAAACTGAATAGTAGAATTTGCGTTTGCTCCGGTACGCCACATTTTATTATACGGAACAACATCACCAAAAACAACACGTCCTTTAGCGCTAGGCCTTGAATATTCTACTTCGATATCCGTTAAACCAACGGTTTGAGTAAACATTCCTTTTGGACTTGCGGCTGGTGTTTTGATTTGCGCAAAAAATGTAGAAATAAATAAAGCAAATAAAAGGGTATTTAGTATTTTCATTTTATAGAAATTTTAATTATAAATTTTTAAACACTAACCCCAAAATCTCTAAGTGCATTGTTTAATGAGGTTTTTAAATCGGTACTTTCAGAGCGTTTTCCAATAATTAAAGCACATGGAACATGATAAGTGCCTCCCGGAAATTCTTTTGGAATGGAACCAGGAATCACAACACTTCTTGAAGGAACAAATCCTTTGTATGAAACGGGAGGATTTTGACTTACGTCAATTATTTTAGTTGAAGCGGTCAAAACAACATTGGCACCCAAAACGGCTTCTTTTCCAATTCGGACACCTTCTACAACGATACAACGGCTACCAATAAATGCGCCATCTTCAATAATTACAGGCGCTGCTTGTGGCGGCTCTAGAACGCCACCAATTCCAACACCACCACTTAAATGTACATGCTTGCCAATTTGAGCACAACTTCCAACCGTTGCCCATGTATCCACCATAGTGCCTTCTCCTACATAAGCTCCAATATTAACATAGCTTGGCATCAAAACAACGCCTCTTTCCATAAAACTTCCGTAACGAGCTATAGCTAAAGGAACCGAACGAACTCCCATAGACTCAAAATCTTTTTTCAAAGGAATCTTGTCATAAAACGTAATATCATCCGAAATAGGCATATATTTTAACTGCATGATACCAAAATAAAGCAAGATTGCTTTTTTTGCCCAGTCGTTTACAATCCATTCTTCATGAGTCAATTCAGCTACTCGAAGCGTTCCCTTATCAATTAAATCAACTACTTCAAGAACAATATGCTTATTGGTTTCAAGCAAACTACGATCATCCCATATTTTGTTTATTATCTCTTGATGATTAGACATGTTCGGATTAAATTATAATAAATTAAAAATTTCTTGAGGTTGTATTTGTAAATGGCTTTCCGAAAAAATACATTTACCCTCTTTAACAACCAAAATTTGCGGACTTTGATGCGTTACATCTAATTTCTCTGCAATATAATTAGAAAAGGGTCTTTCTTCGATTACTTTAATTAAATAGACTTTAGATTTTCTACTAAAATCATCTAAAGCGGCCTCCATTTTTTTAAAACTAATATCACTAATTGGGCAAATCGTACTATGTTTGAAAAATACAATTGTTTGATCAAAGCTGCCTTCATCAGTTAGCGAATCTATATGATCTATTTGATTAAGAAATAACCAACTCATTATTTCGTATTTTTCTTAATTTCAGAAACATAATCCCATTTTGCTAAAAATCCAGTATCAAAGTTTCCTTTTCTAAAATCTTCATTTTTCATAAGTTCTTTATGAAACGGAATGGTCGTTTGAATACCTTCTACTACAAACTCTTCTAAAGCGCGTTGCATTTTTGCGATAGCTTCTTCTCTCGAATGACTTCTGCAGATTAATTTAGCAATCATACTATCATAATAAGGCTGAACCGTATATCCAGAATATGCTAATGTATCTACACGAACTCCAAAACCTTTTGGTGTATGGAAATCGGTAATCTTACCTGGATTTGGAGCAAAATCTCTCAAAACATTTTCAGCATTAATACGACATTCAATCGCATGTACGCCTCTTTCAGGTGGGAAATATTCAAATTTAGTAATTTTTTCGCCAGCAGCAATTAATATTTGCTCTTGAATTAAGTCAAAGTCCATAACTTCTTCCGTTACGGTATGCTCCACTTGAATACGCGTATTCATTTCCATAAAATAGAAATTCTTATGCTTATCTACCAAAAATTCGATAGTTCCCATACCTTCATAATTGATAAACGCAGCTGCTTTTTTAGCTGCATCACCCATTTTTTTTCTCAATGCGTCATCTAAAAATGGTGAAGGACACTCTTCAACTAATTTTTGATGTCTTCTTTGGATAGAACAATCTCTTTCCGATAAATGTGTTACATTTCCGTATTGATCGCCAGCCACTTGTATTTCAATATGACGTGGTTCTTCCACAAATTTTTCAATATAACAACCTCCATTTCCGAAAGCAGCTAAGGCTTCCATAGTAGCATTATCAAAATTCTTTTCAAATTCTTCATCATTCCAAACGACACGCATACCTTTTCCTCCACCACCTGCAGTAGCTTTAATAATTACAGGATATCCAATTTTAGCAGCAATCTGCTTGCCATCTACTACATTTTCAACCAATCCATCTGACCCAGGAACAACTGGAACTCCGGCTCTTATCATCGTTTCTTTTGCCGTAATTTTATCGCCCATCAAACGCATTTGCTCGGGTGTTGGGCCGATAAATTTCACTTTATATTGTTGACACAATTCGGCAAACTTGGCATTTTCTGCTAAAAATCCATAACCAGGATGGACGGCGTCCGCGCCTGTTAATTCAATTGCCGAAATGATATTTGGAATATTTAAGTACGATTTACTACTTTCGGGTGGTCCGATACAAACAGCTTCGTCGGCAAATCGAACATGAAGACTGTCTTTATCTGCACTAGAATATACGGCAACCGTTTTAATGCCCATTTCACGAGCTGTTCTAATTACTCTTAAAGCGATTTCTCCACGATTCGCTATTAATATTTTTTTAAACATATTTTATTATTTAGAAAATATTACATTGCTTTGTTATAAAAGCGCCGTCTATTTTGAATAAAGAAAAAAGCAGATTAAGGCTCTATAATAAATAAAGGCTGATCATATTCTACAGGTGTAGAATCATTTACCAACACTTTAACGATTGTGCCTGAAACTTCACTTTCGATTTCATTAAATAATTTCATAGCTTCGATGATACAGATAGATTGACCTGGCTCAATACGATCTCCAACTTTTACAAATGGTTCTTTATCAGGGCCTCCTGAACGATAAAAAGTACCAATCATAGGTGCTTTAATCACGATTTGATTACCTGAAGGGGACTTAGAGTCGTTTGATTTTGCTGGAGCTTCTGCCGTTGAAGTTTCAACCGCATTATTAACTGGCGCTGCAGAAATAACTTGTGGTGCCATCATTGGAGCAGCCATTTGAGGAACCATTTTTACCGTTCCTTCAATACTCTTAAGTTTAATTTTAAAATTATCTTGCTCTACACTAAGTTCACCTATTCCGGCTTTACTAAAAATTCTAACAAGTTCTTGTATTTCTTTAAAAGTCATAATATTAAATTGAATAGTTTTTTAATGAATATTATTGTTTAACACGCTCCATATAAGAACATGTTTCGGTATTAATTTTAATAAAATCATTTTCATTTACAAAAAGTGGCACTTGAACCGTCGCTCCGGTTTCAACGGTTGCCGATTTCGTAGCATTTGTAGCGGTATTTCCTGCTACTGCTGGCTCTGTGTAAGTTACTTGTAAGACTACGTTATTTGGCAAATCTACGGTAAGAGTTTGTTCGGTTTCGGAGTGAAGTAGCATTTCTACATCTTGACCATCTTTTAATAATTGCGGATTATTAATCATCGCGCCATCAATAGTTACTTGTTCATAGTTTTCATTGTTCATAAAATGATAACCCATTTCATCTTTATATAAAAACTGAAATTTACGACGTTCTACTCTTGCTGTTTCGATATTATGGCCTGCAGGAATATTTTCTTCAACGACTTTACCGTTTTTAATATTTTTAAGTTTGGTTCTTACAAACGCGGAACCTTTTCCAGGTTTAACATGTAAAAATTCTACAACAACCCATAATTCATTGTTTTTTACAATACACAATCCTTTTCGAATTTCTGAAGTACCAGCCATGTTATTTATTTTATAAAATTGATTTTGGATGCAAATATATAGAATTTTAAGACGAAGACGCTTTAAAAAATTTAGAGATTTTAACGTAACGTTATTTTTGTCTTTAAATAATTATATAATTTATTTTAAAATTATAAATCTACACTTGCTCCAAATAATACCCCAAAAGGTCTAGATTCTGCTTTGTCGAGTTGTGTGAGTCTCCATACAAAATGCACTTCTAGAACTTTAAATATATTTTTTAGTCCGAAGCCTGCTTCACTATATAAAGCGCCTGGGGATTCAATAGTGCCTGGCAATTGAATATAATTTAGATTTCTCTGATTTATAGAGCCCGTAAGTGCTTTAGCAAAAACAAATTCTCTCCATCCCAACGCTTTAAGAAGTGGAATCTTATTTAAGAAAAATCCATTAAAATTATGATTGACCCATAATTGCACATATGCATCACTTACGAATTCGCCTTCATTCATCAACATATATCGCATTTCATCATTTAAAAAACTTCTATTACCTCCATGCTGAACTAAATCGATGTATGGAACCGTGCCTAAAATAGAACCTGCTTGAAGATTATAATTTAGATTTCCAATAATAAGCGGTACGATTTGTTTAAATTCGGTATTAAAACGCATGTAGCTGTAATCCGACTCCCACAATCCTTTTACACCAACCTGAGCCGAAACGGTAATAACCGGACGTATCGATTTCATCCTTCTACGATAAAATTCATTTTCAAAAACAGGTTCCTTTGGAGCAAATCGTAAAGATGCTAAAAATTTTGTAGTTCCAATGTATTCCAACTCTTTAGTAGTGCCATCTTCATTTCTTAATAAAAATGGATAAAATGAATTGGCATAAAATCGAGATCGATTTCCACCAATACTTGTTTGAAGGCCTCTTTGCCATTCTTTTGTCCAAACAAACTTAACATCGTCTTTTAAGATTATGTCTCGAATTCGATTTTCTTTGGTTCTAAACAAAGATTGAACAATATTATCAAAATATAATAGATTGTCAGACTCTCCAAGTCTTTGATAATCATGAGATGCCGAGAAATAAAGTTGATTCCATCTTCTATTTACTTTTGGGAAATTGTAAAAATATTCTACGCCATATTTAAACTGTCTATCTTCGGTTCCGTATGCTGTGTAGAGCGACAAATTTTGGTTTTTAAAATTATCAAACATCGTTCGAGCTCCTAAACGAATTCGATAACCTTCGTATGCATTCCAACTCACTAGCTGATATAATCTTCCCACTTCCATATTTATTGGTGGTATTGGAAAAAATGCAGATGTAACTACGCGTGTCCAATATTTTAATGTTTGATACTGCTTGGTTCTTCTAAAAGAATCGGCTCGATCGTATATCCCTTCTTCAAATGCGGATAGTGATTCTAATCGATTTTGAGCTACAAAATTATCATCTATTTTTCTATAATTAGGTAGATAATCTGTTTCCTCGCCTTCAAAAAATAAATCATCAATAGGATTATCAATTTGAATACTATCAATTAACTCGATTTGTCTAAATCGAGCTTTATAGGCTGTTTTTGATTTTTTTGAAACCGCTAATGCAATATCTTTCTCATCGCGAGTTACGATATATCTAGGACCTACTTTAGAGAACGTTTGCTTTAACTCCAAGTGATTGACCCAGTTAATATTTGCTCTTTTGTCAATACCCAATAAAACCTCTTTAATTGCCCAAGATCCTTCTTCGACCATTAATTTTCCTGTAAAACCAAAATCATTTTTACTTACAGGTGCAAATGAAAGTAAGTAATTCTTTTTACCATCAACTACAGAACTGTCATCCACATAGTATCTATAAATAATAAGCGCTAAATCTGCAACTGGGCTTGGTAAGGGCTTGTTGGCAATAATTACTTGATTGTCATAGATATTATAATCATCAAATGCATATTCTAACAAAGAGTATATACTCTCATTATCAAAGATTTTGGTATCCTTAACACCAGAAACAATTTTCTTTAATTTTTTTCCTTTACGATACTCTTTCAAAAAGGTTTCTCTAAATAAAATCGGACTATAACGCTCTCCATCGGGCGTTTCACTTTGATATTCCAATATATATTTTAAAGGCTTTGTAACAAAACTTGCTCCTTGAATGCTGTCAATATTAGCAATATCAGCTTCAAATTTATTATGTTTTCGATACTGAATGGAATTGTAAGCGGATGGCTTATTATTATCCTTGTTTCTAATCACATTTCGCATAATTCTTACTGCCAGCGTATCTTTAGCGAGCTTCCTAGTACTTCTTACTTCCGCTTTTAATTTAGACCTTTTAGATTCTTCACCAATTCGAATGGTGATTGTATTATTCTCATTTGGTTTAATCTTAAATCCGTCGGTCTTAAATCCTAAAAAAGAACCATAAATTATTGTTTCCGATTGAGGTGAAAACAATCTAAAATTTCCATCTGCGTCTGATTTTGTTCCTATTCGTTTACCTTCAAAATAAATTGTGGCGTAAGGAAGTGGCTTCCCATTTTTTTTATCAACGATGGTTCCGCTTACGCTTGTTTGGGCATTTATATTTAAAAAAGATAGTAAAAATAATATCCAAGTAAATAATGTTAATTGGCTTTTTTCCATAAAATAATAATTAAACCGGCAAATGTAAAGGTATTTTACTAAATATGTTCATTTTTAAGAATATTTAATAATTATATATTATCTAAACGACATTTTTTTTCGTTTTTAAAAATAGAAAATATTACCTTTGTTTCAAAATACGTAAAATGAAATTCAAAAATATTTTGTGGCGTTATATTGCTATTATCGGAAGATTAAGCAATGGGAAAAAAGCAACCTATGAGCAGCTCAAGTCTCATTTGACAATGGAACAAGAAATTCGAGACCGTTCTGTTGCTTTATCGTTCTCAAAAAGAACATTTCAAAGAGAAATTCGAGATATTGAAGAGGTTTTTAACATAAAAATCCATTGTAGTAGGGATGGATATTATTCAATTGAAGAAGATTATATTCGTGAAGAAGTGCTTCGTTTTACGCAAGGTATTCATTTTTTAAATTATCAAAAACATTTTGAAAATTTTGAAAAACATATTTTCTATGACCAAACCACGTCAAAAGGCAGTCATTTTATTTTTGACATACAAAATGCGATAAAAAACTGCAACTGTTTACTCATCAAACACCGAAAATTTGAACCTCAAGAAGACAGTAAAAACCGAATTGTGGCGCCGTATGGACTTAAAGAATATTTAGGAAGATGGTATTTGGTGGGTAAAGATTTAGATATTCAATCCTATCGAGTTTTTGGATTGGATCGAATTGAAGCTATTGAACTTTTAGGAAGAAAATTTGAAATGCCAAGTAAATTTTCGATTTCCGATTATTTTAAAAACCTCATCGGTGTCCAAAAACCTAAAGAAGATATTGTTGAAATTGTAGAACTCGAAATTGACACTTTAATGGGAAACTATTTTAAAAGTCTTCCGCTTCATTCCAGTCAAAAAATAATCCAAGAAGATAAAAACCAAATTACCATTCGATTAAAAGTAAGCTTAAACAATGAGTTAGCTAATGAAATTTTGAGATTTGGCGATTATATTAAGGTTATTAAACCTTTAAAACTTCGACAGATGATAAAAAAACGTGCAGAAAAAATCTTAGAAAATAATAATTAATCATTAATACTTCGTAGCCAAGTATATTTACTTATAAAGTACAAAATCATCATTAGGCCCGCAAGCAAAGCCCATATCAAAAATGCTTCCGATTTTCTTTGCAAATTATTGACTTCTATCTCAGTCGTTTCTAATTTATTGATTTCTTCATAAATTTCTTCAAGCCTCTGATTATTTCCTGCTTTAAAATAGACGCCTCCTGTTTGCGAAGCAATTCTGCGCATCAAAGGCTCATCAATCCCCAAAATATTGTTTTTAGGTGTGCCTACGCCAATACAATACACTTTAGTTTTTAACGCTTTTGCAATTTCTATTGCCGTATTAGGGTCAATAATTCCAGCGGTATTAACGCCATCCGTAAGTAAAACTACCACTTTGCTTTTGGCATCACTTTGTTTCAGCGAACGCACCGCCGTAGCCAAACCCATTCCGATAGCCGTTCCATCTTCTATAACACCATTTTTAATTTCATTTAGTTGTTTCATCACAATATTGTGATCGATGGTCGGTGGACATTGCGTATAACTTTCTCCTGCAAAAACAACAAGTCCTATACGGTCATTAGGGCGCTTGCTAATAAAATTGGCGGCCACTTTTTTTGAAGCTTCCAGTCGATTGGGGCTAAAATCCTGCTCCAACATACTGGTACTGATATCCATCGCCAATACAATATCAATTCCTTTGGTATACGAATTATTTTTGGACCATTGTGTTTGTGGCCTTGCAATTGCGATAATTAAAAAAATTGTAGCTAAAATAGGTAAAATAGGTAAAAATGGCTTCAAAACCACTTTCAAATCTTTTGAAACTCGGTTTGAAGAATACGAAAACGTTGTATAAGCATATGTTTTCTTATAAAAGAAAATATAAAACAAAAGCATTAAGAATGGAATAACCATCAAAAACCAAGCCCATTGATTTGCAAATTCAATTGTAAAAAACAACATATTTAATCATTTTGAGGGTTAACAATTTGATGCGATTTATGCCAATTCAAACGCTCTTCGATTTCATCAAAATATTCTAAATACTTAGAAAAAATAATACGTTCGTTATACTTATTTTTCAGAATCAAATCGCCATTTTTCGTTTTTTCAACGGATTCCATTTCATTAAACATCCATTTTTTTCGTTGCTGAAAAGATCTTGTAAATATAGCATCGTGGTCGAACAAAACCGAAAACGACAACATGGAATTTCTTTTTAATAACGCAATAATTATGGTAATCAACATGCCTAAAAGCGTCAAGATTCCAAAAAATAAAACTGGGTAATCGGCTAAATAAACTAAAATTTGATAAATCGGCACGGTATAGCTCAATAATACAATCAAAGCTAATAAAACCCAAGTGGCGCTCAATCCATAAATCAATATCTTAAACACGTTTTGATGCACCGCTTGTCTTCGATAATAATAAATATTTTGACCATAAAACTTCTTGGCTTTATTGGCATTAATCTCTTTGTTACTATCTTGAATCGACTGCGTAGATTGCACAAATCGATAGGCTTCTTCTAAGCATTTTTTGTTGTTTTCGCTCGATGGATTTTCTTTTGCAAATTTTGCTAAATCCGACAAATCCAACATATTTTTTAAGGATTGAAAAATAGCATCTTCCAATCCAAGATGTTGCACATTTTGAATAATTTGAGGGGTTGTTAATTCCAACGCTTTGATTCCAAAACGCTTTTCGATATACAAACGAATGGCATCCGAAATCGAATCGTAATATTCTTTTACATAACCTCGCTGCCAAAGGGTGTCATTTTCAATTTTCTTTAATTGAGTTAGTGCCACAACGTGAGGCGGCTCAACTCGATCATTTTTATCAAACAAGGCTTCTTTTTTGATGTATTTAATATAAACCCAAAATATCAAAAGCACCAAAAGCATCAAAAAAACGCTCATAAATAAATAGTTAGCCAGCTCTTCTTTGCTCAGTGGAATTTGTACAATAGGTTTTATAGGTAAAACATCTTTTAAACTATCAATATTCGGCATCGAAACCATAATATCTTGCTTGGTCGTAAAAAACGTATCGGAATTGATCACAATTTTTTGAGGCGGGAAAAACTGTAAACTGTCCTCAAAATTTGTAATTTGATATCTCAAGTTATAAATCGTTCGGCCTCCCGAAAACAAGGTGTCCATACCTAAATTTTCTATAATCCTAAAGGTTCCAATTGTATTTTCATTAATATTTGAGACAATTTGGCTTGGATTTGAGTTTACGGAAATCTTTATTTCTAGAGATATGGGATCTCCAATTATGATACTTTTTGGGTTCATAATTGTCTCAAGTTCTTGAGAATAAAGAACATTTATTGACCGGATTAAAAAAATTAAAATCAAAAAGGCGACTTTTTTCATCTTACAAAAATAAGTTTAAACCAATATTTTTAGCAAAAATACAATCAAAACGAATTAATCGATTGAAGTTAATCTTTAAAAAATCTAAATTTTTAACGAGGCTCTTTATAAATTGACTATTTTTGTAGCGATATGCGTTTAGTAAAAGTTTTAATTTTTATATTTTTTTTATCGGTTTTATTGATAGGTTGTAAAACAAGTTTTTACAAGCCTTATCAAGTTGCTTGCCAACAAACCAAAATAAAACCAACTCAAAATATAGACACCGCATTAGACCATTATTTGAAGCCATATCGAACCAAGTTAAAGGAAGAAATGAATGCAAAATTGGCCGAAAGTCCCAAGGATTTTATCAAAAAACTTCCAGAAGGACAGTTGGGCTATTGGATGAGTGATGCGATGAAATGGTATGTCGATAGTGTTTTAAAAGAGCACGTTGACATAGCTAGTATAAATTATGGTGGGATTCGGATTCCTAAAATACCCAAAGGAAATGTAACGCTAGGCATGATTTACGAACTGATGCCATTCGATAATTTTATTGCTATTATCGCATTGGATTCTATTGGCATGGAACAATTTTTTAAAACGATTAGTAGAAATTCAGGTTGGCCCATTTCTTATCATTCAGAATATGGGCAAGATAGTTTAAATCAACTTTATTGGAATGTTCCAAAAAACAAGGATAGTTTTTATTTGGCCGTAACGGATTATGTCGCTCAGGGAGGCGACAAAATGGACCTATTTCAGAACTACAAAAAACGATATACAAATATTAAAGTTCGCGATGCACTTATTGCATATGCAAAACATCAAAAAATACTTTTTACCGATCAAAAACAACGCATAAAACTTAATAAAAAAAATGACCGAAGCGACTAACAAAAAAAACATGATTCAATTGAATATGGACCATTGGGCTCCAAAGTCTCAGGATGTTTTTCATTTTGATATCAAACCGTTTTTGTTTCAAGAATTAATGCTTAAAGAAACCTCATTTCGCGAATCACTTGAAGATATCGATTGGAACATTTATCAAAATAAACATGTGCTTGTTCATTGTTCGAATCAAGCTATTATTCCATATTGGGCATATATGTTGATTTCGAATTACCTTACAAATGTTGGCGCAAAAGTTTATTGCCATCTAAACACTTTTGAAGAAGATATTTTGATTCATAATTTTAAATCCTCCGATTTCTCTTTGTATAAAAATCAACGCGTTTTACTGAAAGGTTGCAGTTTAAAAAATGTAAGCCCAAAAGCCTATATCGAAATTACCGCTATTCTAACTCCTATTGTAAAATCACTCGCTTATGGAGAAAGTTGTAGCAGTGTTCCTATTTTTAAAAACATTTAAATTTATCATATATGTTAACTATAAATACCCAAGCACCCCAATTTACCATTAACGACCAAAATGGCAATCCATTTCAATTTCCAGTAAAAGGTAAAACCAATATTCTATTTTTTTACCCAAAAGATAATACGCCGGGATGTACTGCCGAAGCATGTAGCATCCGAGATGCCTATTCGGATTTTGTGAAAAAAGGTATCGAGGTTATTGGAATTAGCCCCGATTCGGAAAAATCGCACCAAAAGTTTATTGAAAAACAAAATTTACCTTTTACGCTTTTAGCCGATAGCGATAAAACCGCTGCAAATTTATATGAAGCATGGGGTAAAAAGAAATTTATGGGCCGCGAATACGAAGGCGTTTTTCGTACGACGTTTGTAATTGATGCTTCTGGAATGATTACACATATCATTGACAAAGTAGATACAAAAGATGCCGCAAAACAACTTTTTGAGATTTTGGAAGCTTAAAAAAAATGCTACATATTTTATTTTTACCCAGTTGGTATCCAAATCATAAAAATGATTTAGACGGCAATTTTATTCAAAACCATGCTAAAGCCGCAGCGATTCATCACAACGTTTCCGTTTTGTTTGTTACGTCTATTCCTGATTTGAATGAAAATTTTAAAATCGAGAAAATAAATTCACCAAATTTAACGGAACTATACGTTTATTATAAAGACTCTTCTATTATTATTATCAAACTTTATAGAATCTTAAAAAGTTATTATCTTGGGCTAAAAAATATTGCCTCATTTGATTTAATTCATTGTCATATATTCGAAAAAGTTGGAATTTTATCGATTTTGATTGCATTTTTGTTAAATAAAAAAAATATTATAACTGAACAAAGCAGTTTGATATATAAATTTCATGCTTTCTCTTCTTGGAAAAAATTATTTTACAGACTATTTTACAAAAAATTTGATTTTATTTTAGTGGTTTCTGACTCAACAAAAAAAATATTTATTCAAATGGGTATCCTTCCTAAAGACATAGATATTATTTATAATGTTGTAGATACTTCATTTTTTAAATATGAAGCCCATCGAATTGAAAACACAAAATTTGAATTTTTACACATCTCAAATTTCGCAAAAATTAAAAATATTGAAGGCATTTTAATCGCTTTTAAAAAACTACTAGAAGATGATCCAAACTGCAATTTAACGATTTTGGGTGATGGCAATCTTCAAGACGTTATAAATCAAGCCAATAGTTTAAAAATTACTCAAGAAAATATCCATTTTGTAGGTAAAATAATGCCTGATTTTCTTGCAGATTATTATCAAAACGCCGATACATTTATATTAAATAGCCATAAAGAAACCTTTGGCGTTGTTCTTGCGGAATCCCTTTGTTGTGGATGTCCAATCATAACAACTAAAAATGGTGGCTATTCCAATGAAATGAGCCCTGATGAAGGTATTGTAATCCCACCTGATGATTCAAAAGCCTTATTTGAAGCGATGAAAAAAATGATAGCAACCAAAAATCAATGGCATCGAGAAAAAATTGCAATGGAGGCGCATTCTAAATTTGGACAAGCGGCTATAGCAGCTGAATTAGAAACGATTTATCAAAAAATATTTAACTCATGACAACGGACGACAACCACTTTATGCGTTTGGCCATCAAAGAAGCAGAAAAAGCCTTTGAATCTAATGAAGTGCCTATTGGCGCGCTTATTGTTTCTCAAAATCAAATCATTTCTAGAGGTTATAATCAAACACAACTCCTCAACGATGCCACAGCACATGCCGAAATTATCGCACTGACTTCCGCATTTGCTTTTTTAAACTCCAAATATTTAAAAGATTGCACTCTTTACGTTACCGTAGAGCCTTGTGCGATGTGCGCAGGGGCACTTCGATGGGCGCAACTCCGTCGTATTGTTTTTGGTGCTCATGAGCCCAAATGTGGATTTTCAATTTACGAACCTTCAATTTTACATCCTAAAACTGAAATAATTGGCGGTATTGAAGAAACTTCTTGCGCATCATTGATGACCGCATTTTTTAAAAACAAACGCTAATTGCTATGAAAATTAAAGACTGGAGCGATGCCGATAAACCGCGGGAAAAATTAGAACAATTTGGCAAAAATGCCCTTTCTGATGCTGAGTTACTGGCTATAATTCTTGGATCGGGAAGCAAAAATGAAAGTGCTTTGGATTTATCCAAACGGATTTTAAAAGATGCCGATCATTCGATATACAACCTTTCAAAATACACCATTAAAGATTTACAAAAATACAAAGGAATAGGAACAGCTAAAGCGATTGGAATTGTAGCGGCTTTAGAATTGGGAAATCGAAAATCTTCAGAAATTATTGAAGAAAAACCAACCTTAAATTCGAGTCAAAAAATCTTCCAATACATTTCACGCTATTTTGATGGTTTGCAAGTCGAACATTTTTATTTGATTTTGCTCAATAGAAGTTTAAAGCATATCAAAACGATTGAAATTTCGGTTGGTGGCACGACTTCAACGATTGTGGATATTAAAATTATTATGAAACATGCCATCGAAAATCTAGCAAGTGTCGCTATTTTGGCACATAACCACCCGTCGGGAAATCAAAACCCAAGCCAACAAGATGACGACATTACAACAAAACTCAAAAATGGCTTTGCTCTTTTTGACATCAAACTCATTGATCATATTATCTATTGTGGCCAAAATGCCTATTATAGTTATGCGGATGAAGGTAGGATTTAATCTAAGGAAATTATAAATCTTTATAATTTAAATATATTACAAAGTTACAATATTTTTCAGTTATAAAAAAAATGGAGAAACCTTTTGGTTTCTCCATTTAATCTAGAATCTCAATTTATCTTATTTGCTAATGTCGCATAACTTGAATAAATCCGGTTCTGGCTTTTTCATTTTGGTTTTCTAACTCGATGATATAATAGTAGACACCATCTGGTAAATTCGATGCATCGTAATGCTCACCACCCCAGTTGTTTTGATAAACGCCATTACTTCTCCATACCATATTACCCCAACGATTATAAATAGATAATCTTAGATTTGGATACTTTTTACGCATCGATGCCGGTAATACAAATTTATCATTCGCGCCATCTCCATTTGGTGATATATAATTTGGAATTTCATCATCACATGGTGGATTTTCGATATACACCCAATAGCTATACACTTCGTTTGGTCTTCCATCGCTAAAGCTATAGATACGTGATACTTTCACCGAGTCTTTTCCGCAAGCACCTGGATTCGGACGATATACAAGTTTACCGTTGCT
>Ga0208595_1000278_pt1 | contig 19992 bp, 15 predicted proteins | sample LakMenEpi28Jun11_FD_150742 | JGI IMG/M metagenome (GOLD analysis project Ga0208595, IMG submission 150742) | Freshwater microbial communities from Lake Mendota, WI - 28JUN2011 deep hole epilimnion (SPAdes) | ecosystem: Environmental > Aquatic > Freshwater > Lake > Epilimnion/Euphotic zone ...
TCGTTCGCCCAGCCGCCAAACTCGCCTGGCAACGCAATGCTGGTCCGCGGTGCGTAGCTGGTCTCACCATTGGCAATTGCACGGGCTTGGGCTTCAGCTACGGTATCGCCTCTTGAAAGTGGGCCTATCTTAATGTCGCCGTTACCAGTCATATAAATGATGGCCCCATACTCTCTGGAATTCCAATCAGGCTGTGACTTGATAAGCTGCTCAACCTGGCGCGCCGCTATGTCGGCCTTTAGATCAATGGAACATTCTTCTCTATAGAAATCCAGAAAGCCAGCGACGGCCCCCATATCACCACCGCTACCGTCAGTAGCATAAGGGTCGAATCCATTATCCCACCCCCATGCAAACATTGAGCGGCCACCGTTGCCGCCAAGATAGGACCACCGAGGGCCGATCACGACGATGTCCCTGCGGCCGCTGACCACAATGTCAGCCCCCCCAAACACAGCATTGCATTCCTCAATGCTAATTTCTCTCATATTACCCATGTTCATTTCCTTCTCTATTGGCCGGATGGCCGGGGTTCTCCAACAATTGCCCATCCACCAACACCATGAGGCGTGATGCAAAAGCGATTGCCGAAGGCTGGTGGGAGCAGATCAGGATCGCGATGTTTAGCTCAACGAGCGATGTCATCAGCGCGTGCTCCATCATCGGGTCGATGTTGGCGGTGCCTTCATCAAGGATCAGCAAGGCAGGCTTGCGGTAAATGGCGCGTGCAATGCAGACGCGCTGCTTCTGCCCACCGGACAGCGTTGAGCCCATGTCGCCCACCAAAGATTCATATTGCATCGGCATGGCCATGATATCGTCATGGATGCGCGCCAGCTTGGCGGCGGCATAGATATCTTCAAGATCGGCATAGCTGTCGAAGAAGGAAATGTTTTCCGCTATCGTGCCTGCATACAAGGCATCATCTTGCGCCACATAGCCGATCAATTCACTCAGCTTTTGTGGGTCATAGCTGTTCAAGCCGCGCCCGTTGAGAAACACCTGACCCGATGTCGGATCGGCCAAGCCCTTCATGATTTTAATCAACGTCGTTTTGCCGCCGCCCGATGGGCCAGCCATGCCGATAATCTCGCCAGGGCGGATCGACAGGTTGATGCCTTTCAAAATTTCGGGATCGGCGTGGGAGTAACGGAAACGCACGTTGCGCAATTCAAGGCCAGTGCCAAATTCGGGAATGCTTGCGTTGGACAATAGGCCATCATTTTTCTGCTTGGATAAGGCGATGTCCGAAATGCGCGTTAAATGGACCTTAACGATGCTGAAATTGATCGCCTGTTCGATGAGGCGGACGCCCGCATCCAGAAATTGCTGCTTATAGGCTTGGAACGCGAACAGCATGCCGACGGACAGCTTGGCATCCAGCGCCAGCGAAATTGCCAGATAGATGAACAACACACCCTCAAGCGCAAGCGTGAGTTGTGCGGCGGCGTCAAATCCTGCCGTCAGGCGCCCAAGCTTTATCTGGGCATTGATGGCGTCGGCCTTTGCCTTTTGCCAGATGCGTTGCCGGTTGCCCTCTTGTCCGAATGATTTGATCGCCGAAATGCCGCGAACCGATTCGATGAATAATGTGTTTTCCGTTGCCGCTGTCGTGATGGCGTCGATATTGCGGAACCGAAGCGCCTGAAGGAAGGCCGCGCGAAGGCTTGCGTATAAAAGCAACGCGACAAGCGCGACTGTGCCCAACACCGGCGAGTACACGAACATCAGCGTCAGGGTCAGCAACGCCATGACGCCATCGATAAACGCCGCAATCATGCCTTGTGAAAGAAGCTGCGTTATCGGCAAGGTCGAGCCAAAGCGGGAGACGATGTCCCCCACATGGCGTTTCTCAAACCAAGGCAAAGGCAGCCGCATCAAATGCCGGAACAGGTTGACCGTCACCTGATAGGAAAGCGCATTATTGAGCGTGACCAAAACCAACGACCGCAGCCAGCTTGCCATGAAGTTAATGATAGCCAGCCCGCCAAATCCCAACGCCAGCATCAACAACAGGTCGCGGTCGAAGCTTGGGAACACCGTGTCGATCGAGATCTGCAAGAAAAACGGCGTTGCGAGCGCCGCCAATTGCAGGATGATGGACAGCAGCACGACTTGGCGGATGGTTTGCCAGAATCCAGTCAACGATGACCAAAGTTGCGTAATCCGCAATTGCGATTGTTCGATTTTTGGGCGGAAAGATTCTGCCTTTAACAGGTCGAGCGCAACGCCGGTGAAATGCCTTGATATTTCGCCATGCGCCAAAACCAGTGCGCCGCGCGCCGGGTCGTGGATGTGGTATTTTGTGCCACCCAAACCTTTTGAAATCTTGGTCAGCACAACAAAATGGTTAAGGTTCCAGTGCAGGATTGAGGGCATCGACAAATGTGGCAAGTCGTCAATGTCGCCGCGCAAGGGCCGGGCATTGAAGCCAAGCCGCTCCGCAATCTCCATCAACCCTTTCAGCGTCGCACCTTTGAGCGAGCTTCCATAGCGCTGGCGCAGCGCAAGCAAGTCCGTTTTATAGCCGTGGTAGCTGGCGATCATGGCAAGGCAGGCAAGGCCGCACTCGCTTGCTTCGTTTTGCGCAATATAGGGTGTGCGCTTGAAGCCTTGATAGTCGACAAGGTTCAGCATCGCGCTCATGCTGTGCGCTTTCTGACGGCGTTCAAGGGCGCAAGTATCCAATCCAGAAATGACTGGCGTTCAAGCACGATATTCGCGTTCAGCGTCATGCCCGGCTGCAAAGCAATCTTGTCGCCATATCCGGTGACATGCTGACGTTCGAGATTGACAGTGATTTTATACACCGCCTGTTCCAGCTTAATCGGCACATCGGTTTCCCGCGGGTCGAAGACAGTTTTTGACACTGAGCTTATCGTGCCGCCAAAACTGCCGAAGCGTTGATAAGGAAAGGCATCGAACAAGATGCGCGCTTGCTGCCCGGGTTTTACAAAGCCGATGGCTTTCGTTGGCGCGTAAAGTTCGGCGCGCAGGCTAGATCCTTGCGGTATAATGATCATCAATGGCGATTGGCCACTGGCCATTCGGCCTTCGGCGGTTTGTATGGCGGTCACGCGGCCGGAGATGGGGGCGGTAATGACGTAGCTTCGTTCGCCCTCTAACTGTGTCTTTTGTTGCTCAAGTGCGGATTGTTGAAGCCGGATGTCACCGCTATTTCTTGCAGCTTCGATAGGGAGGGCCATCATTTGCGCTTGCGCTTGGGCCATCTCGGATTGTCGGGACAATTTTTGTTGCTTCAGGCTTTCATATTGCTGTTCTGAACTGATCAACGTCTGACGGCGACGTTCAAACTCAACCTTGCTCACAAAGCCCCGCTCGACGACTTCGGCAATCTGCTCGAATATTTTGCGGTTGGAGGCGACGACTTGCGCTTGAAGCGCTGCCTGTTGCTCCAGACTTGCGATCTGTTGCTCTGCAGAACTTATGACGCCGATCAGCCGACTACGCTCCAAATTCATCCGCTGGCCAGCAATGCCAATTTGTCGTTCGCTCAACCGCATGCGGTCGTCGATGGATATGGCGCTTTGCCCCAAAACATCGCGACCGCTTTCTCCCTGTCGGTCGAGTTTAACCACGGCAAGTCGGTCGCCTTTGCGGACGATAGCGCCGTCGCTAACAACAAGTTTGGCCACGATGCCCTGCTGCGTCGGATATATCTTTGTGGTCGCTTGGTTGGTGACCAATATGCCCGGCACCGTTTCAATGCGCGAATAGGAGCCTTGGGTAACCCACACCGCAGCAATGATGATTATAGCGAATAGCGCGGCAACCATTATCTTGGTGGAAAGCGGCTGCGTTAAAACAACCTCGCCATATAGCCGTTGCTTGCGTGCTTCGAACACCTCGTCACGGAACAGGTTGGAAGCTTCCATGAAAATAGCGTCATTTGTGAGAACGATTCTGACAAGTAATTCGGTTGGTATACTAATCGTTGGTATATCAAAAATTGATTGCGCGCGCCGAATGGCCTCAATCGCCCCAAATAAACCCCAATTCTCTGACTGACAGGGCGCGCTTGGTCTGCTACGCGCCGCTCCATGCTTAATCTGAACGGTATCACCGTGCGCCTTGGCGGACGCACTATCCTTGACCGCGCCACGGCGGCCTTGCCCCCTTATGGGCGCATCGGCCTGATCGGGCGCAATGGCGCGGGTAAATCGACGTTGATGAAGGTGATGATTGGCTCGCTCGAGGCCGATGACGGGTCGCTGGAGATGCCCAAGGGCACGCGCATTGGCTATATCGCGCAAGAGGCGCCTGCGGGCAATTCCACGCCGTTTGACACGGTGCTGGCGGCGGATACCGAGCGCGCGGCGTTGATGGCCGAAAGCGAGCAAGAGGGGCTTGACCCCGACCGCATGGCCGAAGTGCATGAACGCCTGATCGCGATTGACGCCTACACCGCGCCTGCGCGGGCTTCGCGGATTTTGGTCGGCCTTGGCTTTGACGAGGAAAATCAGGGGCAGCCGCTCGACAGCTTCTCGGGTGGTTGGAAAATGCGCGTGGCGCTGGCGTCGTTGCTGTTTTCGCAGCCGGATTTGCTGTTGCTTGATGAACCGTCGAACCACTTGGATTTGGAAGCGACCTTGTGGCTGGAAAATTTCCTCAAAGGCTATCCGGCGATGATGGTGGTGATCAGCCATGAACGCGATTTGTTGAACAATGTCGTCGACCATATCCTGCATTTGGATAATGGTCAGGTGACGTTGTATTCGGGCGGCTATGACTCGTTTGAGCGGCAACGCGCCGAACGCGCCGCGCAATTGGCGGCGGCCAAGGCAAGCCAAGACGCGCAACGCGCCAAGTTGCAGGAATATGTCGCGCGTAACTCGGCGCGGGCGTCTACCGCGAAACAGGCGCAGAGCCGAGCCAAGGCGTTGGCGCGGATGCAGCCGATTGCCGCAATGGCCGAAGACCCGACGTTAAGCTTTGACTTTCCAAGTCCCGATGAATTGAAACCGCCCTTGGTGACGCTGGACCTCGCGAGTGTTGGCTATACCGAGGGTAAGCCGATATTGCAGCGGTTGAACCTGCGGATTGACCCCGATGACCGGATCGCCTTGCTGGGCCGCAACGGCAATGGCAAGACGACGCTGGCGCGATTGCTCGCGGCGCAATTGACCCCGATGGAGGGGCAAATGAGCGCGTCGGGCAAGATGCGCGTGGGCTATTTCACGCAATATCAGGTCGAGGAACTGGACGGCGACGATACCCCGCTGGAACATATGACGCAGCAGATGAAGGGCGCGAGCCCCGGCGCGGTGCGCGCGCAACTGGGGCGCTTTGGCTTTTCAGGCGCAAAGGCGACGACGAAGGTCGGCAAGCTGTCGGGCGGGGAACGGGCGCGGTTGGCGCTGGCGCTGATTACGCGCGATGCGCCGCACATGCTGATCCTCGATGAACCAACGAACCATTTGGACGTCGATGCGCGTGAGGCACTGGTGCAGGCGTTGAATGAATATGAAGGCACGGTGGTTCTGGTCAGCCATGACCGCCATATGCTGGAGCTGACGGCGGACCGGCTGGTGCTGGTTGACGGCGGGACAGCGACCGAATTTTCGGGCACGATTGAGGATTATACCGACTTCATCTTGGGCAAGGGGCCAGCCAAGGAGAAAATGTCCAAGGCCGACCGCAAGGAAGACAAGAAAGCCGCCGCTGCATCGCGTGAGGCGCAAGCGAAGCTGAAGCGCGATGTGAGCGATGCCGAGGCGGACCTTGCAAAGCTTGAGGTCGTGTTGAGCGCGATTGACCGGGCGATGTTAGACCCTGTGTCGGCGGCGAATGAATATAAGAACCTGACGATGGGCGAATTGTCGCAACGCCGGGGCAAGATTGTCGCGGCCCAAGAGGCGGCAGAAGCCCGCTGGGTTGCCGCCAGCGAGGCGTTGGAGAGAGGCTGAGGCCGGTCCTTCCGGTCACCCCCACCCTTGCGCCCTAATGCGGCGGGGTGAGGCTGAATTCGCCAAATGCCTGGCCTTGGCCATAAGTTGCCCCTGACCCCAGCATCGTCGATGGAAAGGCCGCCGTCCAATAGGATGCGCGACACATCCATCGCCGCCACGAGATTGACCAGCTTTTGCGCGGGCAGAGCCGGGGTGGCATTGGCGCGCACCATGCCAATCAAGCGCGGGTCAAAGCTACGACATCGACATTGTGGACCAACGGCCGCAGGGCAGGGGCGACAATGTGCCCGTTTCCAGAATATATTGCAGATCAACCACCGACAAAATAGTCGGGCTGGGCAAAAAGCTATAATGGTCGCAGGCCATATATACATAAGCCGTAATTTGGCTGTTGCGCAGGTCGAAGACTGGTCGCGATGCTATGATCGACGCGGCCGATGACGCAACGTCATCTGCTGCGTCGAGCAAAGACAGTTGCCCTGGTAGATTCGGATTAAGGGTTTGATTTTAAAAAACTAGTTTTTTTAAAATTATCCGAATTATGCCGACATAGCAAGCGGCTCTTTTGCAGCTTTCATGGAGTGCGCATCGGCCTGCAAGGTATAGCCAAAGCCGTATAGGGCATTCAAGCTAATGCCGAATGCCGGATCAAGTTTCAGGTTCTTGCGTAGCCGTGCGACATGCGTATCAATGGTCCGCGATTGATAGTCGACGACCTTGCCCCATAATGTTGCCGCAAGATATTGGCGCGACAATAATCGGTTGGGGTTGGTGAAAAACAGCATCGCCATATCAAATTCCCGCTTCGGCAAGATGATGGCTTCGTTGTTGAAATACACTGTCGATGTCGATGGACGTAAGAGATATGGGCCAAGCACCAGCGATTCCGGCCGCGAACGCACATCGCCATTATAGCGGCGCAAAACAGACTTAATCCGCAGGGACAATACTTCTGGGTCAACCGGCTTTGACACGAAATCGTCAGCACCTGCCTCAAGCGCGCGGATGATGTCGCGGCGATCATTGCGGGCGGTGAGCATGATTGATGGCACATCAGGATGGAATTTCCGGATATATTCTATCACTTCGATACCGGAAAGGTCGGGAATGGACCAATCGACAATCAAGAGATCGCATTCTTTTTGGCGCACGGCTGTCAGGAATGTCTGCGCCGAATTGTAGCTCTTTACGGTATAGCCCAAGCCGCTCAAAAACTCTTTGAGTTCGGCTACAAATATGGTGTCGTCCTCGACGACGGCGATATTATAGTTGCTCATAAAATGTCCTTTATTGGACCGGCCCCGTGTGAACGTTTTACGCCATAGTTTTACATTTGTAACATTTTTTATGTGAACTAATGTGAACTAATATTTACTGTTGCAACAAACGGGACACTGTTGGCGTTACCACTGGGGCGAAAACTCCCCAAAGGAACGACGGGAGCGGGCGTATTATGCCTATAATCGTCAGTTTTTCGTCGCCTTGGCGACCGGTTTTGGCTTTGAAATTGCCTCTGCTGCTTTCGCCTTGGGGTGAATAAGCGCGTGGTGTTGCGTCACGGCGCGGGCGACATTTTGCATAAAAGCATTTGCCGCTTCCCTACCGGCACGCGTTTCCGCAATCATCACCGCCACAGAATAAACGCAGCCATCGGGGGCCGTCATCACGCCAACATCATTGATTGCCGTGGCCATTGACCCCAACACTTGCCCCGTCCCCGTTTTGTGCGCGAGCCGCCAGCCCGGCGCGAGGCCGGACCGCAAACGGGATCGCCCCGTATAGGTGCCAGCCATCAACTTCAGCAATTTGGCCCCTGGGTCATTGGCATCGCGTTCGCTAAAACGTTTCAGCACCAGCGCGATTGTGCCGGGGGCCGCGCCGTCGAGCGGCGTTTCCAGATAAGCGTCCAGCGCGGCCTTTCTCTTCGCCATCGGGATGTTTGAACGTTGTGCTTTGAATGCGTTGCCTTTGCGATATTCTGGTTGCCATTCCAAACCGGCAATCGCGCTTTGCAGCAGGACTTCGCCGGGGCCAAAGCGAATGGATTGCACTTTGCGGCGGTCCAGCATTTGGTTGATCGCTTTCGGGCCCCCAGCAACGCGCAAAAGGACGTTATTGGCGAGATTGTCGCTGGCATTGATCGAATGCGCGAGCAGTTCGCGTAACGCCATGTCGAACGTTTCCCGCCCGTTGAGATAATTTTTCAGCGGCTGGCTGAAAACGACGACGTCATCGCGGCTGACGCGAATGCGTTTATCCAACGACAATTTGCCCGCAGCCTCTTGTTCCAAAATCGTTAGCGCGACCCACATTTTGGAAACGCTTTGTTGCGGAAAACGCTCGGTCTGGCGCTTGCCGATAATCTCGTCGGAAAAGGGTGTGTAGATGGCGATGCCCGCGCGACCGGGGAATTTCTTCCAATAGCTATCAATTTCCGTCTTCAGCTTTTCGTCGGCTGTCGCAATCGGATCGGTCGCACGTGTCTTTTCCGCGACGCGTGCTGACGCCGTGGCCGCAATTGTCGTGATGCCGAGGGCCGAAGCGAGAGCGAGGGTGATGGCGAATATGTTGAAAAAGCTACGCATGATCCGACTTTTGTTTGTCCAAGGGCCGCCAACTTTGCGCACGCCCCAAAAGATATTTTGGCGCTTTAGGTGCAGAACCCAATTCCGGCAAGAGGATGTCATTGGCGGACCTCCGTCATCCGAATTGAAATGTGACAACGCCATGTGACCCGTCAAATATGCTTGTTACGCGTTGCAGTGGCTTGTTCGCAGTTCTGATATGTTTATTTGCAATTGTTCACATTGCGCGGAGTGTTTGACGCAGGTCGCATGCCGTGCAATCTTTGCGATTGGGAAAGAGGAGGGGACTATGGCGAGCAAGGCAGACACAGGCAGCAGCGCGAAGGCTGGCAAAAAGAAATCGCAAAAGAAAGGCGCACCATTTTCAAGCATTGCAGGTGCCTTTGACGCCGCCAATGATGCCACCATGGCGCTTGGCCCGCTGGCCGGATTGGCGCGGGAGGATTTTATTGGCGCGATTGGCCTGATGCTGCGCCAGACCGCGACGAACCCTGATAAGGCATGGAAGGCAACGACCAGCTTTTCTGAAGATGTGGTCAAGATTATTACCGGAAAATCCGAACTGGCACCCGACCCGAAGGACAAGCGTTTCATGGACCCGGCATGGACGTTCAACCCGTTTTTCAAGGCGGGCGCGCAATATTATCTCGCGGTGCAAAAGGGCGTCAAAAGCTATATTGAGGATTTGGAGCTCGACGCGCTCGAACGCGACCGTGCGAATTTCATTTCGCAGATCATCATCGACGCGATGTCCCCGACCAACACGCTGATTGGGAACCCGACCGCGCAAAAGCGGTTGGTGGATTCGGGGGGGCTCAGCCTCGTAAAGGGCCTGAAAAACGCCTATAACGACATGGTTCACAACGATATGATGGTGAGCCAGGTCAACAAAAAGCCGTTCAAACTTGGCGAGAATGTCGCAACCGCAAAGGGCGCGGTCGTCTATCGCGACGAACGCTTTGAACTCATCCAATATGCGCCCACGAGCGACAAGGTGTTCGCAACGCCGCAACTGACCATCCCGCCGCAGATCAACAAAATGTACATCAACGATCTGTCCCCTGAAAAATCGATCGTCAAATGGCAGACCGACCACGGGATTCAGCCATTCATGATTTCCTGGCGCAACCCGACTGATGACATGGGCGTGTGGGGCATGGCCGAATATATCGAAAGCTGCATTAAGGCGCTGGATGTGGTGTGCGAGATTACCGGCAGCGACAAGGTCAACATTTCGGGCGGCTGTTCAGGCGGCCAGACGATGTCGGTCCTGCTGTCCAAACTCGCGTCAATGGGCGACACCCGCGCCAATGCCATCACCATGATGGTATGCGTGCTGGAACCCAAGCCCGGTGATACCGAGGCGTCGAGCCTTGTGTCGCATAATGGCATCGCACTGGCGCGGCAACGCGCCGCGAAGAAAGGCGTGATTGAGGGCAGCAGCCTTGCCCGCGGCTTTGCATGGTTGCGGCCCAATGACCTGATCTGGAACTATGTCATCAACAATTATCTGCTCGGGGATGATCCGCCAGCGTTCGACATCCTGTTCTGGAATGCCGATGCGACCAACCTGTCATCGGCATTGATGGGCGATTTCTTGGAGCTGTTTGAGGCCAATGCTTATGCCGCGCCCGGCACGTTCGACATAGCGGGGCACACGCTTGACCTGACCAAGGTGACGGGCGACCTGTTCGTTCTGGGCGGGACCACCGACCATATCACGCCATGGCGGGCATGCTATCGCTCCACGCAATTGTTCGGCAGCAAGAATGTCGAATTCATCCTGAGCCAGGCAGGGCATATGCAAGCGATCCTGAACCCGCCGGGCAACCCCAAGGCGAAATATTGGAAGCATAGCGAAGGCAAAGCGCCCGCCGATGTCACCGAATGGATGAAAGGCAGCGAAGAAGTCGCCGGAAGCTGGTGGCCCTATTGGATGGAGTGGCTCCACGCCCGGTCAGGCGCACAAGTTGCCGCGCCAAAGGCCTTGGGGAGCAAGACGCACCCAGCCATGGAAGCCGCGCCGGGCCTGTATGTTTTGGAGTGAGGGTGGGGGTGCTGACGAGCGCGTTTTGGATGTGCGGTTTGATGCGCACAGCTTGCTGCGTGGGGACGAGTGCAGATTTTAAGTGGCGCATGCATCGCCGCTGGAATTGCCTCCAGCGGCAAGATATTAGGCATTGCCTGAGCTGAGGCGACCTGTCCGTCCTGGAAATTGCGCTTTGTCATTTTGACGCCACCAGAATTCCACAGTGACTGGAATGCTCCATTTTTTTGCAATTCGATCAATTTCTTTCCACGCATCTGATGCTGACTGACCTTGTACAGAAATTCCGAGGTTCGTATGGTACTTGTATCCTTCATCTTCGTAACGTTCTGCCTTAGCTGGCACGTTCAATACACTTACCAATTTATCACCTTCGAAGCCCTTTGCTTTTAACTGTGCAATAGTGGTTAGCAGTATTGTTGACCAACGAGGACTTCGCACTGGCTTTCTGTTGACAGACGCAAAAAGTGGTTTTGTAAACACGAGGCTTGGAGCAGTTTCAAACTCTATTGCAACGTCCGCCGAAATATTTGCTTCTGTCTCGGCGTTGTAATCGCGTTCCAAGCCAAACTGGTCCATCATTTCCTTTACCAAATAATCGATAGTTTCGCTCGGAGACTTGGTACCGAACCAAGTCTTAAGCGTACGCAAATCCACAAATGTGGCGTCGTTTATTCTTACTACGGGCATCATTGTAATCTCCTTCAAGAATCAATAGCGATTATGTTACATATTATAGAATCATCGTCAAGATGTAATATGTAACATATCTAATATTACACTGCATTTAGAGAACCCCCCTTGCACCACCCCGTCGTTCGGTTAGACCTATTGCTGCGCCCAAAATTGTGGGCCAAAGGAACATCTATGGCCAAATCCCGCGCGCCCAAATTCAGCACGGAGACCGTGGACGGGCGGACATTGCTGGTGGCGGTTTTCCGCGCAGAAGGCGTTGGGCAGCAAAAAGCACCCACCAATGGAAGCCGCGCCGGGCCTGTATGTTTTGGAGTGAGGGGGAAGGGTAATGCTTCCAACAAAACATTTTAGTGGTATAACTGCGGCATGAGCGTTCTCGACACATTTGTGCAGTTTACAGATCGCCTGCCCGCTGACCGCCTCTCATCGGTTGAGGCTGCGCTTGCGCAGATCATGGCGAGTCATTCGGAGCAATATGACTTTAGCTTGCCCGAGCTTGCCTTGATCGATCAGCGAGTAGCAGCAAAAGCGCCGGAATATGCCGCTAGCGACGATATCAAAAAGTTGTTCGGCAAACCCTTTTCGGCATGAGGCGCATCATTTTTCGCGCGGAAGCGGAAGAAGATTTGCGCGCGATTATCGATCATTACAATGAAGTCGCCCCTGAATCTCTTGGTAACATTCTCGCCGACATTTATCGATCCATAAACCTTTTGGTGGAATATGCTCTTATCGGGATGCAGGTGCCCAACCGCGCATATCGGCGCATCGTCACGATCCGTTATCATTTCAAGATCGCATATGAAGTTGGCGAGGACCGGATCATCATCTTGGGTATCTTCCGTTTTCAGGACCGCCAGGGGTAACAACGCAGCGTCGCTCCAGCGCAGGCTGGAGCCCATCGCGCTTATCGTGTCCCGCTGACGTGCGTTTGTCCGGCGAGACGTAATGGGTCCCAGCCTGCGCTGGGACGACGGGATAGAAATTGGCTTGCACCACCCCGTCGTTCGGTTAAACCTAATGCTACGCCCAAATTCAGGGCCAAAGGAACATCTATGACCAAATCCCGCGCGCCAACTTTCAGCATGGAGACCGTGGACGGGCGGACATTGCGGGTGGCGGTTTGGCGGGCTTCGAAGGCGACGACGAAGCTGCCGATATTGTTCTTCAACGGCATTGGCGCGAATATTGAGGCGATGGCGCCGATGGCGGAATTACTCGACGACCGCGACTTTATCACTTTTGACATGCCCGGCATTGGCGGGTCGCCCGACCCCGTTGTGCCTTATAACGCGATCCTGATGGCGCGGATTGCCGCATTGTTGCTTGACCGGTTTGACATGCCCCTTGTCGAAGTCATGGGCGTAAGTTGGGGCGGGGCGATGGCGCAGCAATTTGCGTTGCAGAACACCGCGCGCACCAACAAGCTTATCTTGGTCGCGACCAGCGCGGGCATGTTGATGGTGCCGGGCAACCCGGCTTCGCTCGTAAAAATGGCCGACCCGCGCCGCTATATCGACCCAGAATTCATGGCGAAGCATTTCAAGACGCTGTACGGCGGTATGGTGGGCAACAAGTCGGAGCATATTGGCCGCATTACGCCGCCGTCGAAAACCGGATATTTCTACCAATTGATGGCGATGATGGGATGGACGAGCGCGCCGTTCCTGCCGTTTATGAAAACTGAAACGCTCATCATGATGGGTGATGATGACCAGATTGTCCCGCTGGCCAATGGCAAGTTTTTGAATTTCCTGATCCCGAACAGCGAATTGTTCGTGGTCAAAAATGGCGGGCATTTGTTCCTGTTAAGCCATGTCGAGGAGAGTATCGCGAAGATCCGTGCGTTTCTGGATCGCGATGCGGACGGGGCACGAAAGGCCGCCTAACCCTCTGGCTGTTACAAACAACGCCGGGTTTTTCTGCGACCCGGCAATAACTGTCATCATTATTACGCTATTTTCGCGTTATAGTTACGCAATTAACGCGTTAGACGCACGTTTGTGTCTGCATAAAGAGGTTGAGTGCCTATGTTCAATACTGTTGGGATCATCACCGGCGTAGATGCGGAGGCAGCAGCGTTATTTCCCGGCCAAAGCGCCAATAGCGAGGCGCTGCATGGCTTCATGGTTCGGCAGGTGCCTTTTGCCGACCGTAATATCGTAATTACCTGCAGTGGCATTGGCAAAGTGAACGCCGCGATGGCCGCAATGATGTTGGTCGAACATTATCATGCTGACTTGCTGCTGGTTGTCGGCACGGCTGGAAAGCTGGATGGCAGGGACGGGAATTGCTTCGAGATCGTCGAAGCCGTGCAGGGCGACTATGGTGCCTCGCGCGCCGACGGCTTTGTGCATTACAGGGCCGGGTCCTGGCCGATCGGGGAGGCACATACCGAGCCTTTCCACGCCGCCCCCATGCCCGACACTGGCCTGCCCAAGGTGCGTATCATCACCAGCGATTGTTTTGTCGAAAGCGCGGACCATGGCCAAAGGCTGCATCAGGCGCTCAGCGGCGATATCGTCGACATGGAAACCGCCGCCGTCGCACAAGCCGCCGCGCGCATGGACGTGCCATGGGCCGCAATTAAAGCGACCAGCGATGATGCCAATGGCGACAGCGCGGGCGATTTCCAGGCCAATCTAAAACGCGCAGCCCGCTTGGCGGCAGAGGCCGCCGAGCGGATGATATCGGAATTGCCGCGCGGTTAAATCATCAAGCCGATGGCGTGGATGATAATACCCGCCAGACCGCCGACCAAGGTGCCGTTGATGCGGATGAATTGCAAGTCGCTGCCGACGGCATTTTCGACGCGGTCGGTGATGGTGGATGCGTCCCAGCGGGCGACGGTGTCGGAGACAAGCCGGACGATATTGTCGCCGTAATTTTCGGTCGTGCCGACAATGGCGCGGCGGGCGAAGCGGTTGATTTGGTGTTTCAGCCGCGCGTCGTCTTGTAAAGTGCCGCCAAGCTTGATGAGTGCATCGCCAAAGCTGCCGGCCAATGCGGCATCGGGGTTGCGTGCCGCCTTTAGAAGGCCATCGCGGCCTTGCTCCCATAGGCTGTTGATCCATTTGCCCATTGCGGGGTTTTCCAACAATTGCCCCTTCCAATGCGCGACCTTGGCTTGCAGTTCTGTATCATGACGCAGGTCATAGGCCAGCTTGGCGAGCCCTTCTTCGCCCTTTTCGCGCAAAGGATGGTCGGGGTCCTCGGCCATGTCGTGCAGCAACTTATTGAGGCCGTTGACAATCGCATTGGCCAATTTGTCATCAAGGCCAGTCCAGCGCATGATCGTATTGGCGCGTTCCTCCACCATTTCGCGGATCAGATGTTCATTGGCCTCCAATGTTGCCGACGCCCATTTGATGATGCTGTCGAGCACAGGGATATGCCGTCTCTCGCGGATCATCGCGGTCAGCAACTGGCCCAGCAAAGGCGCGATGTCTAGCTTGTCGAGTTGCTTGCGAATGGCACCCTTGGCGATGCCGCCCAATCGTTCATCGTCGAGCGCGGCGATGATATCCCCCATCAAGCGCGATGCCCCCATGCGCATCCGGCCTTCGCCGCCCGATGGCGCGCTTAGAAACTTGCCCATTGCGCCTGCGACATCCATGCGCTGCACGCGGCGGGCAACGACCTTTGTTGTCAGGAAATTGGTGCGCAGGAAACTGGCCAAAGTGCGGCCAAGCCGTTCCTTGTTATTCGGAATGATCGCGGTGTGCGGAATGGGTATGCCTAAAGGGTGTCTGAAGAGCGCTGTGACGGCAAACCAGTCGGCCAAGCCTCCTACCATCCCAGCCTCGGCAAAGGCCCTTAAAAAGCCCCAATAGCCGTCGTAACGCGTTTCCATATATCTGCCGAATACGAACAAAGCGGCCATACACAGCAACAAGGCCGTTGCGATGATCCGCATCTGGCGCAGTTCGGCATCGCGCTCCGCATAACGCGCTTTTTCCGACAGACCGAGTTGGTTGATAGCTTTCACACGGCTGACCTTAAAGGAGTGTGTAAAAAACGCCACCCGTCGTCATCCTGAAACGCGTTCAGGATGACGACGATAGGTGGCGGCGCTGCCACCATTTCACTCGGCTGGCTGAAGACCGCCCAAGTCGCCTTTGCCCGGGGCGTTGTCCGTCGGCTTAGCGGGCTCTGCAACATTCTCTTTATGCTTTGTGGGGTCATAGGTCAGCAATCGCGTGCGCAGCCATGGCCCAACGCGCTTTTCAAACCCGTCGGCCAGGCTGAAACCCGCAGGGACGATTAGCAAGGTCAGCAAGGTCGACACGATCAAGCCACCGATGACGACTGTGCCCATGGGCGAGCGCCATTGGCCGTCACCGCCCAACGAAAGCGCGGTGGGGACCATACCGGCGGTCATGGCAACGGTGGTCATAACGATTGGCTGCGCGCGTTTATGCCCCGCCTCCATAATCGCTTGAAACTTCGGCACGCCGCGCGCCATTTCCTCAATCGCAAAGTCGATCAACAATATGGAGTTTTTCGCGACGATACCAAAGAGCATCAAAACGCCGATGAACACCGGCATAGATATTGGCTGGCCAACCAAGGCAAGCGCCAGCAAGCCGCCCAAGGGCGCAAGCAACAATGAACCCATGTTGACCAAAGGCGACATGAAACGATGGTACAAAAGCACCAGCACCGCAAACACCAACAATGTTCCGGAAATCAAGGCGATCCTAAAGTCGTTTTGCATTTCCGCCTCCCATTCTTGGGACCCGAAAGGTGCGCGGGACACGCCCGTCGGCAGATTTTCCATGATAGGAAGCGTGTTGATTTTCTTGTCCGCATCCGACGAAACGATACCGGGGGCAAAGTCCGCGCCAATGAAGACACGGAAATTCTGGTTTCGACGTTGAACCGAGGTTGGGCCAGCGCCAAAGCTGATGTCCGCCACGCGGGACAGCGGCACGGACCCGCCGCTCGCCAATGGCACGGGCAGGTTGCGGATGACATCCAAGTCCTGACGCGATTCCTTGGCGAGCATTACGCGGATCGGGATTTGACGATCCGACAGCGAGAATTTTGCGCTATTCTGGTCAATGTCACCCAACGTCGCAACGCGGATTGTCTGGCTGAGCGCTACGGTCGATACGCCAAGCTGCGACGCAAGGTCGTTGCGCGGCGTTATGATTAATTCGGGACGCTGCAAATCAGCGGAGATTCGCGGCGCGCGCAATTCGGGCAGCGTCTTCATCTGCTCGACCAAAGTTGCCGCTGTCCGGTCAAGCATATTGGGGTCTGACCCTGACAACATGACTGAAACGTCACGGCCAGAACCGCCACCACCGCCGTCCGGGCCGTTAGCCAGAAACGTGACACGTGCGTCCGCGATTTTGGTGAGCAAAGGTGTGAGGTCTTCTTCGAATTCCTGACTGGTCCGGGCCCGGTCCTCATGCAAGGTGATGAAAATTTCGGCACCGCCTTCGTTCACGCTTTGCAATGCCGTTTTGACTTCAGGCTGCTGCTCGACGATTGCGGTGGTTTCGCTGCTGATCTCACGCGTGCGTTCCAACGTGGTTCCGGGCACCATTTCGATGCGAATACGGCTGAAATCGGTATCTCCGTCGGGGAAGAACTGCTTTGGCAGGACGGCAAGCAAGACGACCGTCAGCGCGAGCGCCAGCGCACCAATGCCCATCATCCAACGGCGGTGACCCAGCGACCAGCGCAAGATTTTCATATATTTGTTGATCCAGCCAGCCTCGCCATGTTCGGCCATACCGTCGGCTTTCAGGAAATAGGCCGCGATCATGGGCGTGATCATCCGCGCCACGGCAAGGCTCATGAGAACCGAGGCGACCACTGTCAGGCCGAAATTCTTGAAAAATTGTCCGGCAACACCGGGCATCAGGCCAACGGGCAGGAACACCGCGACAATTGAGAATGTCGTTGCCACAACCGCAAGGCCGATTTCGTCGGCGGCATCAATCGATGCCTGATAGGCGGATTTGCCCATCCGCATGTGCCGGACGATATTTTCAATCTCCACAATGGCGTCATCGACCAATACCCCGGCCACAAGACCAAGCGCCAAGAGCGACATGGTGTTCAACGTGAAACCCAACAGGTCCAAAAACCAGAAAGTTGGAATGGCCGACAAGGGAATGGCAATCGCCGAAATAATCGTTGCCCGCCAATCGCGCAGGAACAGGAAAACGACGACGATGGCAAGCAACGCGCCTTCGATCATCGCGGCCATGGAGCTTTTATACTGGCCCTTGGTGTAATCCACGCTGTTGAACAAGGTGATGAATTTGACGCCGGGATTTTCTTTTTCGATTTCGGCGATTTTGACCATCGCATCGTCGAATACTGTGACGTCGGACGCGCCCTTGGCGCGGGACATGGCGAAGGTTACAACTTGTTTGCCGCCCGCAAAGGCCATGGCTTTCTGTTCGCTGAAGCCGTCAGTAACTTCGGCGACATCGGCCAATTTGATGGAGCGGCCGCCGCCCAGGCTGATCTGCGTCTGGCTCAGCGCGAAGGCGTCGGTGGCGTTGCCAAGCACGCGCACCGATTGGCGTGATCCGGCAATTTGCGACTGGCCGCCCGATGCGTTGACATTTTGTTGGCGCAGGACCGCGTTAATCGCGCTCGCGCTTACGCCCAATGACTGCATTTTCGCAGGGTCAAGCACGACGCGGATTTCGCGGTTGACGCCGCCATTGCGGCTGACCGATGCCATGCCTTCGACAGCGAGCAAGCGGCGTGCAACGCTATCGTCAACAAACCAACTGAGTTGCTCCAGCGTCATGTCGCTGGCTTCCACCCCGAAATAGGCGATTGGTTGGCTGGATGTAGCAACCTTGAAAATCTGCGGTTCCAATATGCCGTCGGGCAGGTCGCTGCGGATTTGATCGACGGCGTTTTTCACTTCGCTGACGGCGGCGTTGATGTCGTCGCCAATTTCGAACTCGACGCTGACCGTGGTGTTGCCCTCGCTCGAAGTTGCATTGATATTGCGGACGCCCTGCACACTGCGGATCGCGGATTCGACCTTTTGCGTTATCTGTGTGGTGATTTCGGTTGGCGCAGCGCCGGGTTGCGAAATCGAGACAACAACAACCGGGAATTCGATATCGGGGTCATTCTGCACGTCCATGTTCCTGAACGACATGATTCCGGCAATGGTGAGTGCGAGGAACAAGACGATCGGCACCACCGGATTGCGGATGGACCATGCAGAAATGTTATTAAAATTCATGATTTATATCCCGAATGGCCCAACGACTTACTGTTTTTTCAACAGTTTGGGATTGATCGTTTCGTCCGGGTTGAGGAAGCCGCCCGCGTACAGAACGACGCGTTCGGTGCCGTCCAAGCCTTCTTCAATAATCAAGCCATTGGCGGTCACTGGGCCAAGCTTCACCAGGCGCTGCTGCACCTTGTTATTTTTGCCGACGATATACACAAAGCTGCCTTCGCGGCCGGTTTGAACGGCGGATTCAGGCAGAACCGGCGCTGTCATTGCGCCCGATTTGATTTCTACCGAGGCAAATCCACCGGGGCGCAATGCCTTGTCAAATGGCAAGGCAACACGCGCCAAGCCCTGACGACTCTGTGCGTCAATCATCGGCGAAATTTGCCAGATATTGCCTTCAAACACCCGATCAACGCCAACAGGCGTCACCGAAGCAGGAATGCCGACGGCGATCTGCGCCAGATCATCTTCGCTCAGCTTTGCCTGAAGCTCCAACTGGCCATCCTTGGCGATGCGGAACAATATGCCGCTGCCTGCGGACACCGTCTGCCCGGTCTCCACATTGCGTTCCAGCACATAGCCCGAAACCGGGGCACGGACATCAAGCCGCGCATTGCGGGCCCGGGTTTCGGCCAGTTGCGCGTTGGCGACACTCACGCGCGCGCGGGCGGCGTCGCGGGTTGCGGTCTTGCGATCAACATCTGCCTTGGAAACAAAACCACGCTCAACCAACTGCGCCGCGCGGTCGAGTTCGTTTTGGGCAAGCTGCAGGTCTGCGCGAGCGACGCCGATCTGCGCCTCAAGCGCGGCGGCCTGTTGCGTTTGCACCGAACGGTCAACGCTCACTAAGACTTCGCCTTGTGTCACCCAGTCGCCTGCATCGACATACACCTGTAGCACGCGTCCGCCTTCACCAACGACGCCGACGGGAATTTCGCGGCGTGCGGCCAATGTGCCGGTCGCGTTAATCGCGCGCACCACGCTATCACGGCCCGGAGCTACCACGGTCACGGTCTGCGCTTGGCCAGCCTTATCGGCATCAACGGGCGCAGTGGAGCCGCTACCGAAGAAATAATAAGCGGCCCCCGCTATAATCAGTATCGCCACGATGATGGCTGCAATGCGGACCCGACGCTGGTTCCGATCGCGGTTGTCCTGCATAATCTCACCATTTAGCGTAGCGCTCATCGTCGTTTCGTAATTCATACCGGGGTTCCAAATAATAAATGCGGGGAAAGCATACGCCCCCAATTTGTTCATATTATGGCTGTATTACCCCAATAAGTCACTGTCCGCAAGCCGCAGAACGCCACAGGATAAAAGCTTTAACAGCGCATGGAATATCGCAAATGCCCATGCGTAACAATAGCTCCTAACCCTAAGTTTCGACAAACAACGCATATGCGCGTCGGTGACGGTTATTTCAACGCTGTTCAATCCGGCGCGACAATATGACCGGACGTGGGGCTATCCAGAAAACTGGCATTTCATCGGTGAAACTTATAGGGA